>ENA-ORXM01000113-ORXM01000113.1-marine-metagenome-genome-assembly--contig:-NODE-113-length-152804-cov-21.470270_pt1 | contig 152804 bp, 139 predicted proteins | sample MGYA00237867_ERZ511480 | MGnify/ENA primary metagenome ERZ511480 (study PRJEB26309, sample SAMN06266103) | marine metagenome | isolation source: Algal blade | place: United Kingdom:Sidmouth, United...
GCTTTATTGCGTATAAATTGAGCCGTCCGAATGGCTTCATCTATCGCTGTCGCTTGGAGCTGGCTAGTCCTAGCTTTGAACTCTAATACAATCATGATCTTACGCTAACATACTTAGCATAAGAGTTGCACTATTAGGGCTAGTGCCCCGTACCTTATATCCCACGCTTGAAAGACGTGGGCTTTACGGTAGCTGCTGTAAGACGATGGAGTTCGCAACAGCCAGTCATATAGAATAGCTACGCAGCAAGAGCCTTGGGTGAGTATGCAACTACCATCTACGTCAGATAGGATTATCGATTATCGCCGAACCAGGGCGACCAATCCGCTGTTACCGCAGCCTTCTATTCTTGCAAGTGTTGGCTGGAGTGATATCCATTTGGAGGTGTTTGAGCAGCCAAAATTTGAAGTTCCTGAGCACCAGCACACAATGCATGTCATTGCTTATGCACCTCCTAGTGCCAAAGGGCTTGCTCCTCCATGTGGCGAACGTTGGTTAGATGGGACCCTAAAACAGGAAGTTCGCAATGAAGGCGATATAGCCATTATCCCCGCTCATATCCCCCATCGCTGTAACTGGCAGACCTCTGCTGAGTTTGTGGTGTTAGCCGTTGAGCCTGTTTTGTTGGCACAACTGGGTCAGGATTGGGTGGATCCGGAGCACATCGAACTTATCCCTCGGTTTATGACTAAGCCAGATCCTTTGATCCAGGCTATCTTCGAAACCTTGAAAAATGAATTAGGAATGGGTGGCATTGAGGGGCACCTGTTGGTTGATAGTCTGAGAACAGCGTTAGCCATTCATTTATTACGAAATTACTGCACAACTTCACCTAAACCTAACAGCTACTCCAATGGCTTATCTCAAAAGACATTGGTTTTGGTCACGGACTATATCAACGAGCATTTACAAGCAAATTTGAAGCTGGTAGATATAGCTGAGATCGCCAATATCAGCCCGTATCATTTTTCCTATTTATTCAAGCAAAGTTTAGGCATAACCTTCCACCAGTACATCTTGCAGAAACGTCTGCACAAAGCCAAAGATCTCCTACAATCCACAAGTCTGAGTATTGCCGAAATCGCTATCTGCGTTGGCTTTTGCGATCAAAGTCACCTCACTCGTTATTTTAAGCGCAACTTTAGAGTGACTCCTAAGCAATTTCGGCAGACTTGACCGCAAGAATATTCTAAAAATCTCGCAACTTTGTTCTAGATACTTGACAGGTCAGCTTCCTAAACTGCTAACAGCAGATTGATCTGAAACAAGAATGTTGATTGAACCTTCAATGAAAATGACACTTCCCCTCTGGTGCTTGTGTATCTTTGTCCTTTGGACGATGTTAATTGTTGTTATGTTAATTGCTGCACGACTTCAGCATCTCAGTGTGGGCGGCTCGCCTAGGGACTTTGGTGACCCGGTTGGCAACAAACTGCTGTGGCGACTGTGGCGATCGCAAGCCAACTGTGCTGAAAATCTACCTCTATATGCGAGCATCGTCCTTCTACTGACTATTCGCGGTATTGCCAATGGCGCCATTGATGGATTGGCAGTGACCTACATTAGTTTGCGTCTATTTCATTCACTAGTTCATATTTTTGGGCTTAATCCCAACATCCGGGTTGCTTGTTTAGGGATACAATTTATATGTTTACTTGGCTTACTTGGGTATGGAGTGCATTGAAATAACAATCCTCATCTAAAGCAACTAAACCTATAGCTTATGGCTAGATACCTAGTCGCTAATGGGCTATAAGTGATCTATACATTTGCTTTTTTGATCATTCTCAAAGACTACAGTCTCCCGAGAACTTTAAATTTTTCCAGGACCTATCAAGAGCAACTCTTGATTGCTTTGCAATATTCTCGCCAATATTGAACTGACTTCTCCATTCTCATTGCCCGAAGATTCATCTTTTAAGATCCTTAGTCACTCATTTTATAGATAGTTTTAGGTCTCGAAAATACTTCTTAAAATCCCAAAACGCTTGACCCCAGGGCTTTTGAAAAAGAAAACAAGTTAGGTGACACTCCAGAAAGTGTCACTTTTAAGGAAAGAGATGACAGCTATCGAGATATTCTTAATCCAGTGAGGAGTGATTCAGATGAAAAGCTCTTGAGGTCGAAACACGGCAAGACTCTCAAGAGCTTTTTTTGTTTTTACAGATTTTTGACCCTTCGAATATTATCTTGAGCTTGGCTTTATCTATTCGTTTCGTTGGAGCTAAGTTTACGCAGGGAATTCTACGCTAACTACCCTAGGGTGATTCAAAAGCTCATCAAGAAGGCAGTCTTTGCCAGGATCGATGGTTAGAAGGCAATAGGCAGGCCACAGATCAATTTATTGGCAAGGTTGAGTCCCCCAACTTACCTTTTCTAGATTGTCTGCACAGGCAAATTTAAAAACGGAACCATCTTGTTTTTTGCCAAAGGTTTCAGATTGCTGGGCAGGATTGACTCTGAAAGTAACAGATCCAATGGAAGTGCATTTCGCCAAGATCTCAGTGGAGATACTTTGCATCAGAGCAGGAGAGTGAATCAAATTGATCCCACCATTGCCTGCCATCACAAATTCGTAGGAGTGGGTGTATTGTTCAGGCCTTCCCGCGGCGGCGGCGGTGTATTTACTGGCGCCCAGGTCATTGATCCGCAGGGAACTGACCTCTAAGACTCGGATCTTGGAATCATTAAGTTGTCTATAACAAGTACTTGACTCGCCGACAATTGGATCTCTAGTAGTGGCTAAGCTCTTTAACGGTAGTAATGCCGTTGTCATGAGTATGGCTAACAAATATTTCATTTCTAGGGGTGTGGGACAAAAATGATTTTGGCAGGAGGGTTGGCATGATATTAGCACTCATAGCCCGGACTACAGATAAGCTGAAGCCTTGGCGTTAGAGGAATTTTGTCTTCCGATCCGTTTTGCAGTCATAAAAACAGTATCGTGCCAATAAGGTAGATCGAATAAAGCGGATCAATGTTCCCAGTACTATTTAGGGGTGACTAACCCCCGTTGAATCGCGAGCATGGCTGCCTGAGTGCGATCGCGCACCTCTAATTTTTGCAAAATCGTGTGTACATGCACCCGTACTGTCCCCGGCGCAATATGCAAAACTTCTGCAATTTCCTGATTGGCTTTACCCGCCACGATTAGAGTCAGAATTTCCAATTCCCTAGCGGTCAGTGGACTAGCAACGGGTTCAGTTTCCGGCTCTGTTCTGCTTTCATCAATCGGTGGTTCCTCAAAAGCAGAGCGAATTTCGGCGGTTCCAGCTTGGTCCCACCAAGACGCACCAGAGGCAACGGATCGCAGAGCCAGAATCAATACTTCTGCTTCAATCCCCTTGAGGCAATAACCCTGAACACCCACCGCAATCAACTGCTCGATTAGACTTTTTTGAGAACGCGACGTCAATACCAGTACCGGAATTTCGGGGTGCTGATCTTTAATCTGACGACAGGCTTCGACCCCGCCAATACCCGGTAGACCGATGTCTAGGAGCACGACGTCGGGCAGATGCTGATTAGTGAGATCCACCGCTGTTTCACCATCTACGGCCTCGGCAATCACGTCCCAACTGGGCTCTTTTTGGAGACGAACACATAGCCCTAGACGAAATAGCTCGTCGTCTTCCACGACCAAAATTCGTAGGGATTCAGGTTTCATGTAGGCAATCCTAAAGGCCAATGGCGATTGCAACTCAACGGTTGCGAAGCACCCTAATATCCTACCGTTCAAACGACGGGGATTCGATGGAGCTTAAAGCCGAATGCGGCCCCCTGGGGTGTACGATTTGCAGCCCAGATGATGCCCCCATGCGCTTCGATAATCTGGCGCGATAGGTAAAGTCCTAGCCCGGACCCTTTGGCCTGCCGTTGGGTATGTCCTTGGTAAAATTGCTCAAACAGACGACCAGCCTCTTCCGGCTGAATACCTTGCCCCTCGTCTAAAATTTGAACAACAGCTAGGTTCCCCTGTACCGCCATCTGAATTTCTACAGAACTGCCCCGCGGTGAATGATTGATGCCGTTGGTAATTAAGTTATTCAGCACTCGCTGTAACTGGAGGGGGTCGCCCTCGCTCCAAAGTGTCTGCCGAAAGTTAGCGGTGACCTGCTGCAAAGAGAGAGAAACTTGACGGTTGGCAGCGATGGCGGTCAGTTGACTCATCACTTCGGTGACCAGATCGACTAAATTGAGGGACTGGTAGTTGAGTTCCAAGCCTTCTGCATCATTGCGGTAGATATCTAAAAGCATCTCAACCATTTGCAAGGTTGAGGATTGCGATCGCATCATCACTGCAAACACCTGCTGCTGCTCGGGCAAAATCTTGCCAAACTGCTCTTGTTGGAGAGACTCCAGGGTTTGAATTGCCCCAAGCAGTGGCGTTTTGAGATCGTGGGTGAGGGTGGCGACAAAGTTTTCACGGATATCGGCCAATTTTTGCTGGGCTTGGAGTTCGGCCCGCTGCTGGGCAATCGCGGATTCATAGCGCTGGTTGCGATCGCTGAGCCAACCCGTCACGATCAAGGCCATCATCGTAATCGTGCGATTAGCAACGATCGGCAGCTCTGTCAGAACAACTTGAGGTACCACCAAATTCAGGAGCGTCAAAGTGGAGGCCACTAGAATCACGACAAGCAGCCCTTGTCGCTGGAGACGGACACTAGAAAAGACAATCGGTCCTATATACAGATAGCCAAAGACATAGGCTGAGGGCGTAGAGTATTCCAGAGCGATCACAATCGCAAATATGAGCGCTAAAATCCAAGCCGTTTTTTGAGAGTGACGACTGCTTAAAGAGGCTGGCAGCTTGGCGGAGGGATTGTCTCCGTCCCCCCTTGGCATCAATTGGTCATTTTCCATACTCTCCATCTCCCCTTAAAACCTCCGCCTTTCTAAACAGATATATCAAACGGTCTAGATGTTGAGTATAAATCTGAGCAGCTAGAACCCGAATGCACTCAAACGTTGAGCAAAAAATATATCAAATCTTAGATTTACGACCTTAAACCCTCTGAGGGAAAATCTGGAAGTTACTAGAGATGCCAAGGGTTTTGCCTAGGTTATCTTACTGAGTCAATGTTTTTGAAGCTATCGACGTGCCCCATCACACTAGACCTAGCTCCCGATTTTAACGACAACTCACTTCAGGAGTACTGGATTCTATGGTTCGAGGATTTTTGCAAATTGCCCTGTTCTGGCTGAAGCAACAGTGTTATGAATCTAAAGACCAAAATCTTGCTGGGGTACGGTGTTACCCTCACACTGGTGATTTTTGTGTGTACCTGGGGGGTTATTAACCTACGGCGATTAGGCAAAGCCAGCGACGCCATTTTGCAAGAAAATTACCGAAGTATCGTCGCCGCTGGCCATATGATCGAAGCGATTGAGCGGCAAGATAGCGCCACATTACTGATTGTCTTCCGCAATGAGCAAGCCGGGAGACAGCAATTCAGCCAGTACGAAGTGGATTTCCTGCAATGGTTAGGGCGGGCTAAGGATAACATCACGATCAAAGGAGAACAGCAACTGCTGACCACCATCGAATCGGAGTATAAAACCTATCTAGTTGCTTTTGCCCAGCTGCCAAGACCTCAGCAAACCTCATCCGCAGTGTCTACTCGCTACTACTACGACACCTTACTGCCGCAGTTCAGGAAAGTCTACGACGGCAGCAGCAGTCTCAGGGATTTAAATCAGCGGACAATGGTGGCAGCTTCTCAGCAAGCGCAATCCATCTCGCAACAGGCTACTGGGTCGATGATCATTGCCGGGACTGCAGCCGCAGGCTTGGGTCTGACCTTTAGCCTCATCCTCTCGAATCGCCTCACCCAGCCCCTCTACCTGATGATGCAAGCAACAGGTCAGATTGCCGAAGGTGAATACGACATTACTATTCCTGTCCATACCAAAGATGAAGTGGGGCAATTGGCCCGAGCGATTACCGTTATGGGTCGGAAGCTCAAGGCCTTTCATAAACTTAATGTAGGCAAAGTCATTGCCGAGAAACGACGTAACGACGCGATTATCCATAGCATTGCGGATGGCCTGGTTGTAATTGACGATGACTTTCAGATCATCGCTATCAACCCCATTGCGGCTACCATCCTGGGAACGACTTCCGAGCAGGCACGAGGGTGCTCTTTTCAAAGTGTGGTTGCCAATGAAGCTCTGTGTGAGTATATGCAAACTACGGTGGAGTCCGGTGAGCCCCCCGAGTTGGATGAGACTCAATCTACCCTGGAGCTGCATCGTGACCAACAGACCCAGTATTACAAATTTGCGATTACACCCGTCACGACCGAAGGCAACCGTAGGCTGGGAGTGGTTTTACTGTTGCAAGACGTAACTCGGCTCAAGGAAGTGGACCGCCTCAAAAGTGAGTTTGTGGCCACAGCCTCCCATGAATTACGAACGCCCCTCACCGGGATGACCATGAGCATGGGTCTACTACTAGAAACAGCCCAAGAAAAGTTATCAGCAACTGAACGGGAGCTATTGCAAACAGCTCAAGAGGATACGCAGCGACTGCAGGCGTTGGTGAATGACCTGCTGGATTTGTCGAAAATTGAGTCTGGAAAAATTAACTTAGATCTAGTGCCAGTGGACGTGGTTCTGTTAATTAAAAAAGCTGTATCGATGTTCAAAGTTCAGGCTCAAGAGCAAGACGTTGAACTACGCTCCCTCATCCCCGACGATCTGCCTCAGGTCAGTGCGGATGCCAACAAAATTACCTGGGTTTTGACTAATTTGATTGCCAACGCACTCCGCTATTCAGAGCAGGGTGGACAAATCGAGATCAAAGTCACTCCTCGATCAGATGTTCTGCATCTCTCAGTTGAAGATCACGGGGCAGGCATTCCCTTGGCATATCAGTCCAAAATTTTCGATAAATTCGTTCAGGTTGAAACGGAAAAAGATGTAGGCGGTAGCGGATTAGGGTTAGCCATTTGCAAGGAAATTGTCAAAGCGAATAACGGTTCGCTTTGGGTGGAGTCAACGCCGGGGCAAGGCAGCACCTTTACGTTTACGTTGCCCATTGTCAGTCATTCAGCAATTTCTACGGGAGAGCAAGTTCATGCCTAGTCCAAACATACTAGTCGTTGACGATGAAAAGAGTATTCGACTCACGGTGGCCCAGTCCTTAGAACCCTTGGGATATTCAGTCAAAACCGCCGTCAATGGTAATGATGCGTTAGATCAGTTGCAGACAGAACCTTGTGAATTGCTCTTGACTGACCTAAAAATGCCAGGACTGGATGGCATGGCCTTGGTGGAGCAGGCAGTTCAACTGCATCCTCACCTGCAAATTATTATGATTTCCGCTCACGCTACGGTTGAAAATGCTGTGGAGGTGATGAAGCTGGGGGCCATCGATTTCATTCAAAAGCCGTTTACGCCAACGGAAATTCGAGACCTGGTACAGCGCGTTCTCAATCGCCAGCAAATCAGTGAACAAGATGATTCCAGTTATGAAGTTTTGCTGGAGAGCGCTAAACATTTGGCTAGTCAGCGCGAATTTGAAGGTGCGATCGCAAAAGTTAAAGCAGCCATCGGTGTCGATCCCTCGCAACCCTCCGCTTTCGTTCTATTAGGGCAACTTCAAGAATCCCTGGGCGATCGTCTAGAGGGGCTCAAAAACTATCGAGTCGCTCTCGACTTAGACCCAACTCATCAGGAAGCCCAACAGAATCTAGACAGAGCTGCCACTACCAGCTTTCGGCCCAAGCTCAGCTAAGTGTCGATCATGGTCCTTTTCCTTTATATAAAAAACTTCTATGGCAAACTCTCAATACATTGTGGTCGTGGGCTGCGGTCGTCTGGGTTCGATCTTAGCCAGTCGCCTCAGTAGCGCCGGACATAGTGTCGTGGTCATCGACCAGAACGAGGATCACTTTTCCAAACTTTCCAGTGAATTTAGCGGTTTCCGGGTAACGGGCGATGCCGTGGAATCAGCGGTGCTGAAACAGGCTAAGACCAGCCAGGCAGACTATTTTTTTGCCGTCACCGATCAAGACAACATTAATTTGATGGTGGCCCAGATTGCCAAGCAAGTCTTTCAGGTCCCCAATGTATTAGCCCGTGTCTATGATCCAGCGAGGGAAGCAAACTATCAAAACCTAGGGATTACAACTATTAGCCCGACCCAACTCTCAGCCCAAGCTTTTCTGGATATCCTCCATCATTCCCAGGGGATGACGCCATGAGACTAATTTTGATTGGCAGCGGCAAGCTAATGTATTTCCTCACCCGACAGTTCGCCAGTAAAGGCTACCAGCTCACCCTCATTTGTCCTGATGTAGCCGATGCTCTAGCCTTGTCCCGGCAGTATAAAGCCACGGTGGTTTTGGGAGACGGCAGTGACCCTGCGATTCTCAAGGATGCAGAAGCTTATCGGGCTGATATTTTGTTGGCTTTGACAGCTCAGGACCAGGACAATCTAGTCGCGTGTCAAATCGCTCAACAGCAATTTGGTATTACTCAAACTCTGGCGATTGTTAATGATCCAGACAATCTAGATATTTTCGAAAAACTGGGTATTACGATTGCGTTCTCTGCAACTGAAATCATTGCTAATTTGTTGGATCAACATTTGGAATTTGAGAATATCAAAAATCTCACGCCCGTCGCGGCAGGTGAAGTCAATGTGATGGAGGTGACCCTGGATGATACCAGCCCAGCCGTGGGAAAAACTCTGCAAGAGCTGCAAGTCTCTAGCCAAGCCCAGGTCACCTGCATTGTGCGTGACCAATACATGACAATGCCGAAACGATGGACGCGGTTGCAGGCAGCGGATCATCTGATTGTGGTGAGCCGTCCAGAGTATGCAGGTCAGTTCCTCAGAGTATTAATAGGTGAGGAAAGCTGACAAGCAATGCACCAGTTTTTAGCTCAGCGCTATCGTGCGATTTTAGGCTACACCGGACTCGTCTGTTCTATCTCTGGCATCACCATTTTGATGCCCCTCCTGGCCCTCCCTGCTTATCCTGATGAAATGTCCCTGGCCTGGAGTTATCTACTGCCAGGACTGACACTGACACTACTTGGGATATTAGGGTGGAAAACCTTAGCTCCCAAACAGCCCCTCAGTCTTACCCTGTCTGAAGGTTCAGTGATTGTCGTTTTGGCTTGGGTGATATCGATTTTAGTGAGTACGGTCCCGCTGATCACAACGGCAGGGCTAACATTTACCCAAGCTGTATTTGAGGCCACGAGCGGCTGGACAACGACGGGGCTGTCAGTCGTGGATGTTGAGCAAGCCTCGGCCTTGATTTTGCTGTTTCGCAGCACGATTGAGTTAGTGGGAGGCGCAGGTTTAGCCATTGTTACCCTCAGTGCCTTGGCTGGCCCCGTCGGCGCTAGCTTGCCAGCAGCAGAAGGTCGCACCGAGCAACTTGCGCCCAATGTGCGCCGCTCTGCCAAACTCGTCTTGAGCATCTATTCTGGCTACACTGCCGTGGGCATAGTCGCCCTGCGCATTGCTGGGATGGGCTGGTTTGATGCAGTTAACCACTCCTTTGCCGCCCTCTCTACCGGGGGCTTTTCGACGCGGGCTGATTCCATTGGCTATTGGGATAGTCCAGCCATTGAGATGGTCACGATCGTATTAATGCTGGGGGGTACGTTGAACTTTGTTACCAGTTATTTACTGCTCACCGGACGGTTTCAAGCCGTTGTGAAGAATGGGGAAGTTCGGCTACAAGCTTTATTAATTCCTCTCTCTACCCTGATCTTATTTGTGGGCGTCACCACCCGCCTTTATCCCACTACGGCTAAAGCCCTGCGTGTGGCCAGCTTCGAAATGATATCTGCTCTATCTACCACTGGCTTCTCGACGGTAGGGTATGACGATTGGAGCAGTCTAGGATGGCTGATCATGATTATCCTCATGTTGATTGGCGGCGGAGCCGGTTCAACGGCAGGGGGCATCAAGCAATATCGCGTTTATGTCTTGTATCGAGCCTTGTTGTGGGAGATCAAACGGATGCTGCTACCCCAGCAAGCTGTGACTGAGCCAAGATCATGGCAAGGTGAACACCGACACTTTCTCAGTGATGGTTTGATCCGCCAAATCAGTCTGTTTGTTTTCCTCTATCTGCTGGTGTTTGGCATGGGTAGCTGCATCATGGTTGCCTATGGTACCCCTTTGCCCGATAGTTTGTTTGAGTATGCCAGCAGCTTGAGTACTGTTGGTTTATCTGTGGGGGTAACCGCAGCGGATGCACCAATGGGCTTGCTGTGGACTCAAACCCTAGGCATGATTCTAGGCCGCCTAGAATTTTTTACAATCTTTGTAGGCGTGATCCGCTTATGTCGAGATATCCCAGCTCTACTGCGTTGAGATTGCTGGTGGGGATGCTCGTATTCAAAAATGTTCTGAGGTTTCAACTGTAGAACCAAACCAATACCCTTTGCCATAAATCGTATGGATCAGAGGAGGCGATTCCTTCGCCGCAATCTTACGACGGAGTAGACGAATCTGGGCTGCTAAGACATTGCTACTGGGTTGTTCTCCCCTGGGCCATAGATGCTGGTAAATCTGATCATGGGTTAAAAGCTGCTGGGGATGCAGCAGGAGATAGGTCAGCAACTGACTCTCTTTCTCAGATAGGGCAATTGCATGACCATTGACATAAGCTATCTGGCTCTCTAAATCAAGTTCTAGTCCCTCTACACTCAACCGCTGTAAAGGGGAATCCTCGGGCGAGGATGGGAGAGGAGATTGCTCTCCCCTACGCAGGAGGGCTCGGACCCGTGCTAATAATTCTCTGAGTTCAAAGGGCTTAACTAGATAATCATCCGCTCCTGCATCTAGGCCTTGTACGCGATCATTTAGGGTGTCTTTGGCGGTGAGGAAGAGAACGGGGGTGAGTAGATGTTGCGATCGCAACTGCTGGCACACCTCAATTCCTGATTGCTTAGGAAGCATCCAGTCTAAAATCAGCAGATCGTACAATTGGCCTTGTTCAGACAATCGCTGCACCGCCAGTAAGGCCGCTTCACCATCATTAGCTATATCAACCTTGTACCCCTCACGTTTCAATAAACGGCTTAGGGGGGCTGTCAATTCAACCTCATCGTCAACCAGTAAAATCTGACTCATCACAACCAGAGAAGATAGCTGCACCTTGCTCTTTACTGTACTGTTAAGAGGGTAATCTTTCTTCGCAGTGATTGTCTCAGACGTTACTAGAGCGCAAGTACCTGGATGTAAGGAAAGGGATTATGACGCAATCAGACAACTCAAAGCCCAATAGTTTCAAGTCTAGCTTGGCATTCTTACTCAAAGTCTTCGGCCTTTCGGCAAGCCTGTCGATTGCCATTAAAAGCCTCGGCCCCCGTTTACCATTTCCAGAGAGCAATAATAGTTTGGCGCTAGCGATTGTCCTCGCACCATCACTCCTATTAGGACTGCTATTGCTGCTACGAGGACAACAACACCCTTGAGCAGTTATCTCTCCAAAGCAGTATTACTCTGAATTAGACTCTGTGGTATACACCCCTCTAGAGGGATCGTACACAAGCTTAGGTTGACGAAGTCCTGACGGCTTGGATGAAGACGCCGATTCGTTTCTCGAAGACCTCGATCTGGGATCGCTCCTAGAATTGGCAGCGGTGCCTGAAGAATTAGGCGTTGTCGATGACGGTGCTGATGCTGATGACGATGACGGTGCAACTTGCAAATTAGGATCAATCGGTTGATTCAGTGACTTGGCCTCCTCCGTCAAATTTGCGGATGGATCCGGTTGTGTATTTGGACTAGGCGCACTGGGCACGGATGGACTAGGAACCTCTAGAGGTGCTTGCGGTGCGGAGGGTTGAGATTCCACCGCCCCATTTGGATCCGTTGTCTTCGCCAGTTCTCCTGAACTATCAGGAATAGGGGATGCTGGCTGAGTCAGGTCCGGTGGTACAGTCACTGGATTAGCAGCTCCTGTCGGCGGCGTCCCCTCAACGCTGAGAAGACTATCAGATTTGTTAGGATTGGCAGTCGTGGCTTTGGGAGTAAGCGTTGTTTTAGGTGCCGTACCTGATGTCGGCTGAGGTAGTCCAGGAGACTGCGCCTCTGTACCTAAGGTTGGCGGCAGTAGTTCAGGAGACGGTTGTGACTTGGGCAACGCAGGCAAAAGCGGTGCCGTTGATTTTTTGGGTGATGCTACGCCTGAGCCTGATGAGGAACCAGCTTTGCTTGTCGTTGGACCCGACTGACTACTACAGCTATACAACCCCAATACCGTTATCAATGTGGCCAGACACCATACAAAGGATTTGGGTGAATAATAAGTGTGGTCCTGACGACGAAAACTAACCATCATCTCTTCCTCAGAAAAACTGTCATTAGCAAAAGTGCTGTTCAAGTTAGGGTAACAGGTCTCTCAGATTCGTGTTGTAATCTTCGTATTTTTCCTTCTCCGAGGATAATCTTCCCACCCCCTGCGCAGGTATACAGAAAATCAGGTGGTGTCCTTAATCACTCCAGGTTGTCTAGCCTCAAAACGTAGGAATCAGCAGGCTCAACATACAGGCATTAACTCTAGTAGATTGGCTATTTCTCTAGTATTGCTGGTGAGAGCGGCAGGGTGGTTCTTATTCACTGCTTGCGAGATATTACCTTGGCCCCCCTGGCGATTTAACCAAATTCCAGTCAAGCCCGCTTGTTCTGCTCCTTCATAATCATCCCGCCAGCTATCGCCAATGTGCCAAACCATATTGTGGAGACTCTGATGTTTAGCAACGGCTGCTGTAAACACTTGAGCATTAGGCTTAGCAGATCCTATTTCGGTAGAGATGGTGACGGAGTCAAAGTAATCTCTGAGGTCAAGGGCTCTAAGCACTGTGTGCAGCCGACTATCAAAGTTAGAAATTATCCCCAGGCTGATCCCTTGCTGTTGCCATTGCATTAAGGCCTGGGGGACATCAGGATAGACAAACCAGGGCTCGGGGGTGGCAAAGTGATCAAACAAGATGCGAAAAAATTGCTCAAAGTCCGTAAAGTTTGCCAAGACACCCACTTCTTCAAAAGCCTGCCGAGCAACAGCTTGCCACCACAGAAATTCATGCTTGGGTAGTGCTTGAGGTTCAATGCCAGGGAAAGCGGCTTTGGGTGCTGCTAAGAAGCTATCGATAAAAGCTGTGTTTAAATGCTGAGAATCGACACTAACGCCAGCTTGCTGAGCCAGTCGACTGTAAATTTCACCCACAGTCCCTTGTACACCAAATAGAGTACCAACAGCGTCTAGAAAAATGACAGCAGGCTTTGTCATGGATTAGCTTATGAATTTCAGTAGAGAAAGTACTGATCTTAAAAAGATAGACCAATAATCGAACATGTTAGCAGTACAAGGACAGGGGGCGCGTAACACACAAAAATCGCTAATGATTACTGGATAGACTGGAACTCTTGTTCCTGGCAAGGGTGTAATCAGATTCTCAGTATTGTGAGTGCAATTATATTTTTGATATAAAAAATCTCAAGACTATAGCTGAAACACATTTTTTACAGTTTCAGTAAAAACCGAAATTTTCGTGTCAGTGGCAGTATCTACAGACTAATGGGGAATACTAATAAACAAGTAAATATCTAGCTAGATATTAGCATTAGGTAGTTTATATCTATGCTACCTGCATTATTCAGTGTCTAGCTGAAAGTCCTTGGAAAAATTGGTGAAACAATGTCTTCTTCTGCTAACCACAAAAACCTTAAAGCTGCTACTGAAGCTGGTAGTGCATTTTCAAAAGTAATTATTGCTAATGCTCCTGTTATTTCAGAAGAGCTTGTCCAAGATATGGAAAAGGAGCAGAAAGCCAGGAATGAAGCGAAGAAAGCTAAAAAAAGACAGGGGCCAAGTTCTTCTCTTTGGTAAGGAAGCAATAAAGATGTCAGAGTACCCAAACCCGAATCCAGCAAAAATTCTATATTTATTTGCCGAAATTCAGAAACACTTACATAACGGAACTATCCGTCATGAACTAAACCAAATAGTAAAGCATACTAAAGATCAAGAGATTCTAGATAATTGCAAACGTGCTGCCGAATGTCTAGATATCCAACTAGATGCTGAGTTCTATAAAATAGATGAAAACCAGTATATCAACTCTCATAGAACTCTCTGCAAACATTTAAAATGGGCTAATGAGAGATTTAATGAAGTTAGTGAATTAAAGTCAGAATGTGATCCTAAATGGATAGAATCTCCATTCAAAGCTACTGAATCTCAAATCTTTTCTCTTACTGACTGCTATATGCTGCTTGATAAAGTGCCTGACATCACAGATATCAAAGGCGAAGTTATAAGAGTTGGTGATTTAGTAGCTGTCTCTTGTACAGATGATTCTGGCAAAGAATATGAACACTATGGTGTCGTGATCCAAAGCTCTAAAGGTTTCAGAATTGCACACTTTTTTACAGGAGCAACAGTTAAATCACAGAATAGCCTGGTAGAAAAGGGGTTTGGATATATTCATGAGTTCTCTTATGAGCCTACATGGATTGTTAAAGATCATCCCTCTCATACTATTCCATATGGTCAGATTGATCAGCGCATAAAAGAATCAAGAAAATTAGAAAAGAGAGTATGGAATAAGCTGACTTACAACTGTGAGCATTGGGCAAGAGAAATGACTTATGGTCAATCCGAATGTACTCAGCTAAAAAATTTCAGAAATGAAATACGCAAGAGAAAAGAGAAGGAATAGCTTCTCTGGCAAAGTGCATTGGCTACTAATTCAAAAGTGGAAGAATTTGTAGTGATTTTTATCCTTAGTTTATATCCAATTTTCTAAAACCCAAGCTATCAAGAGAAAGTTGAATTTATTGAATGCCAGATTAGGTAATAACTGTTCTTCACAATGGAGACATTCTTGTTTTCATAGATGATTAAGAATGCTATCGAGAACTTATTGATATCAATATCTCTGAGAATTAAACCAAAATCTTATCAGAATACTATGTTAGCGTTAGAAACACCTAATTTACTTCTATTTTCTCAGCATGGTCTAAATGATAATAATCAAGCGATGGAGAGCCTAGCGCACAGCATAGCTCCTCCTGAAACCTATGTTGTTGCCCCCAATCTAGGTCTAAAGACATTCTTCGCTATTGAGCCTCTTATTTCTGAGGTTGAGAGAAGTGCTGAACAAGTATTTGAACAATACCCTGGTATTCCTGCTCGTATCATTGCTGTTTCACTAGGTGGAATTCTATGGGTAGAAGTTTTATCCCGACATCCAGAATGGTGGCAACGGCTTGAGTCAATAATCTTACTAGGATCTCCCCTTGGAGGTGCAGACCTGGCTCGAATTATTGATCCATTCGGTTGGGGTATTGGTATTGCTAAGGAGCTAGGGCGAAATCGCCGACCTTTAGCAGAAAAAATTACTGCTAAAATACCTACATTAGTTGTAGCTGGTAATACTACGGGTGGGGGGGATCACACTGTCTCAATCGAGTCCACTAAACTCAAACATGCTCATTTCGTCTGTCTGGAAGGTGTTAGCCACCCAAATTTAAGGACAGATCCTAAAGTTAACAATGAAATTTTAAAATTTTGGTCATCGAGTAAAACCCCACTTCCTGCCCCACAGGATGACCGAACTTCAAGATTGATAGAACACTTCCGTTCAGTCACTGGTATTACAGATGCTGATGAACGTGATTTCCCATCTGCAAGAACAATCCATTCCTTTGAAGATGGAACAAGTATCAGAACTTGGACCAATCTGGTAGGCGTCCAGCACGTATTTATTGCTAGTCAAGATGGGAAATGTGAATATGCGGCTTTTGTTGGTTGGATACATTCTAGTGGCCTTCAGCAGGCAATAGATATAGCCATTCAAGCCTAAAGTCTCTGGAATTTCCTAGCCAATCTCCTTAGAGGATTGATTATTGACACCTATCAATATTGTCAAAACGAGCAAAACTATTTGCCAATACAAAACTGGCTAAAAATTCGATCAAGAACAGATTCTGTCACATCTTCGCCAGTAATTTCTCCCAGGGCTTGAATAGCCCCTCGCAAATCAATAGTCCAGAAATCTAACGGCAGCTGATCTGAAATCGCACCCTGGACATGATCTAATGATTGTTGGGCATGTCTTAAAGCTGCTGCCTGCCGCTGATTAATCGCCCAGTCTAAATTTGCAGCCTGTAGAGAATGGGTCTGTATCGTTGCCAAAATAGCGGTTTCCAACTCAGCAATGCCCTGATTGTGAGCAGCAATAGTGGGGACAACCTGAGGAATATCCTGAGGATAGCTGACACGGTCCACAGGGGCTAAATCCACCTTGTTAATGACTAAAATCATGGGCAGATTTAGAAATTGCTGAAAAAGTTGCTGATCGGCGTCAGTCCAACCCGCTTGGGCATCAATAGTGAGCAAAATCAGATCGGCGGCGGCGGCTGCTTGTTGCGATCGCATCACCCCCATCTGCTCTACTTGATCTGCCGTTGCCCGAATACCTGCCGTATCTAAAACCTGGACTGGGATACCCCCAACTACCAATTGAGATTCCACCACGTCACGGGTGGTGCCAGGAAGGTCAGTAACGATGGCGCGATCGCAGCGACTCCAAGCATTCAACAAACTAGATTTACCCACATTCGGGCGACCAATAATCGCAACTTTAAGGCCATTGCGCAGTAGCTCACCTTGGTCAGCAGTCGCCAATATCTCCTGCACGGCATCGTTAATTGCTTCTAGTTCAGTTCGGATAGCGTCTTCATCCAAGGGGGGTAAATCATCTTCAAAATCGACTCGGGCCTCGATTTCGGCCAAGGCATGCAAGCAACGTTGGCGCAGTTGACGAATGGGGTCTGCCAGCTTACCTTGCATGCCAGCTAAAGCAGCTTGTGCTGCTTGCGGTGAGCGAGCCCCCACTAAATCAGCCACCCCTTCCGCTTGGGTGAGATCTAAGCGGCCATTGAGAAAGGCTCTGAGGGTAAACTCTCCCGGCTGGGCCAGTTTTGCCCCGGACTGCAAACAAGCATTTAAAACCTGCTGAACTGCAATCATGCCGCCGTGACAGTGAAATTCCACCACATCTTCACGAGTATAAGAACGAGGCGTCAGCATCAGCAGCAACAAAGCTTCATCAATGATGTGTTGCGTCTGCGGATCTCGAATGTAGCCATACAGAATGCGATGACTCTGCCAATGCTGATGGCCCGGGGCATCAAAGAGAATTTTGGCAATGGAGACAGACTCAGAGCCGGATAAACGGACGATCCCAATGCTGCCCTGTTGGGGCACAATAGCGGTTGCGATCGCTGCGATCGTAGTTTGCTTCATACAGTAAACCGTTGTGCCTACCGAGCGTATATTAAACCTGTTATGGGACTTGTTTGAGGAATAGTGGAAGTTGTGGCCAAGCTATACTGACGGGCAAGCCCAATTCGTATGCTATCCGCTCAAAGATCTCTTATTGTCATCCACCATCAATCCCAATGCCCAGTAAAGTCGAATACAAGAAAACCCGTCGATTCATGAATATTTGGGTCTATTTAGCCCTTGGATCGGTCGGTTTCGTGATCTTGGCTGGCATGGCTTCCATCTTTTTCGTGAAGCCCCTAGCATCTAAGATTGTACAGGCCAGCGAGGGCGAACCTGCTCGGTTGCAACCCTTGGCGATTAAGCCGCAAGCAATCGGCGCTCTCAGAGTAGATGTGACTGCTCGCATTCCGTCTAATCGATGGCTGACTTACGAAGTTCAAATTCGAGATCAGCAAGACAAAATCCTAACGGCGGGTCTTAAGAATGCCTGGAATGAGACAGGCGTTTGGCGAGAAGAGGGACAGACGGGCACCTGGCAAGAAGACGATTTGGATGCAGGTTTAGATGTAAATACTGCCAACTCTGAGCCCGTAACCGTCATGGTAGAGGTTCTAGATTATGTCACCACCAGTAGCCAAGATATTAATGAGCCAGTTACCTTCAAAATCAAGGTGCATCAGGGAATTATCGATACTCGCTACCTATGGCCAGGATTTTGGGGTGGCTTACTCATGGCAGGTTTGACTTGCTTATTCTCTAGAACAGCAGGATCCACCGTCATTGACAAAACTATTGGAGATAGTGATGTGGGTGAGCGGGTGACCTTGGGCGGAGCCAATAAACTGATTAAAGTGATTGTCAAATCAGAGTCCGACGAGACCTCCCCTTCTGCCTTAAAGTGCCAACTCATGATTAGAGATGGCAACGGTGATCAAGTTTTCAACGCCTCTGAAGTTATGCCTCTCCGTTTTCGCCGAGATGAAGATGGGGATATTACCAGTGTCAAAGGTCAGGCAGTCTTCTATCTCGTCATCGACAAAGCCAGCTCTTACGGCTTCTATGTAGAAATCACACCGGATGGCCCAGTCGATTCAACTCGGCTGATCGTCAAGCAAGGCGCTGTCACCTTGGGGGCAATCAAAGTTGCTCACGTAGCAGCCTAATGCTGCTACCAAGCGCGAATCTTAATTTTTCTGACTTAGGATAACAATAGTAATCAGGAATAATTTATGTTGACTAAGCTTTTTGCAGTCGCAACTGTGGGAATTGTCGCCGCTTCAATCTTAGCCGCCTATACTCAGCGTTCTGCTTTTCAGTTACGACAAGAGCGTCAACCCAATTACTGGAGTCGACGAGGCACAACCACCTCTGGACGGTATCGAAGTGGCATCTGGGTGGTGTCCCCCTCACGGTCTTCCTACAGAGGCTTTCGAGGCGGCAGCCTGGGTACAGGTAAGTAAGGTCCTCTATGCCGCCAGAGCCTGAGCTAGAATCAAAGTCCTCAATGCTGCACGGGGCTCAATCGAGGCCTTTGACCGCTCGTCAACAGCGCTGGTTATTAGCTGCAGCAGCTATCTCTTCCAGTGTGGGGTTAGCTGCAGAACTGCTCTTAGGTACCCTGGCTAGTTATTTAGTTGGCAATACTGCCTTAGCTTATGGCGTTGCGGTGGGGGGATTTCTCGCTGCAATGGGTTTGGGAGCCTATGTCAGCCAATTTATTGCCGTTCAAAACCATCAACGCCAGTTACTGCAGATATTTCTGCAAATTGAATTACTGGTGGCCCCGCTGACGGCTTGCTTGCCCCTGGCTTTATTCATTGTTTTTGTAGCAGATGGCCCCATTTGGTTGGGCCTATTTCTAGTCACTCTCATTTTGGGGATCTTATCGGGTTTAGAAGTCCCTATCTTGACGCGGATTATCGAACAGGACCAAGACGTCAAGTTTGCCCTGGCAGGTGTTTTGGCCTTAGATTATGTGGGAGCATTGATCGGATCTTTAGCTTTTCCAGTGATCCTGTTACCGCTGCTAGGGTTATTCCCCACAGCCGTTGTCATTGGTTCATTACCGGCCTTTGTGGTGTTTAGGTTGGGGCGTTTATTTCGGGGGATGAGGTCTTGGAGCCATTGGGGTTTGGGGGTAGGTATCGGCTTGTGTGTGTTTGCCCCTTTTGTGATTCCGGTGAGCGATCGCTTAGAAAATACCCTTTACAAAGCCCCCATTGTTAGTCGAATTCAGTCTGCCTATCAGCGCATTGTTCTGACTCGCTCCGGCAACGATACGCGCCTGTTTTTAGATGGCGATCTACAACTCTCCACCGTCGATGAATACCGTTACCACGAAGCCCTAGTCCACCCTGCCCTCAGTGCCAATCCCCATCGGCATCGGATTTTGGTACTCGGAGCCGGAGACGGTATGGCTCTTCGAGAAATTCTCAAGTGGCCAGAAGTCGAAAAAGTAGTCCTGATCGAGCTTGATCCAGCAGTTGTCAAACTTGCCCGTCAATATCCTGTATTAGCAGAGCGCAACGCCCATGCGTTGGATGACCCACGGGTAGAAATCCTCTACGGGGATGCTTTCAAGCTGGCTCCTCAGTTGCCAGATACTTACGATGTGATCATTGCTGATTTCCCTGATCCAGATCGTCCAGCCTTGGCCAAGCTCTATACTCAAGGATTCTATCGACGGCTGTTACCCCGTCTCGCTCCCCAAGGCATCTTTGTGACCCAGGCTTCTAGTTCTTTCTTTGCCCCCAAAGTGATGGATTGTATTGCGACAACCCTCACGGCAACTAATCTAAAAGTCTATCCATATACGGTTCATATTCCCAGCTTCGGGCCGTGGGGATTTGTGTTGGCAACCCCAGAAACACTGCAATTATCCGCCTTAGATCTCAACATTCCCACTCAATTTTTGACCCCCGCTCTGCTGCCGACTCTATTTCAACTGCCCGCAGATATTTCCATCGGTAACGCCAAGATCAATCGGCTCACCGATCCAGTTATAGTGCAATACCAAGCCGATCCTCGCTGGTCAGCCTATTATTGAAGCATTCTAGAGGCAAAATATGGTTTACCTTTGGCTAGTCATTATCATTCTGGGCGTTATAGGGATTGCTCTCTATGCAAGACAGCAGTCCGGAAAATCCTTGCCCTTCGCAGGCCAACCCCAAGCGTTGCCCTCTCTAGAGCGAACCGTCTTTACCCTGGAAGTCGGTGATATTGTTCAATACCTCGACACTGACTGGGTTGTTGAAGGTAAATTAGTCTACGATGATCAAGGCTACTCCTGGTTAGAATATCTTTTGCAAGATGGTCCCCGCCGACAGTGGCTTTCTGTAGAAGAAGATGATGTGGTTGAAGTTGCCCTCTTAGAAGTCACCACCTCCTTAGAAGTAGGGGCTAATCCTCCCTCTCAACTGACCTTCGCTGATCAGACCTACCGTCAGAAAGGCAGTGGTACTGCCAAAATGACCCGGCAAGGATCCACCCTCAACCGGAATGCCGAACGATGCCACTATTATGACTACCAAGGACCTGATCATAAAATTCTGTCTATCGAGAACTGGGGTGGAGATATCGAGGTTACCATCGGCCAAAAAATCCATCCCTCCATTCTGACGTTGCTACCCGGAGATGGTCGCCGTATTTATGGGGCTTAATGTTGTGCAATGTTTGCTTTAGGCAGGATGCCTAATTACGATATTCTGGCTAAGTTACGCTATTACTAGGAAAGCCAGAGGTCAAGCATGGGCAGCGATTTCAATCAGTGGGTGCAGATCGCTTTATCGGATCAGGTCTTTCCCCAAGTTAATGCTCTCGAAGTTTTGTCGGATGACACTGATCTCCTGCGCTTGACGATGGCTGCGGGTGATGTGCGGATGGCCTATTTTGGTCGTCAGGTGATGCTGCATCGCATTAATGATATTCAAAACGGTCTCTGCCCAGAAGACTGTGGGTACTGTGCCCAGTCCAAGATTTCAGAAGCCCCCATCAAACAATATCCCCTCAAAAGTGAAGAAGAAATTATCCAGGAAGCTCATGAAGCAAAAGCTAAAGGGGTTTACCGCTACTGCATGGTTTCTAGCGGACGAGGACCAACGGCAGCCAGAACTCAACACTTAGCCCATATTATTCGACGCATCAAAACTGAGGTAGGCATTCAGACTTGTCTCTCGGCAGGTTTAGTCAACTCAGAACAAGCATCAGTCCTCAAAGCAGCAGGGCTAGACCGCCTCAATCACAATCTCAATACGAGTGAGTCCCACACACCTGACATTGTTACGACTCATACCTTTCAAGATCGAATTGATACGTTACAGTCCGCTCGCTCAGCCGGGTTAGACCTGTGCAGCGGCATGATTGCGGGTATGGGCGAAACGGACCAAGACATCATCGACGTTGCCTACAAACTCCAGGAATACCAAGTTCCTTCCATCCCGATTAACTTTTTAATCCCCATTCCTGGCAATCCTATCTATGACTGTAATCAGCTCACGCCTCAACGCTGTTTACGCATTCTTTGTCTCTTTCGATTCGTTAATCCCAAAGCCGAAATTCGCATCGGAGGGGGAAGAGAAGGACATTTACGGGGTCTCCAAACCTTAGCACTCTATCCTGCCAACTCGTTGTTTGTAGAAGGTTATCTAGCGACGAGGGGCCACAATGTCGATCAAGTCTACCAACTGATCCATGATGCAGGATTTGAAGTGGTAGGGGAGAAACCTGTAAGCAGAGATCGCAGGTCTGCTGATCAATATCAGCTAGATGATAATCCCGACATTTTAAATCCAAAAACGACCACCTCAATACCAAGGTGATGAATTGGCCCATAGAAATGCCTTGAAGCAAATATGCTTCAAGGCAGATATTAAGGATCAAAAACAAAGGATTAAAGTAAATCCAACACCCACTGAGATGTCGAGTCGATTCTCGCCAGACCGCTAAGACATGTTCGACACAATTGGCTCATCTCCAAACTAGTGAGAGCGGTTCATCCGACGACGAGCAACAATACCAGCAATTCCTAAACAAGCAAATAAACCAGCAGTTGCTGCTTCAGAAGGCTCTGGAACGTTTGGAGGAATATTCTCTGGGTCGTCATTTGGAAGGTCTAGAACTGGTGGAGTATCAGCTGGAGGGTTAGCATTTCCAGGATTATCATCACCCCCAGTCGCAGCGAGGGGGACGATAGCAGCAGCAGCACCTGCTGGAATCAACGCAGCAGCAAGAGGGAATCCAGCGGCCGGAAGTCCACCTTCAGGCGCAATACCACCAATTCCACAGTCTTCAAATTGTACGCCTTGTGCGACTAATGTTTGAGGAGATTGGATGCCAATAGAGACATCAGAGATAGTCGCGCTAGCCACCAAATTAGGACCTAAAGACTGACTGAGTGGGCTAGGTGATTCTTGTAGTGCTTCTGGTGAAACGACTGATTCTTCTGCACAGACGTCACTGAATGCCGTCTCTGCATTTGATTTTGGTTCCTCCGTCAGCGAATCTCCCAGACCGAGCTGCGCAGCATAACTAAGAGGAGCATGGAGGGAGTTGTACACAACTGCCAATGACAAGGCAGTTAATGAACCAAAAGTTTTGAGCAATTTCATATAATGATTCGATCCTTAACAATGTGCCCCGCATGACTGCAGACGAATTTACCATAAATCTGCAAAAATCGCTTACGTATGCAGTTCTTCTTACAGATTTGCAGATACTTGACTACATTATGTCAAAAAAATCTAAAAAAGCAACACAAGAAGCTAGTAATGAGATTAAAACTATTCGGCAAATTAATTTCGAAGCCAGACGCCTTATTCATTGTAGAAAAGTTAGCAAACTTTAATTTCTGGAAACGATTAACCAAACATTCAAGCCATTTAATTCAGTAGTTAAAACTATGGCGACAGGTTAACCCAAGTTCAATCTCAACGTACAAATAGCACGGCCTTCTGCATGATATTTACAGAAGGCCGTGCTGAGAATTAAGGAAAGTCCCTTCGACACTAGCAGCATCCATACCCCGTAATGCTTGGATTTTAGGTCTGCTAATCTGCGCCTTACCCTTTCGGTGCAAGTTGCCATTTCGGGGACTTGAACTGGGCTTATGCGGGGGGTATGACAGCCCAATGCATCTACTGTAGCTGTCTGCACCCAACAGACTAAACCGCAGAACCACTGAACTTTGCAGATATTTCTCCAGCAAGGTCTCCGTACTATTGCGGACTTTGGAAAATGCTTTGTGATTGAGCACCTGAAAATGAAAATTTGCATTTACTTGAGTCATCGAAATATCTTCTTACATCTAATGTTGTATTTGTTATGGACTTAAGCATCATGACTATTGCCGCATTGACTTGCAGGTGTGCAGGCCAATGCTGTGTCACACTAGATAATCGTGCAGATTGCATGGCGCTCTAATTACGTTTGAATTTAGGCATGAGTAAGCAACGCGTTCTCTCCGGGGTCCAACCCACAGGCACTCTCCATTTGGGCAATTATTTGGGTGCCATTCGCAATTGGGTCGAGGGCCAAGACCAATATGAGAATTATTTTTTTATTGCTGATCTACATGCAATTACGGTCCCCCATGACCCTGAGAAACTTGCAAACAATACCTATGCCCTGGCCGCACTTTATTTGGCTTGCGGATTAGATCCGGACCACACCACGATTTTCGTGCAGTCCCATATTGCAGCCCATGCTGAATTGGCTTGGCTGTTCAATTGCATCACCCCTCTGAACTGGCTGGAGCGGATGATTCAGTTTAAGGAAAAGGCGCTGAAACAGGGTGAGAATGTCAGTATTGGGTTACTGGATTATCCGGTTCTGCAAGCAGCAGATATCCTGCTTTATCAGGCTGATTTAGTGCCAGTTGGTGAAGACCAAAAGCAGCACCTAGAGCTGACGAGAGATATTGCTGCTCGCTTGAATTTCCAATATGGAACAGAAACAGACCCCATCCTCAAACTACCTGAACCTTTAATCCGTAAAGCAGGAGCCAGGATTATGAGTTTGACCGATGGCACTCATAAAATGTCTAAGTCAGACCCGTCTGAACAAAGTAGAATCACGCTGTTGGATACCCCTGACCAAATCCGCAACAAAATCAAACGCTGCAAAACCGATCCAGTTCGGGGCCTCAGTTTTGATGATCCAGAACGTCCAGAGTGCCATAACTTGCTGACACTATATCTGCTGATGTCTGGCAAGACCAAAGCAGCCGTAGCTGCCGAATGCGCTGATATGGGTTGGGGGCAGTTCAAACCACTACTAACGGAGGTGATGATTGAGGGGCTGCGTCCTATTCAAGATCGGTATACAACATTAATGACCCATAAGCAGGATTTAGAAGCTGTTCTGCAGACAGGTCAGGAACGCGCCAGTGCGATCGCAAACGATACCCTTACCCGAGTCAAAGATGCCTTGGGCTACTCACGCCCTCTCTAGTGGCAGTACGGTTCACAGGGGTTGGTGAGGATAATTCCCGCGGGGCTTCCAGGGGCAGCGTAAAGTGAAATGCACTCCCTTGATCACGCCCTGCAGATTCAGCCCAGATTTTGCCATTCATCCCCTGAATAACCTGTCGACAAATCGCTAAGCCTAATCCCGTGCCGCCTTTACTGCGTCTGAGAAAATCTTCCTCTTGATAAAAAGAGTCAAAGATGGTTTCTAGCTGGCTAGGCTCGATACCTCTACCCGTATCGGCAACAATTACTTCTAAACAAGCATCAACTTCAGAAATGTGAGCTTGAATGGTCACCTCACCGTCGGTACCAGTGAATTTGCAGGCATTCTCCAAAATTCGATTCAGGACTTCCTCCAACCCTTCAGCATCGACTTGAATGGTGGGCAAATTGGGATCTACATCTGCCGTAATAGTCGGTAAATCTTTGCTATTACCACTGGAACGCACTGAACTCAGAGCCAGCTCTAACGTCTCTTGAAATTCAATGGACTCAATCTGGTTGTAAATTTGTCCGCCTTCTAGACGAGAAAGAATCAAAATATCTTGGATCAAATCTCGTAGACGACCTAGATCTTCTAAAGCCGTACTCAATAGAGCTTGGCGGAAGACAGGGGAAATATCAGGTTCACTATCCAAACTTTCCAGACACACCTGAATAGTAGATAAAGGGGTACGCAGTTCGTGACCGACGATCGCAATTAAATTACTACGAGTTTGCTCCAAAGCTGCCAAATTGCGGTTGAGGGATTCTGAATCTGAATAGGCTTGAGCTTGCGTGAGGGCAACGCCTGCTTGGGCCGAGATAGCTTCTACGAGGGCAATGTCGTTTTCATGCCATTGATAGGCCAGGGGCCCACCATGATGGAGTTCTAGTACGCCTAACAGTTCACCTTGATGTCGAATAGGCGCAATCAACCAAGAGTGAATTTGCCATTGTTCCAACTGGGCTGCAAACTCAGGATCTTGTCGCAGATTCTGGACTTGGGAGACATCAGAGATAGCGATCGCCCGTTCTTGAGCCAGAGCAACAGATAATAAGGGGTTAGAACTGATGGGCCAAGGTGTACCCTGCAAAGAGAGTAAGCCTGGGGCTACAAATTCATATTCGATTTCGACTTGTTCATCCGTTTGCTTGCAGCAGTACAAAATACATCGGCAATGCTCAAAAACTTTGCCTAATTCATTGACAGCAACCGCTAAAACTTCTTTAGGATCTAAGGATCGACGGATTGCTGCCGTCATGGCATTCGCGAAGCGCTCTTTTCGTTCCTTTGCGGATAAGGCTCGATAGGCCTTTAAGAGCTTGTATTGACTGGCCTGTAAATAAGTGACCAGCCGCTGCCCAAAAACCCGGGATTGCAGCACTGGCAGGGTAGGAGCAGTAGACTCAGATACCAAGCAATATTGCTTTTTAGCTGTTTTGACTTTGACGGTCAGCTCTGGACGATACTGGATAATCCGGTCTAGCAATAAGCTAGCAGCATGAAGACAGACGTCCCGCTCAAAGGTCCAAATCCCTTCATATCGCTGCGATTGTTCCACAGAACTCAGGATGCGCTGTTGCTCGCGACACACAAGGCAAGCGGTATAATCTTGGCCAATGATAATCAAATGTTTTTCTTGAGCCAAACTATCGTTGGTATCCAGCGGAATGGTTTCGTACTGATCAGAGGCGATCGCAAAGCTGGATTCAGGCTCCGGTGCCGCCAACACATAGACATGGTCTGTTTGTTGAGCAATGCGCTGGTAGCGACGGGTTTCTTGACGATAAAATCGCTCTTGCTGGAAACTAGCAATCACAAGAGGAGCTTCAGCTCCCGCTAGCACTACATCTTCAATCGCCCGACAGAGGGCATTAAGAGATGACTTGAAATACATCTGGGAGCGCAGATGCGGTAAGTCTGTCAACAGAGTCTGCAACAAAGAGTTCAAATTGCTCACACCAACAGTTTGCGGAATCTTGCTTAGGTTAGGGGCAATGTTTTGACATTCGAGAGAACATCGATGACAGCAACAAAAGTGAATGCATTACCCATTAGGGAGGCCAACTCAAGGTCGGCAATCATTTCAAATGACTAGGGACAATACCTTCAATGGTGGCCAAAGCCATCAGAGGAGTGATTCTCAAAATCAACTTGGAACCTGAATTTACCCAGTCTTAGCCAGCATAGCGCAGGTCGGGGCGCCGTGCTTGCCGGGTATGGTCAGTCTAAACAAACACCCGAGGATAGGGCAAACACTGTCTCAGATAGATTTCGAACTCACCCGGTCAGCCCGAGTTCAGGAACAAAGTCGCAGGAAAGGGATTCGGATCAGCGTAAACTGTTACACAATATTCTCTAATTGCATAGCGATCGCAGATAAAACCCATGATTCATCGCAAGACTTGGAAACGCTTTGGTGTATTAGCTCTTTTAGGGCTATTGATGACCTGGCTAATTAGCTGTACATCAGCCCCTAGTGGTAATACCCTCGATTTTTGGACGATGGATCTACCCAAGCACAAGTTTGGGGCTTATTTTGAACCGCTGATTGATCAGTTTGAAAAAGATAATCCTGACGTCAAGGTGAAATGGACAGATGTTCCTTGGGCCGGGATGCAAAGCAAGATTCGGGCTGCTGTAGCGGCTAAGACCGCGCCGGACGTGGTCAACCTTAATCCTGATTTTGCCTTCCAACTGGCGGGCCAAGGCAGTTGGCTGGATTTGAATGCAGCTATTACTCAACCCGACCGCGATCGCTACCTTGCCAATATTTGGGACGCCAGTTCTCTAAATGGCAAAACCTTTGGTATACCTTGGTATTTAACTGCGCGCGTTGCCATCTACAACAAAGCTATTTTTGATAAAGCCGGGGTGGCGTCTGTGCCTCAAACCTATGCTGAGTTGGCTGACGCTGCTCAGAAGATCAAGGACAAAACCCAGAAATATGCCTTCTTTACCACCGCCAGCCCTACAGGCTCTGGAGAATTGATGGAGTCTTTTGTGCAAATGGGAGTGCAGTTAATCGACTCAGAAGGAAAAGCAGCCTTTAATACTCCAGAGGGAAAAGCTGCCTTCCAATATTGGGTTGATTTGTTTCAGCAAGAGCTGATTCCACCTGCTGTCCTCACGGAAGGTCATAAAGGAGCCATCGATTATTATCAGTCGGGCGATGTAGCTCTGATGTCTTCAAGTCCTCAGTCCTTGGATATTGTGAAAACGAATGCACCTGACATTGCCAAAGTGTCTGTTGCGGCTCCTCCGATCACAGGGGCTACTGGCAAAAAGAATGTGGCCGTCATGAATTTAGTCATTCCCAAGGATACGGATAAGCCGGATGCAGCCCTGAAATTTGCCCTGTTTATCACCAATCCTGAGAATCAACTGGCCTTTGCCAAAGAGGCCAATGTCTTACCTTCCACGGAAGAGTCCCTTTCTGATCCCTATTTCAGCCAAGCTGATGACAGTGCTGTCGCTAAGGCTCGCGTCTTGAGTGCGAGTCAATTGCAGGATGCAGAAATCTTGATTCCCGCTAGAGAAGACATCAAAAAATTACAGGAAATTCTTTACAAGAACTTGCAAGTGGCCATGAGAGGAACCACATCTGTTGATCAAGCTCTGACCAAGGCAGAGCAGGAATGGAATCAGGTCGTTGGTGGATAAGTCTTGAGGTATTGGCCCACCAAGTACAAAGAGCCGCACAAAACTCGTACGGGGGGATGGTCTGTGTCCAAGTCACCAGGCATAAAGGCATTTTGTAAGGCTAGCTCTAGATCATCAAAGGATTGACAACGGGCTAAATGGGGACAAATATCAGTGGCCAATGTTACTAAGACATGATTGTCGGCACTGCTGTGATCAGGAACAGGCATCAATGAGACGATATCTCCCGGTCGCAGCAAGATTTTGAGGATATCGCTGTGATCCTTCGTCGACAGCATTCCCATCAACCAATGCACTGTAGGCGCTTGCAAGCCATTAATATAATGTCGAAGGGCCAGGGCCGCAGCGGCGTTATGGGCACCGTCCAGTAGCAAAGGCTGCTGCTGCCACGTTACCCATTGTAATCGTCCGGGCCAGCGGGTACTGGCCATACCCCGAATGATCGCTTCATCGGTAATGGTCCAATCCTGCGATCGCAACTGTTGGAGGACTGCGATCGCAAGAGCTGCATTCGTTAATTGGATGTCGCCCCGCAAACTCAGCGGAAATATTATCCCTTCGGCTGCGGCCCAAGGTAACGTTAAAGTGTCTGGTACGGCTGGGGCAACGGCAGGAGCATCTACCCACTGCGCGGGTTGCGGCCAATGGGCCGGACATTGGAGCTGCTCTATTTTGGTTTGCACTACTGTTACTGCTGCAGGTGGCAGGGGACCGACCACCACAGGGCAATGGGGTTTACACACTCCTGCTTTTTCTCCAGCAATATCCGCTAGGGTAGGTCCAAGGCGTTGCCAATGATCTCGACTAAGGGAGGTAATCACACTCACTAGAGGGTGATCACAAACATTAGTCGCATCTAAGCGTCCCCCTAAGCCCACTTCAATCACAGCAACATCGACTTGTTGCTGGGCAAAATACTGCCAGGCCAGAGCAGTCAGCACTTCAAACTGGGTGGGGACAAGCTGGGTCGGTGCCAGTACAGCCTCTAGCTCTAGCAAAAGCCGAGTCAAGACGGCGGCCTCAATTGGCTGACCATTTAAACAAATACGCTCTGTCCAATCCACTAGGTGCGGAGAGGTATAGCGACCCACCCGATACCCTGCTGCCGTCAGGATGGATGAGACATAGGCACAGACGGAGCCTTTGCCATTGGTGCCTGCAACATGAATAATTGGAACCTGTAAGTGGGGTTGATCCAACAGCTCCAAAAGCCTGTGAATCCGTTCCAGACCTAGATGAACTCCAAACCGCTCATAGCGATCAATCAGTGGTGTAAACAATGGGGGCAGAAAGCTGTCGCCATAGGGGGGGGCTAGGAACTCACTTCTGGATCTTCAAAGGAGATGGGACGCGGCTGCCGCTTTGCCCGCTTTGGCAATACCCGCTTGGTGTAGGTGACCGGCACCTGCGTTCCTAGAATATTGACTTGCTGATATTTGCGATCGGCCTCTAGTTCCTGGAGTTGGGTATAGTCAACCCAGTGAATGCAATCAACAGGGCAAGTATCAATGGCTTCTTGCACAACTTCAAAAGCATCACCATCTTGGTGAAAGACACGAGAACGACCGTAGCCAGGCTCAATATAAAAGGTATTACGGGCTACATGGGCACAGTGTTTGCAACCAATACACGTGGGTTCGTCTACAAAAATTCCCTTTTGGCGAACGACTCCCCCCAGTTCTGGTTCTAAGCCTGTCCGTTCGCTAGTCGAACGCAAGTCTCCGCCCAGTTCTGGTTCCAAACCCGATCGTGCATCAGGCTGAGATGGTTGAGGTGCCTCGTTAGGCTTACCCAAGTTTGAGTCAGTCATTACGCATGCCAGCGCTGAACCACCAATTGAATTGAACCATCTTCATTTTGGACTTCCTTGGAGACTTGGAAGCCTTGCTCGGTTGTAGTATTCACGACCGTATGGTAGGCATAGCGCTGAGTCACCTGCTCTAAGAAGCGTTCCACAGACCAAGCCTGTTGCCAAAAATCCATATCAGCAACGAGTTCATACTCTTTGTCTTTCTTGCTAAAACCAATGTCGTATCCGTTCTCTTGCTCAATAACCAACTCAGCCGCTTGAGTTTGGCCTTGATACCCACGAATGGGCTGAGGACCCGCTTTCCAATCTACGCCTAAATCGTGTAATGCAGATTTCAGAGCAGGCAGATTGCGGATTTGAGTTTTGATCTGGCTGAAATGAGACATAATGACTTAATTTTGTGAGTGAGTTAAACAATTGGGAACCTGGGCAGTATCTCGGCTGGTCAATAGCCAAACCGGGACACCTACCATTGACTTTGGCCAACTTGCACAACAGCGGCCTGGTGTAAGGATTCGGGTTGAGCGAAAAATTCTGAGGTGGGTTGATGACTCACAACGTGACCGAGCTGGGCTTCGATGGCTGCGGTCACTTCCGCACAGGAAGAACCAACAATTCCAGTTACCATTTCTTGCACCCGCCCATCGGGATAAATGACAAACTCAAGGGTTTCCATGCTGTATATGCACCACCAAAGTTTACGTAAGTGGGAAAAGCTCAGCGCTTCTGAACACCGAACCTATATAAGTTGTCGTAATAAACTGTTATCAATTTAGAACGAATTATAACAAAAGTTCTTGATTAAAAGAGCACTTACTTAAAAAATAAGTGTGTCGGAATTTCACAATCAGCGTCAAGCCCTGGGTGTAACGTTTGAAATCCAGCGCTTTACCTGGCGATCGCAGCCAAGATTTTAGCCGCAGAAAATGTAAAGTATTTTTAAGGAAGTGCCTGCAAAGTCGAAAAATCATCTGAGCAAAACGCCAAAACTGCCTGAAACAAGTTCACATTATTAGTGTTCCTAGCGTCCTTAGGATCCATACCAAAGCTGTTGCGAGTAAAAACGGGAGTATTGTGAACGGTCATTTTGGATGAGCTGCATAGGCGTCCCTGATTCAATAATTTGACCGTGCTCAAAGACATAAATTTGGTTCGCGTTCCGTAGGGTTGTGGGGCGATGGGCAATGATGATCACGGTGCGATCGCGCATCACTCGTTGTAATGCCGCCTGCACCAGCGCCTCCGATGCTGCATCTAGCGCAGAGGTCGCCTCATCCAGAATCAAAATGCGGGGATTGCGAAAAACGGCACGGGCGATCGCTAACCGTTGGCGTTGTCCACCCGAAAGTGTGGTCCCCTGTTCACCCAAGTAGGTCTGAAATCCTTGAGGGAGCTTTTGAATAAATTCCAGGGCATTGGCTACTTCAGCCGCTTCCAGAACCTTTTGAATATCGAAGTCTGGCTGACCATAGGCAATATTTTGGGAAATTGTGCCTGAGAACAAGTGTGTGTTTTGAAGGACGATACCTACTTGATCACAGAGACTTTGCCGGGACACCCTTTGCAAATCAATGCCATTTATCAAGATTTGACCAGATTGAGGGCGATAGAGACGCAATAGTAGATGAGCTAAGGTGGATTTGCCAGCTCCTGAAGGGCCAATCAGAGCGATCACGTCCCCAGCCTTGACGTTGAAATTCAAATCTTGAAGAATAGGTTGATTGAATTGGTAGCCAAAGTGAACATGCCGAATCTCCAAATCGCCTTGACCAGACGGTAGGGAAATAGCGTTAACTGCCTCCTGGGCAGGCTGGAGTTGCAAGAGTGCCTGGATTCGATCAATGGAAGCTTGGCCTTGCTTGAATTTGTTGTAGTTTTCGGTAATCAGGTTGATGGGATCAATCAGCAAAATGACGGCAGCCACGAAACTGATGAACTGACTGGCAGTTAAATATCCCAAGCTAATTTGCCAGCCCCCCAAAAGAAATAGCAGTGAGATGGCGATCGCTTCCAGAATACCGACAACAGGATACTGAACAGCCTTCACTCGTTCTACAGCCAAGATGGCATGGCGATTCTGATGGGCAACCTCCATGAATCGATCCATTTCATAAGCCTCAGCGCCATGGGCTTTGACCACCTGCATATTGCTGAGGGTTTCAGTCAGTAATGCCGCTAGGGTAGAGACTCGGCTTTGGTTGCGTCGAGCCAAGGCTAGCAAGCGTTCACCAAACCAACCGATCACAAATCCCACTAGTGGTGCCAAGACCACAGCAGCCAGGGTCAAAGGCCAGTTGAGATAGATCATGTAAGCCAGGACGGCAATCAACTGCAAGGCACAGGGCAAAGACTGATGAAACAGTTGATTGAGGATTTCGCCAATGCGATCAATATCTTCGGTGAGGCGATAGGTCAGGTCTCCCGTTGCGGCTGTCTGGAAATACTGAAGATCAAGCTGAAGGAGGTTGCCATAGACACGGCGACGTAAGTTGAAGGTGATGCTAAAGGCAACCTGAGCCATCAATACATCTTGGCCATATTCAAATAAACCTCTGATCACGAAGAAAAGGGCCACCATCAGGGGTAAATGCAAGAGTGCCTGCAAGTCTTGATTGCCCACGTATTGCGCTGCTCGACCAATGAGAAAGGCCAGCATGGGCATCGATGACACATAGACCAACGTGCAAACCAGAGCCAGCAGTAGCGATCGCTTGTGGGCGATGATATCGGGAAAAAGCGTCAAATAGGAAAAGCGCGGTTTCAAAATTAATTCAGCCCATGACAACAGCAGTAACCAGTGAGAGCCCATTAGGATAGAGAAACAAGCCTGTAGCTTAAGGTAGTGGGGAACCGTTTGTAAGATCAAACAGCCCTCCTGCACAACCTATTGACATGATCTGAGCTAGCGCTCACCCTGGAAACTGACGATTGAGCTTAACCCATGACCTCTCCCAAACCTTCGCCGTCTAAGACCTTCCTGGGTAATGTGACGCAGGTTGTTCGCACCATTCAAGCGAAGGCCGATCTGTCTAAGCTCACCCTCAAACACAATGCCCGGGTTCCAGAATTAAAGATCCATACAGGCGAAGGAGAACCTCATAGTTATCCGTTAATTAGCGATCGCTACATCATTGGCCGCAGCGCTCGCACCTGCGATATTGTTGTTCGCAATCCCATTGTCAGCCAGGTCCATGCCTCCATTCAGCGAGATACCAAACATCGCAATTTCGTTATTCGAGATGAGCAATCTACCAACGGTATTTTTCGCCGGAAACGGCGAGTAGACTCCCATCTGCTCCGACACAAAGATGTCCTGACCCTGGGACCTGCTGCCCTGGAAGCTGCGGTCAGTGTCCAATATATGGATCCGCCCCCCTGGTATGTACGCGGTATGCGCTATTTACTATATGGCGGCGCTGGCGTCGTAGGTCTCACCTTAGTTTTGGTGGCAGCAGAATGGCAGAAATTTACGGTAAAACCCTTACCCACAAGTAATCAAGGTCCAATCGTTATCCTTTCCCGAGATCAAACCCCTTTGGCCAGACGACGAGACACCGTTCATGGTGAACTCAATAAACTCTCGGATTTCTCACCGTATATCGTTGATGCCTTACTCGCCTCTGAAGATAGCCGCTTTTACTGGCATATGGGTGTCGATCCTATTGGAATTGCTAGAGCTGTCGTCACTAACGTGGCGGGAGGAACCCTGCGAGAGGGAGCCAGCACCCTCACCCAACAGCTAGCCCGCAGTCTGTTTCGCAGCTATGTTGGCAGTTCAGATAGCCTCGATCGCAAGTTTCGAGAAGCTGTGGTGGCTTTGAAGCTAGAAACCTACTACAGCAAAGACCTCTTGCTTCTCACCTATCTCAATAAAGTCTATCTAGGCATTTACGCCAACGGATTTGAAGATGCGGCTCGCTTTTACTTTGACAAATCCGCCACAGAATTGAGTATTGCGGAGGCTGCTACTCTTGTCGGGATTTTGCCTGCTCCTAATGCCTTCAACCCAGTCCAAGACTATGATGCCGCTTTAGAGTTTCGCAATCGCGTCATTACTCGCATGGCTCAGCAAGGTCGGATCAGCCAACAAGAGGCGGATCGGGCCCGCCGCTCCCGAATTGAAATCAGCCCCAAAGCTCGCGAGAAATTGCAAAGTATCAAAGCTCCCTACTACTACAGCTACGTGTTTGATGAGTTAGATGAGTTACTAGGGGCCAGCTTGGCACAAGAAGGCAATTTTATTGTCACCACCAATTTAGATTTAGACGTTCAAAATACAGCGGAACAAACCTTGAGCGACGCCGTTGCCACATCAGGTCAAAGCTTTGGCTATTCTCAAGGTGCCCTGATCACCCTAGACTATCGAGCAGGAGAGATCATTGCTTTGGTGGGGGGGACAGACTATAGCAAAAGCCAGTTTAATCGTGCCACTCAAGCCCTGCGTCAGCCTGGATCGACCTTCAAGTTATTTGGCTATGCTGCTGCCGTAGATGCCAATATTTCACCGAATAAGACCTATGCTTGTACCCCGCTCACTTGGCAAGGTCAAACCTATACAGGATGCCAAAATGGGGGCAGTGGCAACATTAATATGTTTCGTGGATTTGCCTTATCAGAGAATGTAGTCGCCCTGCGGGTGGCCCAGGATGTCGGTATTTCCAGAGTGATAGAAACAGCAAAGAAGTTAGGGATTACCTCGCCATTACAGGCCGTTCCAGCCTTGGTCTTGGGGCAAAGTGAAGTGACACCGCTGGAGCTGACTCGGGCCTATGCCGTTGTCGCGAATCGGGGTCAGCGCCATCCGCCCCGGACCATCCGCCAAGTGTTGGATGCTGGCGACTGTCAAGATCCCAAGGCCATTGAGACTTGCCGAGTGATTTATGATCGCAGTCAAAATACAAGTTCCCAGGTTCTTGATCCAGGGGTTGCGGGTGTTATGCAGGACATGATGAGCCAGGTGGTGCAATCTGGGACAGGACGTGCCGCAGCGATTGGGCAAAGTGCTGCAGGCAAAACAGGAACGACTAATTCGGGCCGAGATTTATGGTTTGTGGGCTATGTCCCCAACCGCAATCTACTCACAGGAATTTGGTTGGGCAACGATGACAACAGCCCCACTTCTGGTAGTAGTGCCCAAGCAGCCAGCGTTTGGGGAGACTATATGCGTAAAGTGGTGAATTAAACATCTTTGGCTTGAGCAGAACCTTTACAGCAGGCTTAGTAGGGAACCTTGGCAGTCCAGGCGAAGGAGAGCCGACGCGAGGATAGGCCAAAAGTTATATTGAGATATGTTATTTATTTTTACAAAAAATCTTAAGATATAAAGCATCTGCCCCTTTTTTTAATACCTCATTTGAAAGATCCTGTCTTGGAAGAAGAACAAATACTTAATCCGGACCTCAGTGTTCGCAAAGCAATATTGGTCGTACTGGGTTGGGCTTTCGCGATCGCAGTCGTGATTGCGGGTGTCTATCAGATTCGCTTATCCGATCCTTACGTCCGAGACGTTTTGAGTCATCACGGTCAAGTTACTCAGGGGAACGCTATCTTTCAACTGAATTGTTCAGACTGTCATGGTCCAGCCGGTGATGGCAAGGTAGGTCCCAGTTTACGTAGGGTTGCGGCCCATCGCTCTCAAGTCGGTTTGATTTACCAAATTACGAGTGGCAAGACCCCGCCGATGCCGAAGTTTCAAGCCAACCCGCAAGAGATGGCAGATCTATTGGCATACTTGAAGACGCTTTAACTAGCGTCTCCCCGAGCTCGGTGCAGGGCTTGCCGAAACCCTAAGACAATCACAATATTGGCAAGGGTTAAGAAAACTTCGGCAGAGCCATGCAAGACGTCCACGTTGGCTAACGATACCCCATAGGTTTTTTGAGCATAAATGCCCACAGGAACCGTAACTGCAATGAAGAGTAAGGTGAGATAGAAGCCGATCAGAGCTAGACGGGGAGCTTTGCCGGATCGGGTTAGAAACCATAAAAACAACAAGTAAGGCAGTAAAGAGACAGCAAATAGGGCGTCTTTAGGGGACATTGTTAGTTCTTCCTGGTTTATGAGTCTAGATTGGCTTGACGCTGAGACCAAAGTAACCCGGCAGCCCCACAAAGGGTAATGTTGCCGAATAGGGTCATCGAAGCTTGAAGGGTCACTAACCATTCCAAGTCAGTGGCATTGTCAAAGAAGTGCCAAGTACAAGCACACATGGCCCCCACTAGAGCAGGCAGCATAGCTAAAGCAAACCAGCGCCAAGCTCGATTTTGAGTGACCTCGCTATAGGTCCAGATCAGCCAAATCGCCATGATCCATTCGATCACACTAGAAACATGAATAATCCAAGTCGGGATAGAAAGCGCGTGCATAACTAAGGCATGAAGAAAGGGCTGTCTAGGATAATCTTACAGAAGATTGATATAGGAGGCGTCGATTTGAACACCATGCGAGCGATTTTGAGCGGCTACTATGGTTTTGGCAATGGCGGAGATGAAGCTTTGCTAGCGACGCTCCTACAAATGTTGCCGGAGCATGTATCGCCCTTGGTGTTGTCTGCCAATCCCAAGCAAACGGCTCGGCAATATCAGGTGGAAACCTGCGATCGCAACAATTCTATCCGTGTGTTTCAGGCCATGCGCCAATCCCAAGCTTTTATTTGGGGCGGCGGCAGTTTGATTCAAGATACGACTAGTGCCCTCAGTCCGGTCTACTATATCGGCTTAATGGGTTTGGCCCAAGGACTAGGACTAAAAACGATTGCCTGGGCTCAAGGGATTGGCCCCTTAAAGCGAAAGAGTTCCCAAGTGCTAGCTCGACGGGCCTTTCGCAATTGTGCTGCGATTAGTGTTCGCGACAGTGCGTCTGCTCAGTTCTTGCACAAGTGGGACTTGCCCCACCAAATAGCCCCCGATCCCGTGTGGAGTTTGACGGCTAAGCCCGTCGGTTGGATCGACAAGCTACCCACTCCGAAAGTGGCGCTGGTTTTGCGATCGCATCCCCAACTCACCCCCATTCGCCTCCAAAACTTAACCACAGCCATTATTGACTTCCAAGCCCAAACCCAAGCCCACATCCTGATTGTTCCGTTTCAGGCCACTCAAGACCTAAAGATTGCTCAGTCAATTCACGATCAAATCCCGCAACAGAGTTCGTTGATTCGGCTTACAGCTCCCAGCGATCTCAAGGGGCTTTTTCAAACTGTAGAAATGACCATTGCCATGCGCTTGCATGGGCTAATTATGGCTGCTGCCGAGGGCAACCGCTGTTTTGCCCTGAGCTATGACCCCAAGGTTCGCCAGTTTATGCAAGCTCAAAACTGCCCAGGTTGGGACTTAGAGCAGATACCGGATAACCCAAAAGTTATTTGTCAAAGTTGGTTAGAGCACTTCCAAAACGGACAGGCTTTGTCAAAGGATGAGATTTGCGATCGCACCCAACAAGCCTTGATTCATCAACAAGTGCTACTAGATATCTTAAAAACGCAGTAATTTATCTTAGACAACTGATTTCGAGTTTCTTTGACAATCGAACCAACAGACTAAATTTTGAGATCAAAATGCTGAGAGCAAGTTGAATCATCGACAAAGCAAAAGACTCAATTCGGCTTCTCTTCTTAGACAATTCTCTCCATCATTTCGTTTTCAAGGCCCAACCATGTTGATCTTAGGGTGAGTACAGTTGTACTTTCGGTCAAATGTGTTATCTTAAAACCATTCCAACTCTTGATGTGTTTGAGAATAAACCGTTCAGGGATTAAGGAGGTGATGCCCATGCAAGATAGTAGTAAACAGATGGGTCATCAGGTTGAACTAAGCCGGCTGTGGGCCGGGACTGTTCTCTGACAGACTACCCATGTAGTCAATGTCGGGGTTCTTCCGGCAGTCAGGCTTCAACTTGATTGATCCGCTAGACCGCTCCCAATTTAACAAACTCCCCTAGCTTTGCTAGCCTGTTTGTTCCGATTGGGAGCGGATAGTTGTTTAAAGGAGACTCCGCCAGCCAGTGGATCTAAAAATCCTTTATCTTCTACATCGCATTATTGCGTTCGGTTCCCGGCAGCGATCGCTCTTATCGCTTCTGTCCGTTCTCACCAGCGTCATAGTGCTGGATATGCTCTGCAATCAACTCTTGACAGCATCCGCAATCACCCGACAACAACTGCTTCAACACCCTTTCTTAGGATCTCTAGAAATTGGGTTTGCCCCAGAGGTATGGCTTTCTCTGATTGCGCTTACCCTAGGGACCTTAGTCATTGCCATCTCTATTGCAGCCCAAACCATTCCCAAAATTGCTGAACTCTATATGCGAGATTGGGTCAGTTTGGCCTACATTTGGTTTCTGATGATTGGCGGGTCTCATGCTTTATTAATCAAGTATTTTCAAGATACAGCCAGCCTGCGACCTTCTAGTATCATCCTCAATGTCTATATTTTTCTGCCGGGTTCAATCCTCGTTGCTTTTCCCTACATTTTCTATGTTTTAAAAAGTATTCAACCGGTTACGGTGATTCGCAAAATCGTGGATACCCACTTGGCCAATATCCACAAATTGCGACGATATTCCGTGGGTAGACTCTTGCAAAACGATGCCTATCGAGAAGAATGCCAACGACGCTTGCTGGAATCCCTGAACCAATTAGGGAATTTACTGGAGTATTTGACATTCAGGGAACCCAAAGCCCAGGCCATTCAAAACATTAGTCTACTGATTCAGACCTATATCACTACTAAACCTGAGATTAACCCCAAGTTTTTCAAAGTGGGGCAAACAGTTTGTTCTGATATTTCCTTTAAGACTCTGATCGATCAATTTCAAGATCTTGAACAGAGTCAAACCTTTTATGAGCAAAAATGCTTTCGGCTATTCGGCAATATCTATATCCATCTTTTAAATGACTTGGAATTTGATTTAGCTTCCCTCTGTGCATCGGAAATGAGCAATATTGGGTTAACAGCGATTGAGATTGCCGATGAGCATCTGCTGGAGGTGATTATTGTCCGATTTAATACGATGTTCCGGTTTGCCCTCAAACATGGCATCAAACAGAACGAAGCCCGTAACCTGTATAACCTAGCATTCCACTACCGTGCTTTTATTGAAAGTCTCGTGACGCACAATCGGATTCATCACTCCTGGCAGAGTTTTTATTACTTACGCATGTATGGCAATGAGGCTTACGGCTACGGGCAAACCAGTCCGGCCATGTATTTTATTGTGGATGTGATTGCCGCTGAGATGAAAAAGATTTTAATCCTGGTGCATCAACATCATTGGTCATCTGAAATTCAACGACAGCTATTGGGAGAAATGTTGTTAGTGGATCGCCCCCCGGAAATTGATGCGGAGGGTCTGAACGAACCCCACCTCAATAGCGGGGTTCGCACGCTACAAATTTGTTTGGCCTTGTTTTACTTAAAGGAGCAAGAGTACAACTTTGTGGACTGTATTATCACCGATATCCTTGATGATATAGAGGTATTGGGTGCAGGAAACTTTCGGCAAAGAATCACAAAAACCTGCGATCGCTTACGCACCTCCCAACCAAAGTTTTGGGAAGATACCGACAGAGGCAATACCAACCTCTACTACACCCCCCATCAAGATCAAATCCAACCCTTCTTGACATTGTTAGATAAGCGTTTAGTTAACCCTGACAAATGACTTGAATACAACACCTAAACTCAATTGCAATCTAAGGTCCTAGACATCGATTAACTTAGGTCATAGAAGTGCATAACCCTGCTTAGACATTCCGAGCAGCAAAGGTATCGCAGTCTTTTAGGTTCCCTTTTTGCAGACCCACCTTAAACCAGCGCACGCGTTGGGCTGAGCTACCGTGGGTAAAAGACTCGGGGGTGACATACCCTCTAGACTGCTGCTGTAGTCGATCATCGCCAATACTACTGGCTGCATTCAAAGCTTCTTCCACATCCCCTTGCTCTAGAATCTGGCGAGTGCGATCGGCATGATGGGCCCAAATTCCTGCAAAGCAATCTGCCTGCAATTCTTGTCGCACAGACAATTGATTTCCCTCAACTTGACTGACCCGGCTCCTCATATCCTGAACTTGACGAGAAACCCCGATCAGGGTTTGCACATGATGACCCACCTCATGAGCAATGACATAAGCTTGGGCAAAATCCCCAGGAGCCTGATGTCGCTGCTTCAGATCATCATAAAAACTCAAGTCGATATAGACTTTTTGATCGGCCGGGCAATAGAACGGCCCCACAGCCGCTTTACCCAAACCACAAGCGGATTGAGTTTGACCTGTAAATAGCACTAGTTTGGGTTTTTGATAGGTTAAGCCTTCTTGTTGGAATAAAGTCTCCCAAGTATCTTCAGTATCAGCAAGAACCACTGACACAAACTCTGCCAGCTCATTTTCAGCAGCAGGTCGGTCGCCCGGAACCGAGGTCGTGGGTCTATTTTCTAGCTGATTGGCCTGATCCAAAATCAAACTGGGATCAACGCCAAAGAAAGCGGCAACCAGCGCCATCACTAACACCCCTAGCCCTCCACCCGCAGCAGTTGGCATAGAAGAGCGACCCCGTCGATCCTCAACGTTACTGCTTCTGCGACCCATTTTCCAGCGCATATTTACCCTCCTTGGGATTCAATCATTCTCCCCGCTCTCCTCTCATCCTAAGCAATTTCTTGCTGAGAATTAAATGATTGCACCCTATAGGTATGGTTCTATCTCACCAGGTTGGCTCTCAAATTCCATATTGGATTAGGGGAGAGAGCTAAAGGCAGGATTGAGTAAATCAAATAGGTGGTTAATGATGTCTTGAGGGTTTTGCAACTGCACAGCTTCTGGCGTCGAAACTTTACCTAAAGTCTGATCTTTGTGTTGCTGATTCAACTGACGACGTGTGTTAACGTAGGCCAACATCAGCTCTTTGCGAACTTTTTCTTGATCAACATTTGGGGCCGTATGAACTTTGACGAGAATGACACCGTTGCCCTTGTGTTCAATACATTGAATTCCCATTTGCGCTTGGGGATAAGTTCTTTGGATCCGCTTCAAGGAATTGGCAAAGGCCGTCCAGTTGACACCATTATGGAAGTTGAGATTAATGGTTTCGGCACTCGTCCACAAAAGTTGAGCTAATTCTCCAGCCAGAAACTTGCCGTAGCTAGGCTGACGATCTTGTTCTTGCTGCTTGAGATAGATATGTTCACAAATTGTATGGTCAAATTTAGTGGTGCGATTAAGATGGGCTTCTTCGAAACAAGCTGCCGTCAAGTTAGTCATCGATAGATTAGCGGCTTGGAGCTGGCTCCGTGACAAATCCGCTTTCCGTAAATCAGCTTCTCTAAGGTCGGCAGCCACTAAGTTGGTGTCACTCAAATTTGCTTGGTGGAGATTAGCATGCAAAAAGCTGGCTTTCCGGCAGTTCGCTCCCGCTAATTGAGCTGCACTCAAGTTGGTGTCCACGAACAGGGATTTGCTAAGGTTGGCATTGATCAAATCACTATCACTGAGGTTTGTACTCTTTACGTCTGCATGACTCAGATCCACACCCCCCAAATTGGCCCGACAGAGCTGACTTTTTTTCAAGGTACTACCTTGGAGGTTAGCTCCTCTCAAATTGGCCTCAATCAAGATGATGCCATTGAGATTGGCGCCGTGTAGATCGGCTTCAATGAGCCTGGCAAAGCTAAGATCGGCTTTGCTCAAATTGACATTGCTAAGGTCTGCTCGTGTTAAATCTGCTTCGCTGAGCAAGGCACGATTGAGGTTAGCCCCACTCAGACTCACATCACTTAAATTTGCATCAACGAGAGTAGCCTTGACCAGTTGTGCCTTACGGAGATTGGCTTTGCTAAGATTGGCACGGCTTAAGTCTGCAAAGTTCAGAACGGCTTGGGTCAGTATGGCTTCAACCAATAAAACCTTGGTGAGTTTAGTTTCAATCAGTATTGCTTGATCTAGCTTCGCAAAGCTTAAATCCACCCCTTCCAGATTGGCTTTGCCTAAATTTGCCCCCGTGAGTTTGGCTTCACTCAAATACGCATTCGATAAGTTGGCAACACTTAGGTATGCCCCACTCAAATCTGCACCTGTAAGGTTAGCGCCGTTGAGATTTGCCCCAATCAGATTTGCACCTCGCAGATCCAATCCACTGAGGTCGGTTTCAGCTAAATCTGGCTGATCAGAAAATTTCTCTTTTCGCCAAGCATTCCAATGTTTGACTCCGCGTTTAATAAGTTGGAGGTGGGCCAAGTTTGCCACTGAGATAATCGTCCTTCTCTATTTACAGCATTCAAGCGTTCCCCCCCCCGCCTTCAGACATGCAATAGTTGGGTTGGCAAGTGCCAAATAATGATTTAGACTCTGACTGGACTATAATCTTTTCTTGCTGTCTACTGCCCTCAGATTAACCTGACATTATCAATTTTGGCGAGCTGCTTGCAAAAAGTTGTTAACTGAGCAGCTCGATCTTGATCGGTAGAGAGTTGAGTCAGCTTCGTTTTTTCATCAGGTGTAAAGGGCTGAAAGTTTCGGCGCTGAGTCATCAGCAAAGTGGCAGTCGCATCTGAGATGTCACCTTGACGGTTGTGAAGGCGCGATCGCAACACCTTTATAGGAGCTGTGCAATATAGAATCTGCACCGGAATATCTGCTAACGCTGCTTGGGTCAATACTTCAGCCCGCAACCCTACCTGATCATATTTGGCATCTAAAATCACAGTCCATCCTATCTTTGCTAAGGAAAGTCCTAGATCTGCTAAGCGCTGGTATGTCTTTTGGGTCATCTCTAGCGTGTAAATATCACGTTCCCCCGCACCCGATTGAGTTAGAGGAATTCCTGCTAGATGTTTGCGAACTGCATCGGAGCGAATATGAATCCCATTAAGCTGACGGGCAAGGTCATGAGCCACAGTACTTTTACCTGAACCCGACAAGCCTGACATAACTACAATCTGCCCTGACTGAGGTTGAGCATATCGAGAGGCTAAGAGAAAGTAGTCCTGAGCCTGTTGCCAAACGCTGGCTTGTTCCGCGGGAGTGATCGGCTTCGTTGGGTCAGAAAATATCGTGGTAGTTTTGGCGGTCATACTATTGACATTGCCGCGAATGGTCGCCCGCATACTCAAATAGGCTGGCAATAACAAAGCCCCTTCATAATCTCCTGTACTTTCTAGATAAGTATTCAGGAAAATATTGGCCAAGTCAGACCGATGATGAAAGTCTAAATCCATCACCATAAATGCTATGTCGTAAATCACGTCAATATTGCGGAATTCACAGCAAAATTCGATGCAGTCAAAAATATGGATTTGTTCTTGCTCAAGACAAACATTATTCAGGTGTAGATCTCCGTGGCATTCCCGAATTTTGCCTTGAGCGAGGCGCTGATATAGCCAATCTTGATGATCATGCCAAAACTGTTGCGTAAACGTCCGTGTCTGCTGCCATTGGTCTAAGGTTAGGGACTGGCCTATATAGTCTTTGGCAAGGGTGTAATTATCTTCATCGACGGTGTTGATCGCGTCTGGGGTGCCATTGGCCTCTATAGCTGGGTCAGTTGCAGCAGTGCCGTGGAATTGAGCAACCAATTGACCGAGTTTTTGCAAATGGTCTGCAGACAACTGGCCTTGTTGTAGCAGACGACTGAATAACCCATCCTGGGAAAATTGCCGCATTTGCAGCGCATAGTCAACAATCTGGGCTTGGGGATGGGGAGGGGCATCCAGATAGAAATCTTCGCCTTGGTAAATCGGTAAGACTGCTAGGTAAAGGTCTGGCGAGAGACGGCGGTTCAGACGCAGTTCTTCCTGGCAAAAATAGGCCCGTTGCTCCAGGGTTGTAAAGTCGAGGAAGCCAAATTGCGTGGCCTTTTTGACCTTGTAGGCAAAGTCTCCAGTTAAGAACACATAGGAGATATGGGTTTGGATAAGCTGCACGGGTATCTGTACCGAATGGGGATAGAACTCCGGTTGCAGCATGCGCTGAATCAGGGGAGGTAATGCGGCATCCATGATTGCCAGTGGGTGTCTCTCTCTATTCTAAACGGATGGCAGAGAGCCAATTATAAAACCGATCTGAAGGGCCAATCAGTAGTTCAGCAATTCGCGCTAAGCTGACAGCTATCAATCAGGAAGCAAGGCATGTCTCTTCAGCGAATCATCAAGAGTGGTGTCTTAGGGAGCTGGCTGGTAAGTGTCTCCCTGACGAGTGCCCAAGGGGCAACAACCTTCAAGCCAGACTGTGTCACTCAACTCCAACGAGAGATGGATGCGATCGCCACTCAACCTCTCTTCAACAAAGCTCGCTTAGGCATTTTCATTCAGCCTCTAGATTCAACCCAACCCCTTTATACACGAGATGCCGAGCGTTATTTTCTACCTGCTTCGACCACCAAGGTGATGACCACTGCCGCCGCATTGCAGCGTCTTGGCCCCCAGTTTCAGATCCAAACCGATGTGTTGGCAGCAGGACAAGGGTCAACATTAGACCATCTGCGGGTTGTCGGTCGAGGCGATCCAAGCTTATCGGATCAACACTTAAAGCAGGTGGCAGCTCAACTCCAAAAGCAAGGCGTTCGCCAAATTAATCGCCTCTTAGGAGACGACACCTACTTCCGTGGTTCAAAAGTGATCCCTTCTTGGCAATGGGAGGATCTCCAAGCTGGATATGGGGCACCCATCAATAGTCTGATTCTTAACCAAAATGCCTATGAGCTGAAGCTATGGCCCCAGACCCCAGGTCAACCCCTGCGGGTAGAATGGTTATCCCCAAAACCGATTGGCGCTTGGCGACAGATCAATCGCACCCGCACCGTAGCCAAGGGTGCTCCTGAATATGTAGAAATTAAGCGGCGGCTTCAGGGTTCAACCTTGGAAATTGAAATAACGGGACAATTACAAGTCGGTGCTCCTCCAGATCGCTCTGCAGTAGCCGTTGTCAACCCCGGCTGGTTTTTGCTCCATCGTTTTCGCACCATTCTGGCCACTCATCAGATCAAGGTAGGACAAATGTCCTTACTCACGAATGAACAGGAGCGCAATGCAGCTCTCAAAAACAAGTCAGAGCAACGTTTGACGCAAATCCAATCCCCGCCACTCTCGACATTAGTGGTCACGACTAATCAAGAAAGCAATAATCTCTATGCAGAAGCCTTACTGAAAACCTTGGGAGCAACCGCTCCCTCCCAGGCAACTCAATCCACAACCCACCAACAAGGATTGACCACCCTGCAAAAAATACTGACCCAATTGGGGGTAGATAGGACAACCTATGACCTGGCGGATGGTTCAGGCTTATCACGCCATAATTTGATCAGCCCAACTGCCTTGGTGCAAACCTTGCAAACCATCCTCCGATCCCCCCACAAATCTGTTTTTCAGGCGTCCTTATCTCAGAGATCAGTGGGCAAAAACCCAGCGTCTACGGTATTTAGTAAAAGTGGCGGTATGCAAGGTGTTTCCACCTTGTCGGGATATCTGCAACAGACCCAATCTCCATCGATCGTGTTTAGTCTGATGTTTAATCAATACAATCAATCTAGTGCCCAACGGCGTCAAGCCATGAATGCCATGCTGTTGTCTATGCATCGTCTGCAATCTTGTCAAACCGGAAGCCAATGACCGCTCTCTCTTCTGCTCATCCCCATCAACAAGTCCCGCCCACGGCCGTCTTATCGGTTTCAGGCATGAAATGCGCGGGCTGCGTACAAGCGGTGGAAAAACGTCTGCAGCAACAACCGGGGGTTGCCACCGCGGTAGTCAATTTAGTGACGGAGCAGGCCGCCATTGAATATAGCCCCCAAGAGATTGTCCCTGAAGATTTAGCCCAGGTGTTGACTGCGGCGGGTTTTCCCAGCCATGTCCAAGATCGAACAAGAGCAGGGAGATCGACCTCTGCTTCAGAGCAATCTAGGGCAGAGTCTCTGCAACACATTCAGCCCCTGATTTTGGCCGCCCTCTTAGTAGTCTTGTCAGGCATTGGACATCTAGGACATATCCCCGGGCTAAATCTACCGTGGCTCACCAGTATCCAATTTCACTGGGGACTCGCGACCTTAGCCCTCTTAGGTCCTGGACGTCCCATCCTCTGGGAAGGCTGGCAAGGACTATGGCGCAACCTGCCTAATATGAACACCCTCGTCAGTTTAGGAAGCGTCACCGCCTACCTGGCCAGCGTTGTCGCTGTAGTGTGGCCCCAATTGCACTGGGACTGCTTTTTTGATGCTCCGGTGATGATTGTCGGCCTCATTCTGCTGGGACGAGCCCTGGAGGCTCAGGCGAGAGGGCGCACCAAGTCCTCTCTAGAAAAACTATTAGCTTTGCAACCTATGGTGGCCCGTTGGCTGCCCAATCCAGAGGCCCAACCCGATCGGGCTGTAGAAATTTCGGTACAAGATGTGCAGATTGGCGCTTGGTTACAGATTTTGCCAGGAGACAAATTTCCAGTAGATGGTTGCGTTGTGTCGGGCAGGACCCTGGTGGATGAGGCCATGCTGACGGGGGAAGCCATGCCCGTAGCCAAAGCCCCTGGAGAGGACGTGGCAGCAGGCACCCTTAATCAGTCCAGCATGGTGACTATTGAGGCGACTCGCACTGGGCGGCAAACCACCTTGGCCCAAATTATTGAGTTGGTGGAAACAGCCCAAACCCGCAAAGCCCCAATTCAGCATTTTGCTGATCGGGTGGCAGGATATTTTACTTATGGGGTTCTAGCGATCGCTACCCTAACTTTCTTGTTTTGGGTCAGCATTGGCGTTCATGTGTGGCCGGATGTATTGGGCCAAGGCACCTTGCCCATGTTGCACGACCCAGGCCTAACCGCTGCGGAAATCGCCCCGGGGGCAACCAGCATATTACTAGGGCTGAAACTAGCAATTGCCGTTCTGGTCATTGCTTGCCCCTGTGCTTTAGGACTCGCTACCCCCACTGCGATTTTGGTAGGCACCAGCTTAGGAGCTGAGCGAGGTCTACTCATTCGAGGGGGTGACATTCTCGAGCAGGTCCACCATATTGATACCGTCGTCTTTGATAAAACCGGGACCCTCACCTCAGGACATCCTGTTGTGACCGATTATTGGCTATCGACCTCCGATCCCACCCTTCCTGATTGGGAATTGCCTCTATCCCCCGAAACGGTTCTCCAAATAGCAGCTACATTGGAAGTCGGCGGACGGCACCCGCTAGCAACGGCGATAGTAGACCAGGCTCAGACAAAACAGCTCGATCTCTTGTCGGCAAAGGATCTAGAGACAGTACCAGGTCGTGGCGTTTTGGGACAAGTGGACCAACAACTAGCCCGACTAGGTTCAGCGGCTTGGCTCCAAAACTGTGGGATCGAGGTACCCACAGCGGACCAACAACAAGGTCAACAGCTGGCTCAAGCTGGTAAAAGCATTGTTTATTTAGCGATCGCAGAGACCTATGTGGGTGGCATTGCCATCCGAGATACGCCCAAACCTGATGCAGCCCAGACAATTCATCAGTTAAAAGAGATGGGTTTACAAGTAAGGATGTTGACCGGAGATCAAACCGCCACTGCTGTAGCGATTGCCCAAGAACTCGATTTAGATGCCACGGATATTGAGGCCGAGGTGAATCCCGCTGATAAAGCCAAAGCTATTGCCCGATTGCAGGCCCAGGGTCATCACATTGGCATGGTGGGGGATGGCATCAATGATGCCCCTGCCCTAGCACAAGCCGAGGTCGGTATTGCTCTCAGCAGCGGCACAGATGTGGCGATGGAAACGGCTCAAATCATCCTCATGTCTAGTAATTCCCTCAGCAGCCTGGTGGATGTGTTGCGTCTAAGTCGGGCCACCTTTCGCAAAATACAGCAAAACCTTTTTTGGGCCTTTATTTATAACCTGGTTGGTCTGCCGATTGCGGCGGGTATTCTCCTGCCCCAGTTTGGTATTCTCCTCAGTCCTGCTTCCTCCGCCGCCATCATGGCTTTTAGTTCTGTAAGCGTTGTCACAAATTCTTTGCAATTACGACGATTACCCTTTATCTCTTCTCCTGTTGAATGAGTAGTCCGAACAATTAACCTCGCTACTTCAATTTCAACGACAAATATGAATGTAAACTCAATCTAACTTAAGTTAAGTTTTGTAAGTCCCTTTCTCTCTTTGATGCAGGAAAAAAGGTCTGCTTAACTCTAAATCTAGGGAGCTGATCGAGGTCAGTAACACTAGATGTAGTGCCATCTATATTTAAAGGCATTCTGCCTCAAGTGAATCAGATCACGGGGTTGTGGTGATCCACATCAATAAAATGCTCTACTAAGGAATATCGAGTTTAAACGATAGGGGGAAGCTGAGCCGTGTACCAAATGATATCTTTTGGGAAAGCGGGATCAGATGTCGTTTTTGAAGGTTTAAGTCATAATTGCGGTGGAAGTCGTAGTCGACTCCCCCAATTTTTGTGAGAAAGGCTACAATCGTGGAGGTTTAGCAATAGCCGCAAGGCTGAAGCCCAATCTAGGACTACGTTTTGTCCTCTTTGGTCTTCTAGCTTTCCCATGCAGATTTTTGCCTGGGTCTGGTTAATCGGCACCTAAGCCCAAGATTCTAACTAAATTTGTTAGATTCGATTGTAGTGAGTAAATGATGGTTCTCCTATTGTTTTATTAGGGAGTATTGAGGAATCCGGCATGACCCAAGCCAATAACGTACTAGAAGCTATTCAAGCCCCCACCAACCATGTCGATAATCTGGTTGAGGATGCTACGGGTAGCACTAGTGGGGATAACTCGTCTGACGAGGGTGGGGCCAAAGCGGGTAAAGCCCGTACCACCCGTCGTCGAGGTCAATCCAAGAAAAAGCATTACACGGAAGATTCCATTCGTCTTTATCTGCAAGAAATCGGTAGAATCCGGTTGTTGCGGGCTGATGAAGAGATCGAACTAGCCCGTAAAATTGCAGACTTGCTAGAACTGGAGCGTATTTATGATGATCTCTACGATCGCTTAGAGCGTGAACCTCAACTTCAAGAGTGGGCTTTGGAAGTCGATATGCCCCTCAATCGTTTTCGCCATCGCCTCCATGCGGGTCGGCGCGCCAAAGATAAAATGGTGCAGTCCAACCTCAGATTGGTAGTTTCGATTGCTAAAAAGTATATGAATCGCGGTCTGTCGTTCCAGGACTTGATTCAAGAAGGCAGCTTAGGGTTAATTCGGGCTGCTGAAAAATTTGACCATGAGAAAGGGTATAAGTTTTCCACCTACGCCACGTGGTGGATTCGGCAGGCGATTACGCGGGCGATCGCAGATCAGTCTCGCACCATTCGCCTCCCCGTTCACCTGTACGAAACCATTTCTCGAATCAAGAAAACCACTAAATTGCTCTCCCAAGAAATGGGTCGCAAACCCACGGAAGAAGAAATTGCCACTCGCATGGAAATGACCATCGAGAAGCTGCGCTTCATCGCCAAATCAGCGCAACTGCCAATCTCTCTGGAAACACCCATCGGTAAAGAAGAAGATTCTCGTTTAGGCGACTTTATCGAATCGGATGGTGAAACGCCCGAAGACCAGGTTTCTAAGAGTCTTTTGCGAGAAGATTTAGAAACGGTCCTGGATACCCTCAGTCCCCGAGAGCGTGATGTCCTCAAGTTGCGCTACGGCTTGGATGATGGTCGCATGAAGACCCTAGAAGAAATTGGCCAAATCTTCAATGTTACCCGCGAGCGCATTCGCCAAATCGAAGCTAAAGCACTTCGCAAACTGCGCCATCCCAATCGCAACAGCGTCTTGAAAGAATATATTCGCTAGGTTTATTACTTTCAATCTTTAATCCATCTTTAGCTGCTGTTCAGGAACAGCAGCTATTTTTTGTCACTCATCTGGTTGAGCATCTAGCTCTAAAGCGGGTGGCGGCACCAGGAAAGTAGCAGCTTTTTGCAGCGCTTCTAATCGACGCTCAAACCAACAATCTTGAGGAAGTACGTGGATAGACTTAATGGTATGCAAGCGCTTGGCAACTTGACCATGAACACCGACAAGGAAAACAATTTTGCCACTATCTTCAGCATCTCTAAGAATATTTTCAATCGCCAAAGAGGCTGTAATACCCACCCGAGTGACATCACTCAGATCCAGAATCAGGACTTTGAAAGTTTTAACAATGGACAACCGCTGAGAAATAGATTTAGCGGCCCCAAAGCTCATCGGTCCACTAAAGAAGAACAGCAAGATTTGTCCATTCGCTTGCGTAATAATATCTTTCTCGATACTACTGAGTTGTTGATCATCCGTCGGTCCAGTAATCGTCCGCATGGTTTCGACTTGCAACTTTGTCAGACTTTCAATCGTGAGCAAATTGGCTAGAAAAGCACCAACAGCTACAGCCGTAATCAAGTCAACAAAGACGGTCAAAAACATGACCAGGTACATGATGCCCGCACCTTTTAGAGACATCTTGTGAGCACGTTTGAGAAAACTCCAATCAATAATGTCGATGCCAACCTTAATCAAAATTCCTGCTAACACCGCATTCGGGATCGGCTCAGTTAAGGGTGAAGCGCCAATGACAATGACCGCCAGTACCATCGCGTGAATAACCCCAGATAGAGGAGTTCTCCCCCCTGACTTGGCATTGATCACTGTGCGCATCGTGGCACCAGCACCCGGTAGACCCCCCATCACCCCGGCGACCAAATTACCAATGCCCTGCCCAATCAGTTCCCGATCAGAATCGTGTTGAGTGTGGGTAATGTTATCCGCAACCAATGAAGTCAGCAGGGAATCGATAGAGCCCAACATCGCCAACATGACGCTGAATCCTAAAATGGTTTTGGCGGATTGCAGATGAAAAACAGGGAGATGCAATTCGGGTAGGCCCGCAGGAATCTTACCGATGATGGGGATGCCACTGTCAGGGAATCCATAGGCTGAAATCAAGGTGCATACCACTAAGGCAATCAAAGGAGCTGGCAGTATGCGATTCAGTCGAGGCGGTGCCGCAAAAACAATCACGAGGGTCAGTAATCCTAATCCCAGAGCTACAGGATTGATATTGGCGATCGCGTCCGGCAGTTGTTGAATCGAACTCACTACTTTAGAAGACGCTTTGTAACCCAGCAAGGGTGAAATTTGCAGCGTAATAATAATTAAACCCACCCCAGACATAAAACCCGAAATGACGGTATAGGGCATTAAAGTAATGTACTTACCTAACTTCAATACCCCGAATAAGATTTGGAAAAAACCAGCCATCATGACGACGGTAAAGGCCATCGCTAAGCCAGATTCAGGATCCTCTTTCATCAAAGAGGCAAAAATGGTGGCCATAACGACGGACATTGGTCCCGTTGGACCTGAAATTTGGGACGGTGTGCCTCCACAAAGTGAGGCAAATAGACCCACTCCAATCGCACCGTACAACCCAGCAATCGCACCCGTATTGCCAGACACATCTGCTGTAGCTGAAACGCCAAAGGCTAGAGCTAAGGGTAATGCCACAATGGCTGCCGTCATCCCCCCCAGCAGATCACCTCGCAAGTTGCGAAAGTGGAGGTGATTGACAAACCTAAACCGAGCTGCTGCCATTAAGCGAAGCCTATATTGTGTTTATTTGAGTGTGTAAAATTATAAGCCCAAGCTTAGGGTATGAACGGTCCAATTCCCTGCAGGTGCACATAGCAAATTATCCTGCGTTCTTATGCTAAGACCCACCTTCTAAATGCAGATCACGCAGCCGCAATCTTTCGTTCCCACATGAGTGAGTGTTATAAGACAATAGCCAGAATCGAAAAAATCTTTGAGAGAAGTTGCCAAGTGTAGTCATTCATGTCTATACTGAGATTTCGTGCCGCGGGGTAGAGCAGTCTGGTAGCTCGTCGGGCTCATAACCCGAAGGTCCATGGTTCAAATCCGTGCCCCGCCACCAATGCTTGAGGGTACCCCAGAGAAGTGATATCTCTGGGGTATTCTTTATTTTAAATGCCTGCCATTTTTTCAAGCAATCTGCGAGAATGGCGAAGACGGGATGTCAAGATTGTTAAGGATCTCAAGTCTATGTCTGCTCAATCATCACAACGGTTTTTTTGGGGTGCTGGCACCCTCGTATTAGGCATTTGGCTCTTAATGCCCGGTGGCAATCACGGTTTTTCTGAATTTTTAACGGCTGGAATGGTCGTAGGACTCGGGAGCTTGGCCTTTACCCTGAAGTTTTTTCCAGGTCTGAGCCGACAGATCCCTGAATTAGACCCCACCAAAATTTCACTGCCTATTGTAGAAAAGACATTGGCAACCACTGAATCTTTGATTGAGCAACTAGAAACTCTCAGTGAATCCACTACACAGTCCGCAGCATTCAAGGAACAGCTTCAGCAAGTAGAGCAACACCGCCAACAGATTCGCCTTGTCATCCTGGGTACTCCTGGTGTTGGTAAATCAACCTTAGTACAACTGCTAAAAAGCCAATGGGATCAAACGCTAGACTATCCTTGCACGCTTACTGAAGCTGAGAGTCTCACCCATTCGGCCACCCTAGCCTTGCCCCAATCTATTAAGGCTGCTGATCTTGTTCTATTTGTCATTCAGGGCGATTTAACGGATTCAGAGTATCAATACTTACAAACCCTGCACCAGCAGAAACAGCGTGTTTTAGTTGTCTTCAATAAGCAAGATCAATATCTCCCCACCCAACGACTCATTTTGCACCAGAAGCTCCAGCAGCGCTTACAAACTGGGCTGTCTGCCCAAGATATTGTTGCTATCTCCGCTCAACCTCAAGCCATCAAAGTTCGCCGCTATGATGAAAAGGGGACTTGCCACGAAGCAGCAGAGCATCCCCAACCTGACTTGGCAAGCCTAACCGAACGTCTTGATCAAATCATAGCCACGGAAAAAGAGCAGCTTATTCTCTTCCAAACTTATCAGCAAATTTTAGACTTGCAAGCCCAAGTGCAGGCCCAGCTCAATGCTGTCCGTCGGCAACTAGCCACCCCCATTATTGAGCGTTACCAGTGGATTACTGGAGCAACGGCTTTTGCAAATCCTGTTCCCACTTTAGACATGTTGGCTGCCGCAGCAATTAGCACCAAAATGGTAATGGAATTGGGATCTTTATATCAGTTGAAGTTTTCTCTTGCTCAAGCCCAAGCCGTGGCCAGCACTCTGGCTACCACCATGCTCAAGCTAGGGTTGGTAGAAGTCTCTACCCAAGCTTTGAGTTCTTTGCTCAAAGGACATCACTTTACATTTGTGGCTGGCGGATTGGTTCAAGGCGTCAGTACTGCTCACTTAACTCGGGTGGCAGGCTTGAGCTTAGTCGAACATTTCCAAGAGCTGAGTAACCTAGCCGTGGCTGCCCCTGAATCGAATTGGAATCCAGAGAAGCTTAAACAGGCTGTAGCCACAGTATTTCAAGACCATCAGAAGATCGATTTCCTCAAAGATCTTGCCCAAAAATCCATTGGCCGTTTTCGCCAACAAGGTGGGTTGTTAGAAGCCACTTCTTAAACCCCTAGTCCGTGGTTCAGGTCAGCCCAAATCTAACCACTACTGATAAAATCCACTTCGCCCCCAAACAAATGGAGCAGCTTCAGCGTGCCCAGATTAGTATCCAGCACACCCTCAAGCAAGTAGAAAATTTCTCCGTGCCCCTGCAAACAGAACTGCAAAATGAGCTGGGAATATTATCTAGTCTGAGCTTGAAGCTGAACCAAAGATTATTGCAAATTGCCGTATTTGGGTTTGTCAGTCGGGGGAAATCGGCAGTTCTCAATGCTCTATTTGCTGAGCCTATTTTCCCCGTGGGACCATTGAATGGTGAGACCCAGTGGCCTCGTTCTGTGCGTTGGTCCCCAGAAATATCGGGTCAAGGTTCTACCGCTAACTTGCAAATTGAGCTAATTGATACACCTGGCCTAGACGAAATCGAAGGCCAAGGCCGAGCCCAGATGGCCCAAGAGATAGCTCAGACAGCCGATCTGATTCTCTTCATTGTGGCTGGGCCACCCATGGCCTTAGAGTTAGCAGCCCTCAAAGATTTGAGACAAGCAGGTCGCCCCCTTCTGATTGTGGTCAATAAGGCCGATCTCTATCCCGATTTAGATGCCGACAAACTTTACGAACGGTTGCAGGACTCCGATCTACAACAATTTTTATCTCCTCAAGAAATTTTGCTCACATCGGCTGCTCCAGCCCCTGTAGAGATCCGGGTGGAATGGCCTGATGGTCGTACCACTAAAGACTGGGAAGTCCCGCCTGCAAATATTGAGTCGCTTCGATCTGCATTGCTCCAACTTATTAATCAAGAAGGGTGTACTCTCTTGATGCTCAATACATTGCTGCAAGTTCAGCAAGTCGAGCGTAAAATTGCCGATCGCGTTCGCACCCACGAGGCACAAGCGAGTCAAACCTGCATTTGGCAATATGCCCGTCTGAAAGCGAGTCTCATTGTCTTGTGTCCCTTTGCATGGGTTGATTTTGGGATGGGGATCTTGGCCGATCTGCTATTGATTGGTACTTTGGTTAAGCTTTATCGTTTGCCCACCCATCGTCATCAGGTTAATCAACTATGGGGCCAGATCCTGTTCAGTGGAGCTAGTCTCATCTTTATAGAAGCGAGTAGCAATCTTGTTTTTGACCTGACAGCAGGGGTATCCCTGCGGCTATTACCCTGGGCGGGAACGGGATTGCTACAAGCCTGTGTGAGCCTCTATGGAGCTACTCGAGTAGGGAAACAGACCCAATCTTATTTAGTGCAGGGTTATACTTGGGGACCGCTAGGAGCCAGCACCATTACCCAAGAGATTCTCAGCCAATTACAACCACCCATGATTCTTTATCGTTTACAGCCAGAATTATCTACTCTCCTGCGACGTTAATTGGCCATACAAATGGGGTTGTTCTCAAGAATAACTTCAAACATGGGCATGGCTACTTCTACGGGTTGCTGATAATAGCCGACCATCTCCTTCTCAATACTGTATCGGGCTTGATGGGCCTGCTCTGTTCCTAACCCCTCCGACAAAATCACTAAATATTGAGCTGCCCGCGAGGCAGCTTCGATGCGATCATTGCGACGCATCGCTGTTTGGAATAAATGCCAAGATTGCCAGGCACTGTTAACTCGGGAGGGCCGAACAATTAATCCTTGAGAGATCGCACTTTCATAGTTCACTCGATAAGGACGGCAAGTTTTGGCCACAGCAGTTGGTGCTGCCATCAGTTGGACCAGTATCACCACACCTAAAAGATATAAACGTTTCATCGCCTACCCCACAAGCTAACAGGCTAAAGATTCGATTAGCATTAGCACCTGTTTTATTGAGTCCCTACTGAGCAGTGAACAAAAAATTAAAGCTCCAGTTCGGATCATCCTCAATAAAAATCTGATTCAGGCTATCATCTTTCCCCAAATTTAGGGGAACGCGATCGCGCCATCTGGCAATGTAGCTTTTTCAAAACTCGATGCTTGTCCAAAGCGGTCTCCGCCTTCCAATTTAGATTGGGAGAAATCCGCGCCCTCCAAGTTGGCATCTAAAAATTCGGTCCAGGCTAAGCTAGCGCCCGTCAATACAGCATTGGACAGGTTAGCTCCTGTTAAATCTGTCAGATTCAAGTTGGCCTGAGACAGATCAGCACCTTGTAAATTGGCGTTTCGTAGATCGAGGGCAGAGAGATCAGCCCCTTGTAAATCACAGCGAGGACAAGAACGAGACTTCATTACTTTTTGTAAATGTTCGGGGTTTTCGGCTAACGCACTGGGGCTCATCCAGACCATTAAAGCTAGAACTGACCCTGCAAGGATGGGTTTCATAAATTTACTCTGAACGCATATGTCGCATTTTAAGGGAGGAGGAAGCTGGTTTCTGTAAAAAATTAGAGATAAATTCTTTTTTTTGTTTGTCTTTTTAGAGCCCAAAAGTGTGTTGAGGCTTATATTCAAGAAGATTCTTGAAATAATAGTGAATTAGCTGACAGAGATACCGTCAGATAATTGCAGAAATTTTCTCTACAATTGAAAGTATCGAATTGAGCCGCTAGTGTGGGAGACAAACCATTCCTAAAGCCACCTGGAAAGTGGATAATCGCTGGAGCAGTTGTCTTGGCGCTAGGGGTTGGTAGCGCGGGTGTCTTTCATGCCTTTCAAAACCAACCGGCTAAGACGGATAGTAGCCCTGCTTCCAAGAAATCACGCGCGATCGCTGCGCTGGGTAGAATCGAGCCTGCGGGACAAGTCGTTCAAGTCAGTGGACCCACTGGCGAGAGGATTCTGCGGTTATTGGTCAAAGAAGGACAGCAACTCGAACAAGGGGAAACGGTCGCTTTTTTAGAGAGTTACCCTGAACGTCAAGCGGAAGTCCAATTAGCAGCGAGCCGTCTAATAGAAGCTCAAAATCAGTTTATGGCGGAACGAGAGTTGGGCGCAGCCCAACAACAAGAAGCCAGAACCCGCCGTAATCAAGCCGAAAACCCCAAGGTTCGGGAATTGCTGGCCCAGGATGCTGTGGTCAAACGTTCCAAAGTTGAGTACGAACAAGCGCAAGTCAATTTGAAACGATATGAATATTTGCAAGAAGCTGGGGCCGTTTCTCAGCAAGACTTAGATGATAAAGAGCTGGATTTTCGCAGTAAACAACAACAGCTCAATAATGAAATTGCAACCCTAGCCATGCTGCAAGAAGAGCTACGAGCGGACAGTAACAATGCCAAGGCTCAAATTAATAGCTCGAACGCGGGGACACTGCGATCGCAAGCCCAAATCGACCTGGCTTCAGCCAAAAGCAACTTAGAACTGGCCAAAGCCCGCATGACTCGCACTATCATTCGCGCCCCTCAAAAAGGTCAGGTCCTCAAAGTGAATGTCCGCGAAGGAGAAGCTATTCCCGCGATCTCAAACCAAGCGAGTAACTCCCAAACAGGCATTATTGAGATGGGCAATACCAGTCAGATGTATGTCGTAGCTGAGGTCTACGAAACAGATGTCAATAAAATCCAAATCGGCCAGTTAGCGAAGATTTCCAGTTCCGTGTTTAAAGGAGAAATAGAAGGGACCGTCGATAAAGTGGGCCTAACAATCGGCAAAAATGATGTTGTTGGTACCGACCCTGCGGCCAATACCGATACCCGGGTGGTAGAAGTCAAAATTCGATTGAATAACAGTATTGCGGTATCTGGGTTAACCAACTTACAAGTTAATGTGGCGATTCAACCCCAAGAAGGCTAAACGAGTATTCTGATGCTGCTTGCCATTCCTTTGGCCTGGTTACAGCTCGCTCGCGAGAAAGTGCGATTATTGGTGGCGCTAGCGGGCATTGGCTTCGCTGTGATTTTGATGATGATGCAGTTGGGATTTCAAGAGGCCCTGTTCACTGCTGCTGTCAATTTTCACGTCAACCTTGATACGGATATTGTCCTGATTAATCCGCAAACAACGACGCTATTTGCGATTGAAAATTTTAGCCGACGGCGATTGTTGCAAGCGGCAGGAGTAAATGGGGTGGAATCAGTCACTCCCCTCTATTTAGATTTCGGCATTTGGCGCAATCCAGAAAACCGTAAAACTCGCCAACTGATGGTCATTGGGTTTGACCCGAGTCAAAAAGTCTTTACCTTACCGGGCGTTGCTGAACACCTCAATGATATTAAGCTACCGGATGTCGTACTCTTCGATGAAAATTCTCGACCCGAGTATGGACCAGTCGCAGCGCGCTTTAAGGCTGGAGAAGTAGTGACTACAGAGGTTTCAGGCCGCAAGATTACCGTGGGCGGATTATTTCAACTGGGGGCTTCTTTTTCCGCCGATGGTAATTTGATCACTAGCGATCTCAATTTGATTCGTATGTTTCCCACTCGCGATTTGGGCCTGATTGATATTGGTCTGATCAAGGTTGAACCGGGGATGGACGTTGCTGCAATCGTCAAGCAATTACAGCAAATCTTGCCCGAGGATGTGATGGTTTTATCGAAGCAGGGATTTGTTAAGTTTGAACGCAATTATTGGGAAACCAGTACTACCATTGGTTTTATCTTTACCCTAGGCACCCTGATGGGGTTTATTGTGGGAATGGTGATTGTCTATCAAATTCTTTATACCGACGTATCTGATCATCTGGCAGAGTACGCCACCCTAAAAGCAATGGGCTATAAAAGCCGATTTCTATACTCTGTTGTCTTGCAAGAAGCCTTTATTTTGGCCATCCTAGGATTTATTCCGGGATTTGCCCTCTGTTTGGGGCTCTATAAATTAGTCCGCGATGGCACGGCTTTGCCCATGTTTATAACGCCAGATCGGATGTTCACGGTCTTCATGTTGACTCTAGTCATGTGTACAATCTCGGGCGTGATTGCTATGCGTCGGGTACAAGCAGCGGATCCAGCCGACATTTTTTAGGATGGGTATTACTCCAGTTATTGCCATTGATCAAGTCAGCCATTTTTTTGGTAAGGGCAGATTGCGCAAGCAAGTCTTATTTGAGATTTGTGCCGATATCTATCCGGGAGAAGTGGTGATTATGTCTGGCCCTTCGGGGTCCGGGAAAACTACCTTGCTAACGCTCATTGGTGCCCTTCGATCCACCCAAGTGGGCAGCTTGCAAGTTCTGGGTCAACAACTGCAAGAGGCCAGTACTCAGCAATTGGTAGAGGTCCGCCGCTATATTGGTTATATTTTTCAAGCCCATAATTTATTGCAGTCACTCACGGCCCGCCAAAATGTGCAAATGTCTCTCGATTTGCATAGCGAGATTGATCCTAAAGTTGCCACCCAGAGAGCGATCGACATGCTGGCCGCAGTGGGATTAGCAGAATGGGTGGATTATTATCCTCAGCAATTATCAGGTGGGCAAAAACAACGGGTTGCGATCGCTAGAGCCCTAGTCAGCCATCCTAAAATTGTCTTAGCGGACGAACCCACAGCCTCCTTAGATAAACAATCGGGTCGAGATGTTGTGGAACTGATGCAGCAGCTAGCCAAGCAACAAGGCTGCACGATCCTCATGGTTACCCACGATAATCGTGTTTTAGACGTGGCAGATCGTCTCATTCGCATGGAAGATGGGCGTCTGAGTGCCCAAGCCCAAGGGGGAATCCTTGCCTATCCTCATCCGCTTTCTTAAATAGTCGCGCCTATCGATCTTGGCTGCTAGCCAGAATTCTCTTATAAGAATAATCATCAGCAACTAGAGAATGGGCTAGTGATGATTAGATATTATTGCAATTTATTTTTCCCTCTATTGCTTGCCAGCAAAAGAATTGAGGAATTTTATTTTCTCTGGAAATTCTTCTGCTGTGATTTCGCGCCCATAAGCATAGCAATATTATTGAAAATTTATTGCAATAATATTGGTTCTCTGATAATTTCTATACATAGGAATCTATTGACAGTTTTTGTCAGTTAATCCTAATCTCTGAGTTGAGGATCAGCATGTCTGAGTTACAAGCGGTTAGCCAGGAAATGGGTGCTGTAAAAGCCAATCCTGTGGGGCTAGATCAAGAAGTTACCGTTCCCGTCTGTGAAGGCTTAAATATTGCACTAGCGAGTTTTCAAGGTTTGTATTTGCAATATCAAAAGCATCACTTCGTGGTGGAAGGTGCTGAATTTTATCAGCTCCATCAGTATTTTCAAGACAGTGGTGACGAAGTCCGGGGCCATGTGCATGAGCTAGGAGAACGTCTCAATGGACTAGGAGGCGTCCCTGTTGCCAGTTTTGCTAAGCTATCTGACTTATGTACGTTTACACCAGAAGCAGACGGCTGCTTTTCGGAACGTCAAATGGTGGAGCATGATCTGAACGCTGAGCAATCAGCGATATCGTTGTTGCGATCGCAAGCTGCCCAAGCCGAAAGTTTAGGCGATCGCGCCACCCGCTATCTTTTTGAAAAGCTCTTGTTAGCAACAGAAGAAAGAGCCTTTCATCTCGCTCACTTTTTAGCCAGCGACAGTCTCAAAATCGCTTAATCAAAGTTAGAAGATTGAGCATGTTCGGCTCAGTAGGGATATTGATTCGAGCCCATTACGTTATCAATCTGTTCGGAGGTTATGGATGCGCTCATTTGGTTATCAGGCCACTGTAGAGCCCCTTCTCATTAGAGTTTGTTTAGGCGATCGCAGACAGGTTCATCGGCGGTTACAGGAACTCTCTCTGCAGGCTTGGTGCTCTGCAGATGGGCAATTACGTGTGGAGGTCAATAACGATGTGGAAGCCATTCAAGTTCACAGTGTTATCCAGCAATTTGTCGCTACTCGCACCGAGCTGGTGGGCTGGCTGGAAAAGTGTTGGCAGCAGCAAATCAGCTAAGGTAGACACTAAAACATTACAACTTTTGCGACAAGAGCAAGATGGGTGGGTAGACTTTTTTATAGGCAGCATCCAGCCTCATAGGTCTTACCAAAGCGTGCTAGATGGCAGTGCTAAAGTTGGACTTCACTATCAAGACTCTGATTTATATGACATCTCTATCATGACTTGTCCATCGACAGAAATTCCTGATTATCTCTGGCAGTCTTTGCAAGAGCAGTGCCGACTTTGACCGTCTCAATTCAACAATTAGAGAATAGACACATAACTTTCTATGGGCAAGCGCACGCAGAAATCAGATTTCACCCTCAGTGGCCGATTTCTGACCTATATCCTCTCTAAAAGTTGTGAAGTTAAAGGCATCCGTCTTGCAACTTCTCAAGGAGAGCAGTATATCAAGCTAGCAAAAAGTTTACGTCCAGCTTGCTCTGATATTTTACAACCAGGGACTTGGATTCAAGTTCATGGCCGCCAAACCGTGGATACTAAAACAGGCGAAGCTAAATTTAAGGCTAAGGCAATTGTGCCTGCCCTCCCTAGCTCTTCTGAGTCTCAAATTGACGAGATTGCCTATTATTCAGCAGCGAACCATCAACAGGGCAAAATCAAAATTTGCCAGAAATCAGACTGCCGCAAGCGGGGCAGTAAGCAGGTCCAACGTGCGATCGAGTTGGCGCTGCAAGAATCAGGACGAACAGAAGATATTCATGTGCAATCTATAGGCTGCATGGGTCAATGCAAAGCAGGCCCTAATTTGGTAGTTTTGCCCGATAAAACTCGCTACACCGGCGTTAAACCTAGAAATGTTGTCCACATTCTCCAACAGCACTTCTAAATCCTAATTCTTCAGGATCAACTCAGAGTCTTTTGTATAACTGCAGAAGATAATGATAATCATTACCGATTACTATATGATGGCTAATGGTTATTATTTTTGTACGTTTTTTGTTTTCGAACATATCGGCATTCGGTAAATTAAGTTTCTATCGGTCTATTTCCATTCAATGTGTGTGAGGATTTTTCATGAAATATAGTCGTTTGCTAGCTGGCAGCATCAGTCTCACCAGTGCTCTAACGCTCACAATCTGCGGAACAGCCTATGGTGCTACCCCAGATAGCTTTTCTCCAAACAATGTTGAACCTAAAGTCAAAACACTGAAGACGGTGGCAGAACCACAGCTAGATACTTCAGAATTGACTCCCTCCCAAGAGATGTTGTTGGCCGATAATCCACCAGCGGTGTCAGAACTTATGGCTGAGTCAAAAGAAGACAGTGTGGGGCAGGTTACCTCCGTATCACAACTATCGGATGTACAGCCTGATGATTGGGCCTTCCAAGCCATTCAATCTCTAGTGGAACGCTACGGATGTGTAGCCGGATATCCCAACGGGACATTTCGTCCAGACCGAGCCATGTCTCGACGAGAAGCAGCCGCTTTAGTGAACGCTTGTTTGGACAACCTCAGCAATCGATTTGCCACTAAAGAAGACTTAGATACCCTCAAAGCCCTTCAAGATGAATTTGCAGCTGAATTGGCGACTCTTAGAGGCCGAGTAGATGGCCTAGAAGCCCGCACAGCTACACTTGAAGCCCAGCAGTTTTCGACTACCACTAAACTCCAGGGACAAGTGGTTATGGCCGCCCAATTTGGTGATTTCGTTGATAATGCCGATGATAATCTCCCTACACCTGCGGGCGAAGACAGCGCAGACATCGACAATAACGCGATTGATGATTCTCGGGTGAGTGCTATTTCGAGAGTTCGGCTATCCTTTCTCACCAGTTTTAATGGTGACGATGTTTTAGATTTAACCTTAGAGACCGGCAATGGCGGATCTGATTTCTTCTCTGCTACAGGTATTGCCGACCCAGCCAATAATCCTTTCCCCGTTCCCGCTGTTGTGGGCGCCAACGCAGGTGAAGACGGAACAACCCTTGGTGATCCAGGCGTAGTCGACTATACCGGCTCTGGCCCTGGCGTCAGCCTATATAACCTCGGCTATACCTTTAAGCCCACTGAGAATTTGGCTGTCACCGTTGGCCCTTTAATTTATCCCAGTGCTTTTATTGACGGTAATAGTTACGCTAACGATGAAGCCGCAGACTTTAGTTCTAGTTTCTTTATCAACAACCCTTTAATTATCTCTGAAGCCATAGATGGTCCCGGTGGAGCTGGCGCGGCCTTCGACTGGAACGCAAACGGTGGCCCTGTTTCTGTCCGGGGTCTATTTATTGCGGCCAATGCCGCCTCTGCCACGGGTGAAGATGGCGGCTTATTTGGTGATCCGTTCCAAGCCTCGGCTGAACTGGAATATGCCAATGATTTTGGCTCCGATGAGCAAAATAACTTTGCGGTTCGGGCTCAGTTTACCCATGCCGAAACCTATAACGTTGACCAAAACATTATTGGTGCCAATGCGGAGTTAACCCTAGGACAATTTGGTGTTTTTGGCCGGTATGGCATTTCTATTAACCCTCAACTCACTAACGGTGGGGTCAGCAACGATCTTTTCCAAGACGCTCTCTTTGATGCTGACAACAGCAACATTCAAACGTGGATGGCAGGGGTTGGGGTGAACGACTTACTGGTGCCGGGTTCTATGCTAGCAGTGGGAGTGGGTCAGCCCTTCATTGTCAGTAGCGATGACCCTGATTACTCTTCTCAAACCAATTTTGAAGCGTTTTATCGGTTTCCAATCAACGAAAACATCACTATCACGCCGACGGTGATGCTGATTACCAACCCCTTTAATGTCAGTAACGGTAATCCCAATGATATTGTGCAAGGGTTGGTGAGAGCTACATTCTCGTTCTAAGTTTTTAGGTCCCTCACTTTAATGATGCCCTCTATTGAGGGCATTTTTTTGCACTCCACTCGTTGGCCAGAGCAATAAAAAAAGAGCGAACGAAACGCTCTTTTTTTATTGCTTATTCTTAAATTTTGTTGTTAATGATGTTAAGCGACAAAACCGTAAATTAGAGACTTTGGCGAGAAACATGCTTTTCGAAGGTGGCCTGAGTTTCTTGAAGAAGTTCCTCACGGCTATCTTCGGGTCTCGTTAGTGTTGGTACGAGGTTACGAGCTTGCAACGTCATGTGGAACTGCAGATGAGCGACATATTCACTTAAGTCTTCTCTGCGATTAGAGTTGTTGGAAATGGGCCGTGAATCTAGTTGCACAGGGGTCTCCATACCGAGTAGTCAATCTCTCAAAGGGTATAAAACGAACTTATCATTCTGTCTTAACGTCTCTTGAATATCGCAATGAAGCGTTACGACACTAGGCAATTGTATCAAGAAGTACAAAAATAGATGTACTTTTGTTAAATACTGCTTATACACTCTAGTATATTTACTTATCAAATGAGCTGTGAGGTTAATCCTTTGTCACCAAGAACAAGGAATAATCATCGTTGTCTCTTGCAAATTCCTAAGACATAATCGCGACTATGGATAATCGACATATTCAATTCCGAGAAGGGTTGACCTTAGGTCAGGCTCGGCAAGCTGCAACTGCAGATGTGATTAAGTTGCAACGGTTGTTTCAAGTGGCTGCATTTTGGGCTGGAGAACGTCGTTTGGAGGATTGGAAAGTTGCGATCGCAAGCAGTCACCCGATCATCAGCGTCTGGGACCATAAGGAACTGATCGGCTTTGCCAGAGCCACCTCGGACGGCATTTATCGGGCTATGGTCTGGGATGTGGTGATCCACCCAGATTATCGAGGACAAGGATTGGGACGTCAGTTGGTGCAAACCTTGCTGGCTCATCCTCATATGAACCGGGTGGAACGTATATATCTAACCACCACCCATCAGCAAAGCTTTTACGAGCATATCGGCTTTGTCAGTAATTCCAGTACGACAATGGTGTTGCACCAGCAAGGTGACACTCTACCTACGGTTATGGATCAAGCTCAGCCTGAAGTATTACCTGAACAGCTAAGTGAACAGTAAGTTTTGGTAGGTATGAACTCATTGCTACAACGTTAAGAACAACCCCTTGGCTGGTTTTTCTTGTTCTTCATTACAAGGGAAGTTTGGCAATTCGGTTGATCCACTCTTCTGCTGTAGTTACTGCCCCAATTAGAATCAGTTCCTCAATAACAATATCCTTCAGTCCTTCTAACCCTGCTTCAGTCGCAGTTTGAAAACTAATTTCGGGCTGTCGGCGAATAGCCCCTGTCACAATCGCTTGATTTAGATCAGCATCCGCTTAAAATTGGATGCTTGCCATTGTGCAGGTTTTACTGATTTCTTAGCGTTGAGCAGTTTCTGATGCAAAGAAGGTGCATCTAGTAATGGCTGTGGCATAGCGTCAAATGCCTGTTCTTCTAAGATCAAGTAAGCATCGATATCAGAACGATTAGACAGGTAAAAGGTAGTTGCTCCATATACTTTTTCTAAATCAAGCAAAGGATATGCTTGAGCGATGCTTTCAGGAAGTAGACCTTTGCGAAAAGCATAAATGATGGAATCCAAAGAAATTCGGGTGCCAATAATCCAATATCCTTTTTTTTTGAACTCTACATATGGTATTGTTCGCAATATTGCATAAATCACTCTTATCTGCAGACGTTAGCAACGTCTTAACTTTCGGCTTCAGCGGATATTCCGCAGGTTAAGTGAGAATGCCAATGCCACAGATTAGATGAAAGATGCCTCCATCATCTAGCTGAAGGTCAAAAAATCAGCAGGATTCTAAAACCTCTCTTTGAATAAGAGATTACATCTCACGAACGATGGGATTTCCATCTTTAATTTCGCCGATTAAGACAATATCCGTCATGCCGACGAAGATGCCATTTTCGAGCACGCCCGGAATATTGTTGATGGTTTTTTCGAGTTCTGGCGGATTAGGAATGGCGCTGAAGGTGACGTCTAGAACCATGTTTCCTTGGTCGGTAATTACGGGGCCATCTTTTTTGATGCCCATGCGTAGTTCTGGTTTGCCGCCGAGCTTTTCGAGAGCTTTCATCACGGGTGCGATCGCCATCGGCAATACTTCCACAGGCACTGGAAACGTAGACCCTAATTTATCGACAATTTTGGATTGGTCTACAACCACAATGAATTGTTCCGCCAGGGAATCTACCACCTTTTCGCGCGTATGAGCTGCCCCACCCCCTTTGATCAGATTTTTCTGAGGGTCGACTTCATCAGCGCCATCAATACCAATATGGATGCGATCAACTTCATCTAGAGTGGTGAGGGGAATCCCATATTGCTTAGCTAAAACAGAGGCTTGAAACGAGGTGGGAATTCCTTTGATATCGCTCAGCTCTCCCGATTTAATCCGGTCTCCCAAAAATTGAATGGCAAAAGCGGTCGTTGACCCCGTTCCTAACCCGATAATTGAGCCAGACTGAACCCGATCTGCAGCGGCTTTGCCCACTTGTTGTTTCATTAATTTGACGGGATCAACTGTGCTCATACTGAACCTCTTGGAATAACTGCTGGGAAATACTCACGATTTCTAGCATGACGTAAAGCGGGACGCATGCCTAGCCCATTGGCTTGTGGTTCCACCCAGTGAGATGGTATTGACCCTCAAAAGCGCGACACAATTGAGTGTATAGTAAAGGGATGTTACAAAAAAAGCTCTATGTCATTCATTAACTAAAGTTTATGGATTAATTAGGGTCTTTCCATAATTGCAGCGAAACCGCATAGTCCTAATTCCTGGCCCAATTATCATAGAAACTATTCAAACTAACCTGGCAGTGATTGGACAAGACTTAGATATAATTAGGTAAAAATACTTAAGCTAAGCCGTCAAGATCACGATAGCTCGGATGTCTCTGTTTGTTCTGAATCTCTAGCTAAATAGGCTGTAAAACGCCTACCATCTACTTTTGCCAGATATTTGGAGTAGCTAGGCAAGATGATAGGATATCCAAGCCAGGACAGTTGAAACTCTTCACATTCTCCCACTAAGGAACCTCTACTATGACCACCTTCCCCATTAATCTGAAAGCCTATAAACCCCTCACCCTGGACGCCAGCAATTCCACCCTGACGGCTGAGCAGCGAGAGACCCTCAAAGCCAATATTCAGCTTTGCCGTGATGCCATTGTATTTTTTACCGCGACAGGGGCAGCCAGAGGTGTGGGCGGACATACGGGAGGTCCCTACGATACCGTACCCGAAGTCATGATTCTGGATGCACTGTTTCGAGGCAATGCCGATAAGTACGTGCCGATCTTTTTCGATGAAGCCGGACACCGAGTCGCCACGCAATACTTGATGTCCACGTTAGAAGGATCGTTGCCAGCGGAACAGCTCATGAATTACCGAGGCGCTAATTCTACGTTGCCCGGACACCCTGAACTCGGTCTCACCCCTGGTGTTAAATTTAGCTCTGGCCGCTTGGGGCATATGTGGCCCTACGTTAATGGCGTAGCCATGGCAAATCCTGGTAAAACTGCTTTTTGTTTAGGATCAGATGGGTCTCAACAAGAAGGGAACGATGCCGAAGCCGCCCGCTTGGCCGTCGCTCAGCACATCAATGTCAAACTCCTGATCGATGACAACGACATCACCATTGCGGGCAGTCCCTCCCAGTACTTACCTGGATTTAGCGTCAAGAAGACCCTAGAAGGGCATGGCCTCAAAGTTCTAGAAGGCGATGGCGAAGATATTGATGGCCTTTATGCTCGGATCTGTGAAGCGGTCAATACTCCTGGTCCGGTTGCTGTTATTAACAAACGGGCGATGTGTGTGGGCATTGAAGGTCTGGAAGGGTCTAATCACGGCCATGATGTGATTTCTGTAGATGCAGCCCTCAAATATCTAGAGAGTCGAGGCCATTCTGATGCAGTTGCTAATCTCAAAAGTATTGTCAAACCCTCGCAAGATTATACGTTCCTGGGTGCATCGGAGAAGTATGACTCCAACCGTAATGTTTTTGGCGATGCCGTCGTAGAAGTTCTCGGGGGTATGAGTGAAAGCGATCGCAAAAACAACGTCCTAGTCATTGATAGCGATCTAGAAGGCTCCTGCGGCCTACACAAGATTCGAGCTGCCAATCCAGAGGTCTTCATTAGTGGTGGGATTCAAGAACGCGGGAATCTATCAGCCGCGGCTGGCTTCGGCATGGCCAAAGGTAAGCAAGGCATTTTTGCTACCTTTAGTGCCTTTCTAGAGATGTGTATCTCTGAAATCACAATGGCCCGCCTCAACAAGTCTAATTTGCTCTGTCACTTCTCCCATGCGGGGATTGATGACATGGCTGATAATACCTGCCACTTCGGTATCAACAACATGTTTGCCGACAATGGCCTGGATGATAGTTATGAAACCCGCCTCTATTTCCCTGCGGATGCCAACCAGATGAAAGCTTGTGTGAAATCTGTTTTCAATAACCCAGGCATGCGCTTTATCTTTTCAACTCGGTCTAAGGTGCCTCTCTTGACTGATGACAGCGGTAGTGAGCTATATGCAGGTAACTACTCTTTTACACCGGGTAAAGACGAAGTCGTTCGTGAAGGTACCGCGGGTTACATCGTCAGTTTTGGCGATGCCCTCTACCGATCTTTGGATGCAGTAGAGCGTCTGAAGAAAGAGGGCATGGATGTCGGCCTAATCAACAAGTCCACGCTCAACGTTGTAGATGAAGACATGATCAAGAAGGTTGGCGCTGCTCCTTTCGTGCTGGTGGTTGAGTCCTTTAATCGTCGTACGGGTTTAGGCAGTCGGTTTGGATCTTGGTTGCTAGAGCGAGGGCTAACCCCTAAGTTTGCTTACCTAGGCACTCACGAAGAAGGTTGCGGCGGTCTCTGGGAGCAGTTCCCTCACCAAGGTATTGACCCCGCTGGCATTATGAAAACGATCAAGTCTTTAGCTAGCTAATTTCCATTTACATCGAACACATGAATATCCCTCCAACGATTGCTGGAGGGATATTTTTTACCTTAGGCCATAACTTTTGGCAGACGCCAACGAAATATCTGGAAGGTGGCGAAGCATCTCATCCCAGGTATGGTGCGATCGCAACACCGCTACGACAATGGGCAATGGTTCAGCAAGAACGGCTGGAAAGTCTGCTTCTTCAGCAAACTGAAGGTTATAAGCTAACCTTTCTTGAGGTGGCATAAATTGGGCATCGACGCCTTCTTTGTTGCCTCTCGCATCTACTCGATACCAACCAATATCTGGTAAGTGAATGGCATTAAACCCATGCAAACTGTAGGGTGCGCCTTGGTCATCAATACTGAGTCGCTGATAACAAAAGCCCGCTGGGATGTGATTAGCTCGCAGTAATGCGGCTAATAAATGGCTCTTGGCAAAGCAGTAGCCTGTTTTGTATTTAAGGACTTCAGAAGCACGGCACGTTGTAGGATTTATCTGATAGTCAGAACTGTGGCGAATCTGATCGCGGACCCATTCGAAGCAGGTTTTTCCGATTTCACTTAATGATTCACATCTTGATGCCAAGTGATGGGCCAGGGCAACAATGTCAGGATGATGCCAGTCAATAACCTCACTGGCTTTGAGATATTGCTCCATATCAACGGCTACCATTCTCTACCTTTCACTGCGTTCTGATAAGTTCAATCTAACGCCACAACAAAAAAGTATCTGTTCAGAAAAGTGAGACTCAATCCCTTAGTCATTGCAGAGTAGGCAATATGACGCTCATTATATGGATGATTACCCAATCATAGAGTTCAGTATCAGTACACGGGGGCTTACGTCTGCTGATGCTGAAGTATATCGTTCAGTACGCCTGCGTGGCCTGCATGAATGGCCTCCAGCCTTTGGTTCACTTCCTAAAACGGAACCCAATCTCGCTGAAACTGCTGTTCGACTGGCCGAGAGTGAAGATCATTTCTTCTTTGGTGCCTTTCAAGGTAAACAGCTTCTCGGCATTGTCCGATTGTCTCGCTATGAAGCCGCTAACGAAAAACATCGTGCTTATCTGGCAGGCCTCTATGTCTTACCCAAATTTCGCAGACGTGGCTGTGGTAGAGCGCTGGTGAATCAAGCATTACATCGAGCAGCGATGACTGCTGGCATCAGGCGAGTCAACTTAACGGTTGTTACCCAACAGAAAAATGCCATTCGTCTTTACCAGTCTTTTGGCTTCCACATCTACGGTACAGAGCAGGAAACCTTTATCAAAGATGGACAATACTATGATGAGCACCTGATGACCTTGGAGCTTTGACGAGATTGAAACCCTCAACTGCTACCTTGGTTGGCCTCTCGAGTCAGATCAGGACAAGGGCTAATAATTAACTTTTTTAGCTCCAGGAATAATGTTAACTAATATCAATTAGGCTAGAGGTTAAGCAGCTCGAAAGGTAAGAGCATTTACTGTTGTCGAGCTGCAATCACGATTTTGGCGCAAGCCTCTGCATCGGAAAGGGCTTGGTGATGCTGTAAAGGGATATCCAAGAAGTCACATACGTTGGGCAATTTTGTCGGTCGAATGTTCCATACGTCCCGTGCAAGCTGGACGGTGCAGAGGAAGGGCAGTGGTATGGGATCTAACTCTGCGATTTGACAACAAGCATTGAGAACTGACCGATCAAAATTGGCATTGTGGGCGGCGACAAAATCGCTGCCTGCGAATTTGGTTTGGAGATTTGGCCACAGCTCGGCAAAGGTTGGATGATGTTTCACGTCTGACCAGGTAATGCCGTGAATATGGGTGAATTGAAAATATTGGCGTGGAGGGCGAATTAGAAAGTGGACCCGATCAACAATCTGGTCATCTTCTACGCGGATGACGCCAATGGCGCAAGCGCTATCTCTTTGGTAATCTGCTGTCTCAAAATCAATGGCGACAAAGTTGCCTGATGTTGCCTTTGTGCTCATAGCAGTGGGAGATCTGTGACAGCCACCTCATTGTAGAGAAGACTCTGGGTTTAACCAACGTTAATCTATTGTAGTTTTGGAGATTCAGGTTGTGGATGAAGTCATCCTCAATTTTTACAGAACAAAGAAATCCAATTCTGCATTGTTCCAAACAGCACTGCTTAATTTTAGGCAACCACTGGATAATACGTTCTGATCAAAATCATATGGACAATGTCCATATAATTAATTGTTAAGCGACTAAGTCGGTGACTTCGGTGAAGATCGCAGATGCTGGAAACACAGTTGAGCCAGCTTATCTTGTAATCAATTCAAAGGGCTATGACATCACTTGTCAGAGGGATGCTGCAGGGACGGATGAAGTCTGGCGCGCGTGTAAAGACGAAGTGGAGCTTATTGCATCCAGCGTGTTAGAACTGCTCAGCTTAGTGAGTATTTACGAATCTCGTGGCCGGAGTTGGAAAGCAACTGACGAGGAGATTGACAGTTTCGTTCAAGAATTTGGGGCATAGAATAAGGCTAGCGATGCATTCGCCAAAACACTAAAAACACGAGGTTTGGCTGCATGATGGGATTATCCACTTAAAAGGTCTAAAAGCTAACGACAGGAAGCAATTATGAGCGAATTCAAGCACAGCCTTGCCCGCATTGCTGTCTGGAATCTTGCAGGCTTTAATCCGTCTAACCCCGATGTGGGCATTAGTCCTGACAGTGAGCGTGTGGAGAAGCAGGCCGATGGACTAGCTTTGTTAGATGCGGAGTTGGTAACGCTTGTTGAGGTCAGCCCAGTCAGCCATATTGAACAACTGGCTAGCCTCTTAGCCGAAAAATATGACGTTGCGTACAATCACACCATCCTGCAGCAGCCGAATGGCAATATCCACGTTGGCTTTTTGTACAAAGAAGGGGTCGAAGTAAGCAATACCCAACTAATTTCCGGCTCTGAAGGAACTTACAAAAATGGTCGGCAGGCGATACAGGCAGATATAAAGATCGGAAAATTTAAGGCAATACTGATCGGCGTACATCTAAAATCAGGGCGAGGCCGTCCCGATCAACAGATGCGTGACAGTCAGTGTGAGTTTATTGGCAATCATATTGCTCAGTTGCGGAAAACAACAGGGCTGGTTAAACGCACGATTTTGCTGATGGGTGACTTCAACATGATCCCTGGACAAGACGTAAGCAATTTTCATCATCTGGGTAGCGACGACCTGATGGATTTTGTCTCGTGTTGGGATTTGCAAGATCGGTTTTCACATATTCTTGAAAAAGGTCGTGCAAACTTACTGGACGGGTTTGCCGTTTCGCGCACCTACTCGAAGGATTATGTACGTGGCAGCCTGAGACTTTTCCCAATGCATTGGACGATGAACCTTGGGCGCGAGGAGTTCAAAAATAATGTATCGGACCACTTACCGTTCGTGGCTAGTTTCCGAATATTCTAGAAATGACCTAGGTTATAGACCAATAGATCAAAAATATGGTCTTGAAAAATTTCAGTAGCAACTAGCGTTGAACAATTCTCGAAGACTTGTCAAATATTGATTCAGTGACGATTCTTGGGCTGTAGTATTATTCAGCTTATCGAAATCTCGGCAATTATATACCTGGCATATGTTTTAGTGTTCTACTCGCATCTGAGAATCTAATCGCTAGAAGCTACTAACTGGTAGGCTACGAATATAGTCCTGCAAAACAGCATTTATTACCTATGACTGACGCCAGCACTCCAGAGACACGTCGCATTCTGGTATTAGGAGGAACGGGTACGATTGGGCGTGCCACCGTCGCCGCATTGGTAAAGCGCGGTTACGAAGTTGTTTGTATTGCTCGGCCACAGGCGGGTGTCGGCGGTCAGTTAACCCAAGAGAAAACTGCCCAACTTTTACAAGGTGCGGAGGTATGCTTCGGCGACGTTAAAGATCCTGCGTTCCTGGCTGAGCAAGTTTTCCATAAGCACCAGTTCTACGGCGTGGTGTCTTGCTTGGCCTCACGGACAGGGGAGCCGGAGGACACCTGGGCTATTGACTATCAAGCCCATATGGATGTTTTATCCCTGGCGAAAGAATCCGGGGTGACGCAGATGGTACTGTTGTCAGCGATTTGTGTGCAAAAGCCGCGCCTTGCGTTTCAGCATGCCAAACTCGCCTTCGAAAAAGCCCTGCGGGAATCAGGATTAACCTATTCGATTGTCCGACCCACCGCCTACTTCAAATCCCTGGCTGGGCAAGTGGCGAAGTTGCAGAAGGGGAAACCTTTTTACATTTTTGGCGATGGCAAATTGACCGCTTGTAAGCCGATCAGCGATCCAGATCTGGCGGCGTATATTGTGGATTGTCTAAAAGACGTTTCACTACAGAACAAAATTCTGCCGATTGGTGGGCCAGGACCAGCACTCACACCCTTGCAGCAGGGGGAATATCTTTTTAAGCTGCTGGACTGCCCACCTCGCTTCAAAAGCGTACCGCCTGGGATGCTGAACGGGGCGGCGGTGTTGATGAGCGGGGTTGCCAAAATTGTGCCAAGTTTGGCTGCCAAAGCTGAGTTAGCAAGGATTGGACATTACTATGCGACAGAATCGATGTTGGTGCTCAATACCGAGACAGGGCTTTACGATGCTGATGCCACCCCTGAGACGGGCACAGATACGCTATTTGAGTATTACCAGCGCCTCGTTGACGGTAGCGAGGCAGCCGAGCGCGGTGATTTCGCTGTATTTTAAGACTCCTGCCTAATTCAGACCCAGTGCAAATCGTCGACACACCGATCTTTAAGCTATACTCTGAACCCGAAATAATTACAGTCACTAGCGGAAGAAACACTGCGTCGAGTTATGCAAGAGGAGATTCGTGCAGCGAAATAGCTGCATGTTTACGATCTGCTTGAGTGTTATAGACAGCGACTTTCAGACAACACCATAAATTCAAAAGAATAAGTGATGTTTGAAGGATGACATAGTTATTCTTGGGTGACTGCTCCCAAAGAGCATTTCAGTAAATAGCCAAACCATCCAACAAAGCCCAGCAATTTGAATCCATCTTCCACAAGAATTCGCCATTGACCAAGAACTACCTCAATAGATTCTTGGAACCCATCAACAATAAAAGAGAGTCCAAAACAGCCCAATACAACTATTAAAATTAGATATTCTGTCTGTAAGATCATTTTTCTAAACTTTACTATTCCACTAATTACAAGTAATCCATAAGTCAAGAGAATAAGTCTTTCACTTATACCAAATGAATTAGGGAATATTGCTTCATGGAGCATGAATAAGTCATCTAATGCCAGCACTATGCTCATCAATCCTGCGCAAAGCAAGAATAGGGAGAATCTGTTTTTACCCCTGCTGGGACGTAAGATAGCCCTGCTAAACAGACAGATTGCCCCAGACGCAGTTAATAAAAGGACTCCAAGATGTGAAGCAATACCACTTAAAGGATGTATTTTCCCAGTTACGGCAGGATCACGTGTAAATACAGCTACAGGGATAGTTGATTTCAAACTCGCAACAGCCAGCACAAGTAAAAAAAACAGTGTCAAAGAATAGAGTGACAGTAGAAATGGGACCTGTTTTTCATTTCTAGAAGACATCTGAGCTAATCATCGCTAAACACCTAAAATTTCTATATCAATCAGTCCTAATATTAAAGGGATTACAACCCTTGATATTCTGTTCCATTGTTCTATAACAACTAACCTGAGATTGTCAGCTCTATGTATTCAGAATGATGGAAGAACTAACATTGCACCGATACGTTGATTACTGGCTGTAAACCATGCTATGCAAGTCTTTAATAGATTTTCCTTACTGTCACTTAACCTGAGTCTCATTGCCTCAGTTAAAACCAATTGCAGCTATTCGATATTTTGTTGTAAACAATGTCGCTAAACCTAAAATGCATACACAGGCACTCCTTTTTAGGTAGATCTGCTAATGACTTCTGAGAATTCCTCCCGCCTTGCTTGCCCTTGATTGTGGTGCTACAAACTTCTGAGCCGATTTAAAACAAACCACAACTCTTTCAAGGTAAGAACTGATATAGCCCAGCAGTGCGTAGACAAAGAATGTTAACCCTAGTATCTCCAGTCCCTCTTCAAAGTGGACACTGATCACAAAAGGTAATGCTTCTGTGCCAGATGTTTCTGCTATTGGACCACTGATCATCTCAAAACCAATAGCTCCAGCTACGTAAGTAATACCGCTCAGCCAAAACAACTTCCTGGTTGTTCTGGGCAAGTATGCAAGAAAACGTAAATAAAAGATCACAAAGAGGGCAACTAGAGGAATATAAAGAATTATCCAGGCAAAGTGAAAAACCCCTCCTATATTCAGGGCTGATTTTATAGGAACCATCAGTTTTTCGTGAATTGAGACGGATTCATCAATTGATAGAACTATGAAAATCAGTGCTAGTACTTGCCAATGACGAATATACCGTGATTTTGTTTTTGATTTCATCAGCGCAATAATAGCCAATAAAGTCGCACATAGAAGCAACAAAAGCACCGAATACCAAGTCGCGATACTTGCTTCAGCATCAACGTACAGCAATTGCAGGCTAACGCTACTAGAGTGTTGATATAGACGACTAATGCCGCTAATTAAAAGCAAACCGCAGAGGACCACGAGCTGACAACGCAAGACTTGCTTAGGGATGTTGTCGAGCTTGAAGTTAAGGTTCATGGATTTTATTCGACTGATAGTTAATTCAACCTTAATCTTGACTCCACCATAATGGCAACTGAACTTTGGCAAAAGTAGCATTAACTTAGCTCAACTGAAACTGTCTATTTTTACGGAACTTAAGCAGCAAAAAACGATTGGCCAACGACAAATCACAACTTCCTGATTTGCAAGCGAAAAAATCATGTTGTGGGTTGGCGGACTGGAAGACCTAATCTGACAGCAATACATCAAAGATGTTAGGCATCAACACGAAATATTTGAGTTGACGAGAAAGGGATTTGAGCCCACCGACTGCTTGAACGTAGAATGACACAACAGAACCAAGCGTTAAACCACAAGGATGATCAATGCGAGATTTGCACGCACAGTCAATCCTCACTGCTTAGTGAAGACAAGCGTTAACTTGGCAAAATTGCCGCATGATACATCATTGACAAACCAAGTGCAGTTAGAGAAAGAGAAAGCTGTGGGATCAACATTTTTGCTTCACAAGCCAGTCAGTTACGGCAGCGACTTTGCCAACTCGCTCTTCTTGATACTGCTGTTATTCCATATTATCCCTGCAGCGATCGCCCCCATTGCCGCGATTGTGGCCTTCACTGCCCGCAAGGGCAGTAAATTACACCAGCACTCTGGACGCTTTTTCGCCTGGTCGATGGTCATCGTGGCCTTCACTGGTATTGTCCTCGATATCGTTCGACTCTGCTTTTTCGTGGAAGAAAACCATACTAAATATGCGGGGTATACCATGCCCACCACCTATCCAGCCCGTTTGGGTTTTATGTTTGTAGGTGTCTGCGTTCTATACATGCTAAGAGAGGTTTCACCACCGCGAGTATTTCGTCTGCAATCCTGGGAGAAGGCCAACACAGTAGTACCCAGCCTGCTTGTTGTGACTGGGTTGTTACTCACCCTCATCATCGCTTTGCAACTCAATCCGTGGACGGGTGCCCTGTGGATGATCTGGACTTTTACGCTCATTATGATCGTCATGGTGAGAACAACATCGTCCACGTATAATCACCGTGAGGCAGATGTGGCACGACATCGCTTAGGAATGAGCTGCTTGGCAGCATTCAGTTGGTGGGGTGCTTTGCAGGGGTTTGGGCCAGCAATCGTCTTCATGTTCAATGGCGTCGATTCATCTACTAGCGCCTACGTGGGCAATCAGCCAGGTCCGTTTTCGCCAGCATTTTTTCTCTTTTTCGTTAGCTGGGCGCCGTTCTTTTGCCTCGCAGCATCGCTGAGCCGCCGCTTTAATAAGCTACGTCGCACCTAACTAGTGCATAGATATAAGTTGTGCGACGGTAAATAACCTCGACTGCTCATCCACAACCTTTGTATGGACTTTTCGGTAGCCCTGCTCATCGCTCCGGACCTTTTCCGACTTTCTAGGCAACAACTCCCGACTTCAGCCGACTGACAGCGTGCAATCGGCAAAGCTAGGCTGAGCTTAATTTCAGCATCCTAGCGGTCCATTTCCATGAACTCTGTTGCCATATTTATCTCACTCCTCAAAGACCGACGGTCTTTTCTTCAAGACATTCATGACGGTAAGAAATTACCCGTCAAAATCTCAGCCCTGCTTATCTGTAGTTTTTGCAGTTTTGCCGTGTATGGAGCCATCATTGGGTCTTTTCATAGCCCCCAACAGGCCCTCTCGTCTGGGATTAAGCTACCAACGCTTTACCTAATTACTTTACTGGTCTGTTTACCTGCACTCTACGTTTTTAATGCGCTGTTCGGCTCTCGTCAAACCATCACTCAGCATTTTGCCTACGTTTTAAGTGCCGCGGCTGTGATTGCGCTGCTGTTGGTCGGTTTTGCCCCTGTCACCCTGTTTTTTTCAATCACTATTATTCCGGTTCAAGATTACTCGTTTTATCTACTCCTGAATGTGGCGATTTTTGCAGTAACTGGGGTATTTGGCGTCTCATTTCTCTACCAAGTCATGCGGCCTGTCGCCCAGTCAGACACCGATACCAATGTCCAGATGCGCGCCACCCTTCTGCGTTTTTGGCTCTGCCTCTATGGTTTTGTCGGTAGTCAACTCGGCTGGACGTTGCGCCCCTTCTTTGGCTCGCCTCATGGGGCCTTCGAACTGTTTCGGCCTCGGGAAGGGAATTTTTGGACGGGCGTCTGGAATGCGATCGCAAATCTCATGCACAGTGCGGGGTAATATCAATGGCTTCCCCTGACCTGACCGTTCAATTCCAAACGTTAACCCTAACCCCAGATGAGATCGAAGCCCAAACGGGCTTAACAGTGAACAGCTTTTTCATTGGAGGCTTACTAGGAGGAGTTTACCGCCTTTCTGCTTGTCGCCGACCCCAGTACTGGCTCCAAATCTGGGGAACAGAGTTCATTGCTTTGGCTTTGATGGCGATGCTATCTATACCGATCGGCCTCGCTACCTTGCGCGATCAAGCCCCGGTCCAAACCAGTCGGTTTATCTGGATAACGGCCATAGCTACATCTGTGATGTTTGCTGGCTGGCATCTCTATCAATGGCACCGCGCCCAAACGCTGCAAGGTCTGATGCGCTTGTTGGATGATATCGATCAGTACAATCAGCTCGTGGAGACAGTAGCGGTTCTCGATCATTTATCCCAAACCAGTCATACCGTTCCCCCTTCAGATCAGAGATTGGTCCTGAAAGCACTCCGCACCAGTCGAGCTAGTTTGATCACAGGGCTACAGCTAGAGACCCTTATGCGCCGTCATCGTCGACTCCTCAGCCGTAGCCAAAGACAATGGCTAGATCTAGAACAAGCGCTAACGACGCTGCAATCCATAGAAATCAACGAACAAGCTCAGGAGTATCAAAACATCATCAACCAAGCCTTATGGATCAGTCTGAGCGTGCAAACCACAGTCCAGCAATTGTCTTCAAATTGATCTAAGTTCTGGTTAAGCTTCAAGAAGTAGGGGCAAACTAGCGACCATTATCTTCCTTATTATGTTGCGAAGGAAGTGGAATGAAAATTGCTGGTACTAAGAAAGAAGCGCTTGCATGGCTTGGGCAACTTCAGAAGCAGAGGCATACCGTTCTCGCGGTTGAGGATGAGTGAGTTGCTGAATCAGATCTGCCATCTCTGGACTGAGTCGAGGCACATCCTCCACATGTAACCGAAATTCTTCATCCCCTAATCGATAAAATGCATCTGGCTCTTGCCCCGTGAGGATATAGACCAAAGTTGCTCCTAAAGCATAGAGGTCGGAAGCTGGAGCAGCTTTACCAGCCTGTAGCTCAGGAGCAGTATAACCCACTGATCCGATAAAAGTGCCAGCATCTGGGCTGAGAAGCTGCATTTCTCCAAAATTAACTAACACCACTTCTTTAAAACCGTGGGGAATGGTGGGCCGCAACAAATTCGCTGGTTTGAGATTGCGATGGATAATAGCAGGCGATTGCTGATGCAGATAGTCTAGAACGTCACAGATGTCTGAGATCCAATGAATCGTTTGCATCTGCGAAAGTGGCCCCCTCTCAGCAACCCATTGCTTCAGCGTTTGTCCATAAATCATCTCGCTGACAAGATAGGGTTGGCCATCTACCTCAAAGGCCTCATAAATTTTGGGCATCCCTGAATGACTCATCCTACAGAGTTGAGCCGCTTGTTCTTGAAACGCGATCAAGGCATCTTCATGCTCTAGCCATTCTTGTTGCAATGTTTTGAGTACCACAACATGGCCGTCTCTCCAGGCAACAAAAGTGTTGTCTCCAGTCCCTAAAGGCTTGAGAACATGGTACTGATCAATTTGCCGCCAGACTTTGAGGGGTAAACCACAATCGGTACAGACTAGCGATCCCTTATTAGGTGCATTTTGGCAGTCAGTTGCAGGGTAAGCACCCTCCTCAGAGCAGGGATAACGGAAACTTCGGTGTTCAGCCTGAGGATGCTTAGGGAAGGGGGTTTGACCCACCACCCGAAACTTTTGATCGGAACTTCGAACTTGGGGACCCAAGAATGGTGGAGTTGCAACAGCTTCTACTGGCTGCTCAGGTTGAGCCTGTACATTAGGTGAAGTAGGCGTTTCGGCAGTATCTGCTTGTCGACGCTGTCCATTTATGCTTCTACTTTCATCAATATGAATCTGAATGTTTGGACCAGAGCGCGCTAACCGCATGATGTTGCCATCAGAGAGAGGCGCTTGATGGACCCGTTTGCCATCCAGGTAGGTACCATTGGTACCGATATTGACGACTTCCCATTGGGTGCCAGTTCGTCGGAGTTCGACATGGTAGCGAGAAACAACCGCACTATACAGTACAACATGGTTGTCTACAGCTCGGCCAATGCGAACAACAGGATCTTGCTCAAAGCTCCAACTTTGAACGGGAGTTGATTGGACAGGATGCAAGAGCGTTAGAGTAATCACGTTATCAATTAATTTGGAATAGAAAAGTGACTAAGTTGCCTTTGCCCAAAGCAATGCGATCGCCTGAGCGCAAACGATGCTGATTACCTGGTAGCAGAGGAACGTTATTGATGTAAGTGCCATTTGAGCTACCTGCATCTTCTATAAAATAATGACCCCCTTCTATACGTATATCAGCATGAACGCGGGAGACGACTTCTGCATTAGGAAAACTTGATACATCTATATGAGTTGGCATCCGCTTATTAGGCTTGCCCATATGAATCAAGTCTAAGGTGGGAGGTAAATCAATGGCCGTGTTGGTCTGAATATGCACTAACTGAACCGTCTGTTGTTGTAATTGGGTTCTAGGATTACCAGGTTTATTAGCGTCAGAATAGACAGGAGGCTGGGGCGTTGCATCAGGATTCTCAAAATTTAGCAGCTCGTTGGCTGAGGACAAATCAGCCCCAGCTTCGACACCTGACTCAGAAACCTGTGGCATTAAATCAGGCATTACTAATGGATCCGGTGGCTGCAGATCAGGGAATAAAAAGGGATTGCCTGATCCAGACTCAGATTTTGATGCCTCAGCATTGAAAGCCATCCCTGCATCTCGCTCATTCTGAGCATCCGTCAGACTGCAACCACATTGACCGCAAAACTGGGCTCCCAATTGAATCGATTCACCACAATTAGGGCAGCTACTTGTCGAAGGCAAAACAGCTTTGCAAACCTCACAGGTCTCTGCGTCATTGGCATTCTGGTGTAGGCAATTGGGACAAATAATCATAGTTTGTAGCTATTTCCCCCCATTTAAATTCTCTGATCCTAGTGAAGTGACGGCTATCGAATAAAACCTATCAAAGTGTTAGTGAAGCCAGCGAATAGATCTCTTTGAGGGTTGCACTATGGAGGCTTTTATAGTTATTAAAATCCTACTTTTCACATAGTACACGAGATGTTTATGGCAACAATACCCTTCAATCTGGGTAGTCTATTCGTTCAATAACAGCTTTGCAGCCTCTGGAGAAGGATTGGACCTGCCTCATTGAGTGTACCCAATTGCGTCACTTAATCTAATCCTGAGTTTTAATACCAATTTTTAGTCAGATTTGACGTCATTAATTTGATGTAACTGAGTGACGGGCTAGACATATTTCTGTAGCAATTCTCCTGCCGACGCATCCAGCAGCCAAGACAATTTGCCATTGAGCGGTTGTATGAGTCGCGCCGGGAATTCCTTGGCATCGGCATTTTCAGCAAAGATCTGAGTCAAAGCATCTTGTTTATTAGCTCCCGTAACCAGGAACAAAATACATTGAGCCTGATTGATGACGGGCACAGTCAACGTGATCCGAGGTTGACCGTCTCTGTGGCCGACGGTGACGTTGCGATCGCACACTTGTAAGGCCTCAGTATGGGGGAATAGACTGGCGGTATGGCCATCCGGTCCTAATCCCAGGAGCACAATATCAAAGCGGGGCAAGGTTTGTGAGTCTGACCCAAAAAAGGCTTGCAACTGCTGGTCATAAATTTGGGCTGCTTCCTGCGGATCGGCCGATTGGGTGGGCATTGGATGAATATTTTCTGGAGGAATCGCTACATGGTTTAACCAAGCGTTAGCAGCCATCCCCGCATTACTTTGTGGATCAGAGATCGGGACATAGCGCTCATCTCCCCAAAACACATGAATATCCTGCCAGGGAAGGTTCTGGGTCGCCAGTTGCTCGTATAAGGGCTTCGGCGTATTGCCACCCGCCAAGGCAATGGTACAGCGGCCTCGGTCTGCGATCGCAGACTTAATTTCAACGAGGGTCAGCTCCAAAGCCCGCGTAATCAACTGGGGTAGATCCGCAAAGACTTCAACATGGGGGGTCATTATTTACTCCTACTGCCAAAGAAAAGATCAGTTTTAACCGTTAGCACTTGAGGAGGCGTGGCATCAGGCGGATACACATAGTCCACATTCACCAACCGACGTTCTCCCGGTTTTAACTTTAACGTAATGAGCGGCTGGCTTTTGTGGCCTCGCCTTTGCACAAGGTGAAAATAGCGCAATTGCGAATGGTCCTCATCGTCTTTATAGCGCACCCGAACCGTACCGCGAAAAAACACGGGCGCAGATTTGGAGTGCCCAAAATTGAGGCCAGCTCCTTGGCGATCGTGCTTAAACGGCGTTTGCACGGCAATCTCGACCTGCTGGGTTTGTTGGGTAGGATTATGTAAGGGAAAAGTGAGGTCATAATGGACGCCGTAATTTCCGTGGGATAAATAGGCTGTATCGGGATATCGCAATAGCATAGGAGCACTTTGCACCTGCCCCGTCCCAAAAGCTCCTCTTTGGAGAGTGCTCAGCCCATAAGCAAAGGTGCGTCCCGGCTTAGGAATGGTTAACTGCTTACTGGTGACATCATCCGTGACTTGAGCCTGCCAGAGCGACCCTCGACTGACGCCAGCCACCCGACCATAGAAAAACGGATCCGTTTTTTGATTCAACGGCGAGGGAGCCTTATCTCGAGGGGAGAGCAGTTCTCCTTCCAGCAAAAGCTTCTCCCAATCTCTCTTAGTGGGAATTTTCTCAGTGCCATCCTTATTCAGGGGCGCTAACATCGCCATGCTAGCGACATAGACAGGACCACTACTTTGTAAATGGGCAAGGGTAGAACGGGTATTAGAAGACGGGGTTGTAGGCTTGAGGCGGGTCTTGGCCGCAGTCAGTGACATTGCCTTTTGTTGAGCCTTGGGTCCGCGCACAGTCCTTTTTGGGGCCAATAAACTGGGGACAGGAATCGGTAAATTAGTCAGCATTGTGCTTTGCCCCGGGGGGAGGTAGATCACGGCTGGCCAATGAGCTTGCCGACGCCCCCTTAAGATTTGGTCAACCACCCGGCCGCCCGGTCCAGAGAACACCTTACCCAGATCATTACTGACCTGAGGCGGCAAGGCGATATAGGGGGCATCAGGAGTCCCTAGAAATGTTGCCGATTGCAAGACATTGATCGTTACCGTACGAATAGGGTTGGGATTGTACAGCAGAATTCCTTTGTAGAGAGTAGGGGTATCATCGGGTCGATTGGTTTTGGCTACATGGTGCGCAAATATATCAAAGCGACCATTAAACGCAAAATTGAGATGAGCTTTGGGTTGACGTTTGCCCTGAGGCGGAAAAGTGGACAGCAGAATCCCTGATCGTCTAACGACCTCTGGACTATTGCTATTAAAGACGGGCACTGTGTCGAGTTTGCCAGGCAATGAACGAAATTCAACCCCTTGACGGGATGCTTCTTGGCGAGGTTTGGGGCTTAATTTGGATGGGGATGTTTGAGCAGCGATTGCATCCCAATTTTGAGTGGATAGGGGTTTGATTTGCGTTTGGGAAGAGAAGTGCAGTGTTTGAGTAGATAGATATGGATTTTGTAGCCATAAAGTTGCTAATAGAGGAAGCATTCCGCTAATTATTTCAAAAACATCTAACCAAAAAGGCGCTGAGCACTATGCCTCCAAAGAGGACTCAATCGCCACAACAAGTATAGCTTGAGAAATTTCTTATTGGCACTGTTTTTTGAAGACTAAATACTTGCAATATTTATGAAAGTTTTTTAGCATTTATGGGTAAACTAATATGCATTAATAGATATCTTAAATCGGTGATTGAAAGTATCTCTATGCTTATTCAATCCCCTGCATGTAGAAATTTAGTTTAGCTTTTGCATCTTTAAAAGCACTGCTGTATATATATTATGCGAGTTAGATTCTAGTTCTTTTTTAATATTGCTAAGTTTTCTTAAATATTTTTTTATCGCTTGTGTTGTGAAAAATAGAGGTACGGAATGAGGCTAGTAATAGCCTCAAAAAAGAAAAGTGGAACAAAGTTAGAGATCAAGCGTCTTTCAGTTTAGAAATATATTTCTTTGAACACCAATATTTTTTTGAGCGACAAGGAATAAACAAACTGGGCAAAAGAATTTTGTCTTTTAGTGTTGATTGATTGCAACCGCTCATAGTTACTGATGTCGTTCTATTCCACCTTTACTTTTGGTGAATTGACAAGTTTTATTCTTAGACAAAAAATACTAGTTACCAACTGTGATGTGCGCATCTAATGATGCTACGTTGGTCGCTGAGTAAAGTATGTCGAGGTCAGACTCTACGTTGGATATCGGCAGTTATTAAAGTTTCTCGCCGCTGAGAATAAACATCGGATCTACTGCTGCAAAGGTTTGGCGAGTACCACGGGTTTCTAGACGATTAATGACAGATTGAACGACTTCGATATTGCGAGCATGAAGTGTAGCAAAGGTTTCGGAGATGATATACAACGTCTCTAAGCTAGAAGCAGACGCCACCAATCGGCCATTAGGCTGTAAATAGCTCCAGGCTGTTTTCAGAATATCTTGCATAGGATGCCCCCCCTCTATGCAAATACGATTGGGCTGAGTTTTTAAGTCTGCTAAGCAGCCAGGGGCATTACCTTGAATAATTTCGACATTCTGGACTTCGAAGCGATCGCAATTGGCTTGGATTAGCCTCACCACCTCTTCGTCCCGTTCAATGGCAATGATTTGCCCTTGAGGACATAGCAATCCAGTTTCCACCGGAATGGTGCCTGTACCCGCACCAATATCCCACAACGTCGTCTCTGGTAGCAGTCGCAACTGTGAAAGCAATAGTAACCGTGTATCTCGTTGCGTCATCGGAATACCGGGCAAACGCTCAAATAGCGCATCGGGAATACCAGGACTGACATAGGGCCAAGGGGAGGAAGACATAGCTGATTGATTCACATTAGCTTCTACTCTTGCACAACCTTCAAAGTTTTGAGGCTGAGATCACTACATCCAGTCATGACCCCACCCTGACTATTGAGGTGTAAGAGATGATTTAAATCTTGAGACCGGATTCGTTCGCCTGGCAGCAGTATAGGGATGCCGGGTGGATAAGGGCAAATGCTCTCACTACTAATTCGATCAGCAGCCTCTTGTAGTGGAATAACTTCTGACGGACGCCAATACGCTGCTCTGGGCGAAAGAGCAGGTAAGGAGAGGGTCGGCCTCGCTACTGAATCCAAACGGGGGGGTGAAAAGGGTTGATAAAGGGTTTGCAAAGCTAGCACCAGTCGATCAATATCGGAGAGGGTATTCCCCAGACTGATTAAAAAGGTGAGATGGTCCGGGGTGACGAGTTCTGCCGCTATGTTATGAGTGGCTAAGAGAATTTGATCCAAGTCGTACCCTGGGTGGCCAAAGAGATGGGCTGGTATCGTCAGTCGAGTGCAATCCATCGCAATATACCCAGGAGAAGTCTTTGCAGGATCCCAGATTGGATAACCGGGGAGTGCTTGCAGGCACGATCGTGCCTGCGCTGCTAAAGTCAACACCTCTTGCATTAAGGACACTCCGTATAATGCCATCTGCTGACGAGCCGCATCCAGTGATGCCAGTAAGAGGTAATTGGGACTGGTTGATTGCACCAGTTGCAGGGCTTGGCTGATCCGTTGGCTCATAATCAAATCACCTTGGACATGAAGCATCGCGGCCTGTGTCATCGCTCCTAACATTTTGTGCGTGGATTGCACCACTAAATCTGCCCCTGCAGCTAACGCGGATTGGGGTAACTCAGGATGAAATGCAAAATGTGGGCCGTGGGCCTCATCCACGATCAGAGGAATCCCGTGATCATGAACCAGGTTGGCAATGGCTAAGATATCACCACAAATCCCTTCATAAGTGGGATAGACCAATAATACTGCTTTGGTATTAGGAAACTCTGCTAAGGCTTGTTGGACCACTTCTGGGGTCAGACAATGACCCAAATGGAGTTGAGAATCCATAGGTGGCTGTACAAAAATTGGCATTGCTCCTGAGAAAATCAGCCCAGAAATGACAGATATATGGATATTGCGAGGCACAATAATTTCATCTCCAGGGCCACAGGTTGCCAAAATAGCTGCGATGATGCCACAGGTCGATCCGTTCGTTAAAAACCAAGTCTGTTCTGCCCCAAATAACTCTGCAGCTAGCACTTGGGCATTTCGAATCACAGATTCAGGTGCAAAAAGATTATCTAGCTCTGGCAATTCAGGTAGATCCATCGGCCCCAGGGTAGATCCCAACTGGGCAAGGACCTTTGCTGGCAACCCTCGCCCCCGTTTATGGCCAGGGGTGTGAAAAGCAACCTGATCTGACCGGGCACTGGCACACAGGGCTTGCCACAGTGGGGCTTGCTGTTGATTCACACTCATGCAACGCGTTCCCAGCTATCTGTGTATGTTTTAATAGCAAGGGATTACAAGCAACAATCTCCATAGAGAATCGAAACTATGCCAACATCCCAAATACATCGTTGTTTTAGCATTTATTTGAGTACTCATTCCCCATGTTAAGAGCTGGTATTGTTGGGTTACCCAACGTGGGCAAATCAACCCTATTTAACGCGTTAGTTGCTAATGCCAAAGCTGAGGCAGCCAATTTCCCTTTTTGCACCATCGAACCCAATGTCGGCGTGGTCTCTGTTCCCGATCAGCGGTTACAGACGCTGACTGAAATTTCCAAATCTGTGAAAACAGTCCCGACTCGCATGGAGTTTGTGGATATTGCTGGCCTAGTCCAAGGTGCTAGTCAGGGTGAAGGCTTGGGCAATCAGTTTCTGGCTAACATTCGTGAGGTCGATGCCATTGTACATGTGGTGCGCTGCTTTGACGACGATGACATCATTCATGTCTCTGGCTCTGTTGATCCAGGTCGGGATATTGAGGTCATTAACTTGGAGCTGAGCTTAGCTGATTTAGCCCAAATCGAGCGGCGCATAGACCGCACCCGCAAAACAGTTCGCAGCAATAACAAAGAAGCTCAGGAAGAAGTGTCTATCTTGGAAAAATTGAGAGAGACCTTAGATGCTGGGCAACCGGCTCGTCAAGCTGAACTGAGTTCAGACGAACTAGAAGTGATCAAAGGGCTAGGGTTATTGACCCTCAAGCCCATTATTTATGCCACCAATGTGTCTGAAGATGATTTAGCGACAGGGAATGAATGGGTTGAGCAAGTGCGGGCGATCGCAACCGCTGAGCAAGCTGAAACCGTGGTCATTTCAGCGCAAGTAGAATCTGAACTGATCGAACTTGCTGATGATGAACGCCAAGACTTTTTAGAAGCTTTAGGCGTGGAAGAAGGCGGATTAATCTCACTCATCCATGCCACTTACACACTGTTAGGACTACGAACCTACTTTACCTCTGGTCCCCAAGAAAGCCGAGCATGGACCATCCAGACGGGGACAAAGGCCCCCCAGGCTGCTGGTGTTATTCACTCAGATTTCGAACGGGGTTTTATTCGAGCTGAAACCGTAGCTTTTGAAGATTTAGTTGAGAATGGATCCCTCACTGCCGCTAAAGAGAAAGGTTTAGTTCGCAGTGAGGGCAAAGATTACTTAGTGCAAGAAGGCGATGTGATGCTATTTCGATTCAATGTCTAGGAGCAGCTACACGACTGAACGATTCAGAGTTGACCTACAACTTTGGGTTGACCTTAAGTTCTATTTAGCACAACTCAATAGGTAAGGTCGCCTAGTGCATAGCGTTTAGTCAGGAGCCAGCTTCAAGAGTAAATACCCTAAGCCAATACCCACTAATATCAGTGTAAAAGACAAAAAAGCCGTAGTGAAAATTTCTCCGCCCATAATTGACTGATCCTAAAATCGTTACCAAATGAATGACTCAATATTCAGTTAAGCATATTCATGCATCTTGATCTTATGGTCTTAAGCGATGGAAGGGTTAAAATTTGGTTTCTCACCCCAGAAGGCTGAGCAAGGTGATTATGTTCCATGTCATAATAATTCACAAAGATTTCTAGAATTGTGGAAAATCCACGGATTGAGGTCATGTCTACTGAGACGGATGCAGATGAATTAACGCCACAAGAACGATATGAATGTCGTTCTTGTGGATATATCTATGAACCTGACGAGGGTGACAAACGGCGTAAAATCCCGGAAGACACTTTGTTTAGTGAACTTCCCGTAGACTGGAAATGCCCAGTATGCCGATCTGCCCAAGAGCAATTCATGAATATTGGTCAGAAAGGTGCTCCCTCTGGTTTTACGGAAAACTTAGGCTACGGAATTGGTGTTAATACACTGCCACCCGGCAAGAAAAACCTGCTGATATTTGGCACATTATTGACATTATTTCTGTTTCTGCTGAGCTTTTACTCCTCAGGCTAAGTTTCAACAGCAAAACAAATGTCTAAAAACCCGCCAAGGGAATCCTTGGACTATTGATGGATTATACAAGTTAGCAGTTTTACTGTTGACAGTTAAATAACAACAAGATGATAAAAGCCATTCTCAAGATTTCAAGGCAATTTATTCCAATCGTTGCCGCCCTATTCTTCCTGACTGCTTGCAATAGCTTGCCTGCACTGGATTCCCTCTCGTGGGAACCAATTGACTTGCCAACCGAATCGACGGTCTTGGATATTAGCTTTGCTTCACCTGACCATGGGTGGATTGTGGGCACTAACTCTGCCTTTTTAGAGACCCTTGATGGCGGCAAAAGCTGGGAGCAACGCCCTCTAGCCCTAGGCGATTTGGACTATCGATTCTCGTCCGTTAGTTTTTATGGAGACGAGGGTTGGATTGTGGGCGAACCCTCTATCCTCCTGCATACAACGGATGGGGGTAAGTCCTGGTCGCGGATCTCTCTGAGTACGCAATTGCCCGGCACCCCCTATCAAGTCACAGCCCTCGGTCCGAAGTCTGTGGAAATGATCACCGACCAAGGTGCAATTTATCAAACCCAGGATGAGGCACAGCATTGGAAAGCAATGGTACAGGAAGCCACGGGTGCCACTCGCAACATTGGCCGTTCTGAGGATGGCAAATATGTTGCTATCTCTACTCGGGGCAGCTTGTACACCACGTTCGAGCCGGGCCAATCTACTTGGCAAGAACATGAGCGCAATGGAGCTAGAAGAATCCAAACGATGGGATTCGATCCCAACGGGAATCCCTGGATTCTCAATAAAGGTGGTCAAATTCAGTTCAGTACTGGCAAGTTAGAAAATGGTGAGTATGACTGGCAAGAGGCGTTCACGCCAGGAAAATCTAAGATTGGCCTTTTAGATTTGGCATACCGCAATCCCGATGAAATTTGGGTCTCTGGAGGGAGTGGTACATTACTCTGTAGTCTGGATGGTGGTAAAACCTGGAATCAAGATCAAACGGTTGGAAATGTGCCTTCCAACTTCTACAAGATTATTTTCTTGTCTGCTGATCAAGGTTTTATCACTGGCCAATCAGGCACATTGCTCCGGTTTATTGGTCCTCCTAAAGCAACTGCTTAAGGGGTTAAAGTCCTCCAGCCAGGGATCATGCCTGAGGCTAAAAAAAAGTAAACTCCAGGTTTTACTTGTAGGACGTCCGATGGTTTCGTATGATTAAATATCATGACTGTGTTCATAGGAGGTGTTTGAATTGTCTGGTAGAACTGGTGAACGACCTTTTGGAGATATCGTAACAAGCATACGTTATTGGATTATCCATACCATTACGGTACCGATGCTGTTTTTAGCAGGATGGTTATTCGTAAGTACGGGTCTGGCTTATGACGTGTTTGGGACTCCAAGACCTAATGAGTACTTTGACCAGGCTCGACAAGGGCTACCTTTGGTCACTGACCGTTACGAAGGTAAACAACAGATTGATGAATTTACGAAAGGACTATAGTTATAACAATGACCAGTAGACTCTCAAAAGAACCGGTTACTTATCCAGTTTTTACAGTGCGGTGGTTAGCTGTTCATACCCTAGGTGTACCGGTTGTTTTCTTCCTAGGTGCAATCGCAGCTATGCAGTTCATTCAAAGGTAGGAGACATTAATGGCAACACCGAATCCCAATAAGCAACCCGTAGAGCTAAACCGTACGTCGCTCTACATTGGTTTATTACTTGTTCTTGTTTTATCTTTGTTGTTCTCAAGTTACTTTTTTAATTAGATCCCGTTTATCCGTTTGATAAGCGACCTTTGAGAACGAAACTATTCTAAAAATAAACTTTGCTGGTAATTTAGGAGGACAAGTTTGTGGCAGATGGAAAAGTTCCATTATGGCTAGTAGGGACAATTGCAGGGTCTGCACTCATTGCAATCGTGGGTCTCTTTTTCTATGGAGCGTATGCAGGCTTGGGATCTTCCCTATAAGCTAGCATTTTCGCGAACTTAAAAGGGGAGTCAGTTAACTGACTCCCCTTTTACATTAGGCTGCTTGTTATTACTGTTTTTGATCGGGAACCGTCTGCATAAAGTCAGTAGACGGTCGTTTGAGCAAGAGAACTTGAGGGCAAATCATTTACCCCGCAGCCACTTAACCTTCGCGTTCAACATAATAAAAGAAGGCTGTCATAGCAGTCGCAGCCCCAACCAAACATACCAAAGGGATCATAATGGCGGGTAACATATCACTGATCATAATCAGATTCCTATGAAAGTGGGCAAACCGATAATACAAGTTGCTCAGTCGAGCTTAACCACAATGGACTAAGTGACTCAGCATTTTCTACTGTATCACTCTAACTCACCCTATTATTTGGTGCGATTGTGATCGAATTAAGTTTCTGTATGAGATAGAGAATATACCTGGCTGCTCAGGGTGCATGAGTGGGCTTGTCATCTTAGACTGCATGCAGTTTGATGCTTATTTTATGTTTCCCCAAAAACTTGTAGCCTAAACGATAGCATGATCTTATCAACCTCAAGATTGCAAATCTTTCAGGAGGTTGATGGGTGGGTCTGCTGTCAAGACTATACATGTAAGATAATTGATGAAGCGTACACGTCGGTCATTTAACAGCATCAATAGGGCTTGTAGTGATTCCTCTTTCTTGAAAGGGCTGCACTGGTTTCAAAGTGCAGTAGCCAAGGTTTTGTCCTTGCTGTTAATTTTGGTGATTATCCTCGCCCTAGTGGATTTAGGGTTTATTCTGACTCGAGAATTAATCACAGAACCTTATGGATTCTTCAACTCAACCTTGTTGGATATCTTTGGCTTATTCCTTAACATTCTGATTGCGTTAGAGCTTTTGGAAAATATTCAAGCTTACCTTGACTATCAGGGTGTGCAAGTACGCCTAGTGGTTGCCACAGCCTTAATTGCGGTATCTCGCAAGTTAATTATTTTTGATTTTGCCAAATCATCGGGTTTAGATCTATTCGGACTGGGAGCAGCTATATTCTCTTTGTCCATCAGTTACTGGTTGGTCAGTAGGCCCCCAAAATAGTCTACTTTTCGTTCAGAGGTGTAATGGTCAATTGTGGCACAAACTCTTTTAATTAGTGGTACAGATACTGAGATTGGGAAGACAGTGGTGACGTCAGCGCTATTGTCCTATTGGCAAAGCTATCGACGACACGAAAGTATTGCCGTCTGCAAACCCCTGCAAGCAGGACCGGGCGATCGCGAATTATACGCTAATCTCTTTCAACTCCAACAACCCCCCGACTCTGTAAACCCGCTCTACTATGAGCAACCCTTGGCTCCACCCTTGGCGGCAGAACGGTCTGGCAAAACGATTGACTTATTGCCAGCATGGATGACCTTACAAAGATTACAGGCTCAGTTCGACTGGGTATTAGTAGAAGGATTAGGGAGTTTGGGCTCCCCCGTAACCCATGAGTCGACCATTGCAGATTTAGCCAGAGATTGGCGCTTACCCATCTTATTGGTGGTGCCAATTCGATTAGGCTGTATCGGTCAAGTCATTGCTTATGTGGCTTTGGCTCGTCAGTCACAACTAGATATCAAAGGTATTATTTTGAATTCAGCTTGGGCGCTAACCGCTGAAGAAATTCAAAAATGGGCTCCGGTTACCATGATTGAATCCCTGACTCAAGTTCCCGTTCTAGGAATAGTGCCTCATCTTGATGATCCAACCAATCTAGAGCAACTTGCGCAAGTCACATCCCAATTAGATTTAGAGGCTTTAGGATCTCTCACCTATGCAATATAGGGTATCTGTTAGGCTTGCAGCCGAAATTTCCAGGACAGATATAGAGGGAACTGGTAAAATTCCGCCAAAATCAACAAGGCGATCAGAGCATGAGCAGAGAAGACCACTCCCAACCACAACAAGTGAAACTGATCACCTGAACTGCTAGATAGCGGTGGAAACATATGATGAAAAATCCAAATTAATGTTGGAGGGATAATAGCAAGACCACTACAAAGCAACCAAACTCCGAGAGGAAAGTCTATCTCGGGATGATGAAGCGGCTGCCATCGTTGCTTTGCCCACCGCCAAGCGATCGCTTGGCGGCCATCGGCCAAACAAATGGATTGCTGTAAAAGGTTTGCCGTGAAAATATGGCGACAAAAGCTACAGGCAAAAGCATCCATCAAAACCAAATTATTGAGTTGGCCATGACGACAAACCGGACACGGATAGCTCTGATCATAATTTAGAGCTGTTGACAGGAGCTGAACCATTACTGCTCAGGGGGGTTTACCCCGAAAAGGTCACCCTCAATCTTACACCCGATGATTAGATGAGTAGTGTTGACTTAGATACGAATCGTGTAACCGTGGATCATTACAAATACAGAAAGTTTCCTCCTAGGCTCACTCAGTGGGGCTTACAGAGAAGCGAACAATGAGGTCAAAATTGCGCAAACCTCCACTGCCTGCATGAGGCTCAATCTTTATCTTGTTCTCTACGTTTCTGCTTGGAGCTGATGCAGGAGTGATTCTACTTGAGCATTAATATCTAAATACTCAGCTTGATGGTCGGATTTATAGAGATGTTTCACTCTCTCAAAAAGACGCGCATCCAGACTATCGACTGCTTTATCTGAGACAGACTGCTGAGTCAGAATGGGTTGTGTTGATTCAGTAATGATTATTTGGCTAGTCATTTTCACTCATTTACCTGCTTGAGTACACCATTCTAGATCGGAACGTAACGATATGTTGAGCCCCTATAGAACACTTTCTAAATTGCCTGGCAGGATAAGGCATGATTCAGAGTCAGTGACTTAATGGACACTATCTACTTTTAGGCGGTGCAGTTTGCGTGGTTGAAGCGTCTGATAGTGGATCGAGGCGATTAACTGACTCTGATGTAGATTGATGTTCTGACAGGCTTAGAGGAAGCAGAGATCTTAGCTCTATGAGCAGCTTCTCTTGTTCTCGCTGGTGACCGTCTAAGCGCTTCAAAATTGAGGTAACTTGATCTTGAGTCTTAGCCTGGGTCGATCGGTTGAGCTTGCTTTTTGGACTGTTGCTGAGAGGCGCAGTAGTTTTTGCCAATAACCATCTCACGATGGAATAGGGAGATTTGACAATGGTAAGTAGCAAGTGCTTAATGCCACCACTAATCCAACCGAGCAGAATTTGAACGATGGCTAATATCACTAAGAGACTGATGACAGCCAGCACAGGATGAGCAACCATCCAAGTTAAGGCAGGATAACTATCAGCTAAGTTCTGAAACCACCTTTCTAAGGCAGTCTGGACAGGGTTGATAGCCAAGCTCAAGTGCCAAAGACCCATATGAAACCTTCGCCTAAGATGTTTACAGTGGTTTTGCCATGGCTGTTGGCATAGAATGTAGCCCCACTATACGGCTTTGGTACAAGCAATTCCAAATCAAGCCACTGTATGCTTGCCAAGTCTAAATATTAGGGTGAGACCAGTATCTTCGGCCTATCCACTAGTTTGGCAAGCTGGAAACCGCTTCTGTAGTTGAGGGTGAGATCATAGTAGCCGCCTCCTTACCCATTGAGGGGGGAGGCAGGCGCAGCATTAACTTGGGCCTACCGATACCGTAGGTTAACCGATAACTCCAACTCAGAAGTCGCAGCCAAATCCGAGGCCAGCGTTGGGCAAGGGGCCGTTGCCAGCGCTGCAATAACACGGGTAGCCATCCACTAAACAAGAAGGACATGAGGGCAGCCCAGGTAAAGGTGAGATAAGTTGGAATCCAACGTAGGAGTTCTTTCGGGCCAATTGCCCGCATCACCCACCAGGGGATCTTAGGCATGCGAATACCAGCCTTAAGAATAGTGCGAGTCATAAACAGCCAGCCACCCCGATCTTTGATAAAGTCATCAACTTGGTCCGGTGGTTCAGTGCTAAGGACCCCAAAGAAGGCATTGAGGATAGCATTGATCCAATAGGGTGGCAGGGTAGATTGGGGCTTAGCCATCATCCCTCGAGAAAAAATCCAAGTGGCGGCTAGATTATCTTGGTAGGCATTGACCAACCCCAAGTCTGGGCCAGATAACAGATTGCTTTGGAGGGCGGTGTGCAACAAATGGGTGACGCGGGGCAGATTGCGAACTAAAGAGCCAAAGCCTGTGAAAATTAAAGGAGAGTTGAGGGAGGCAGCATCCCCGATGGAGAGGATGCGATCGCATCCTGGCAGCCGATCCTGAGCATTGCGGCTAAACCGCCCCGGAATATAGCCAAAGGCTGCTTTTCGCCATTCCAACTGATCTAGATCGCAGCGACGATAGTCGGGCAAGCAAGCGAAGAAATCCTCAAACAGCTCCAGCAGCGAGCCAGGATTCTCGGGAGAAATTTGATGGTAATAAAATAAATAAATGGTCAGATCCTGAGCTTCACCAGGGAACATTTCCCAAATTAGTTGGCGACCGCGGCTGGTATCCCCATTTGTAAACAAGGGTTCACCGTAATTTTGGTCCCACACTCCCGGAGCAAAGCCATCTTTGACGACTCCACCAATCGTAGGGCACACACTGTCAAAGGCCCGACCTCCATTAATTTGTTGAGCAATTTGGGAAGCGGTACCCATCCCATCAATCAAAAGTCGGGATTGTAAATATGAGATGCGATCCGTTTCTCGGTCTCGCACTTGTACAGTCACTGCTTCAGGTTCCAGAAATGCCTGTTCAAATTCGGTGCATTCAAAAATTTGCCCGCCGGCAGCCAGCAGCTTTTCACCACAAAGCTGGAGTAGCCGATCACAATCCATAGCTATGTTCAATACCGTAGGCGTATACAGTATTGCAGAGCGAGCTGCTGGCGGGTTATTCCCGCTAAAAAACTGATTAAAATTATCTTGGTATTCACGGGAAATTACGCTTTCCAGTTCATCTGGGGTGAGCAGGCCAACCTCAACTAAAGTCTGGAGTTCACTACGGGAAATATTCCATTCCCGATTCATGCGACCAAACTTGATTCGCTCTACTAAGGCCACTGAATAGCCAAGGCAAGCCATCATGGCTGCCGTTAGAGCACCCAGGGCACCCCCCACGATCACGATATCCCAAGTTGAGTCAGGATTAGGCGTCGGTGGGGCTGAGTAGACGATAGGATTGACCTTATCGGTGGTTTGGAAACCTTGCTGGACAGTATCTCGCCAGCGTTTTTCCCACCAGTAGGCTCGCTGTAGGTCTGCTTCGCCGTTAGGGATTTTCTGGAAGTATTTAGCAGTAAGAGGATAATGGGGCGCTAGCGCTGAGAAAATATCAGTTCCAGAAAGATCCACCTCTGGGAAAGGCTTGGGGTGATAGGGAAAAGCTGATTTGAGGATGGATTCAAAAGTGGGCAACCACGCCTGCTGTTCTGGAAAGGGCTGGTCTGACCATTGCATCACTTTCAGGTATGTGGTGTTGAGATGCTGCCACAAGAACACCGCTAAATGTGCAGGGCCACTGGTAATTTGGATACCAGAAGCGGTTGTATTGAGGGTGCTAGAGGCTTCTAGATCCAGTGTTGTCACCGTTTGTTGATGCAACCAGGATTGTACTGCAGCAAGATCCGATGTGGGAATTTCCAGATAAAGAAGTTGTTTCATGAGTTGGGCAGGTACCTAAACAGCATGATCATGAGTTCTCCCACGGGGAATTTGGCGCGTGAGCATCAAGCCCAAAGGTACAGGTGGATGGGCAAAACAGTTATCCATTGGATAGAGAATCTTATGCAAAGCATACCGTTTCATCGGAATCTGCGGCTGAGATTGCTAAGCTTCGACACATTTCTGAGAGTCTAGCGAGGTCTCTCCAGTTGTTTCAAGTTTAGGGCAGTCAATATCGCTCTAGCAAGACAAAGAAATGTTACTGAGTATGGGCAACAATAAACTGGGAGAGTCGCTCTATGCCTCGCTCAATACTGGTTTGATCAGTGGCGTAAGACAACCGAATACACTGGTCTGCCCCAAAAGCAATTCCGGGGATGGCCGCGACTTGATACTGGTCAAGCAACGCTTCGCAAAAGGCGATGGAGTTTAAGTCCGTGCAGCTAATGTCTGGGAACATATAAAATGCCCCTTGAGGTTGGGGACAGATGACGCCAGGAATAGCGGTGAGGCGATCAAACATCAACTGGCGGCGGTGAGCAAAGGCTCTGCGCATAGTTTCTACACAATCTTGAGGGCCTTCTAGGGCTGAGATCGCACCATACTGGGCAAAGGTACACACATTAGACGTGCTGTGGCTTTGCAAGCGACCTACCGCCTGAATCAACTCTAGGGGACCCGCCAGATAGCCAATCCGCCATCCAGTCATGGCATAGGCTTTGGCAAAACCACTACTAATGATGGTTTGGTCAAAGGCAGCAGCACTCACTGCGCCAATACTGAGTTGTGCGGCGCCATCATAGCGAATCTTCTCGTAGATCTCGTCTGAAACCACCCAAATCTTGGCTTCAATCACGACAGCAGCTAATGCTGCTATCTCAGCGGGGGTGTAAACCATCCCGGTGGGATTGGAAGGCGAATTGAGGACAAGTAAGCGCGTGTTTGGCGTAATGGCTTGCTTTAACTGATCCGGCGTGATTTTGAAACTGCATTTGGCATCGGTTGGCAGGATGACGGGTCTGGCACCAGCAAGCTTCACCATTTCGGGGTAACTCAGCCAGTAGGGTGCTGGAATCAGGACTTCGTCGCCCGGATCGAGCAGGGTTTGCATTAAGTTATAGAGAGATTGCTTACCTCCATTAGTGACTAAAACATTCTCCGCCTCAAAATTTAAGTGGTTATCGACTTGTAACTTGCGAGCGATGGCAGCTCGAAGTTGGGGCTCACCCGCAGCCGGTCCGTACTTAGTTTTATTTTGGTCTAAAGCCTGTTTGGCGGCGGTCTTAATGTGGTCTGGCGTGTCAAAATCGGGTTCCCCAGCGCTAAAACTGACAACATCTATGCCGTCAGCCTTCATTGCTTTGGCTTTTGCTGAGATGGCTAAGGTCAAAGATGCAGGCACCTGACCCACACGGGCTGCCAATTTCATGCCGACTCCGGGAAAGAGGATGGGGAATATTTGGACTAGCATACCGCACCCCTCCCAGGTGCGATCAAAATTCCCTCTTAAGAATTTGATCTTTTCTCAGCCAAGATCTCAGTGATTGGGGTCCGAGATGAGTGACCCAGTGGTTTTGTTCCAAGCGTCAGGGACCAAAAGGGTAACCTAAACGGCTGGCTGCGTGGCCGGGAACCGCTCTCGATATAGAGCGGCGATTGTAGCAATCACCTGATCAATCGTCATGCCATCTGTGTTGATTTCGACAGCATCGTAGGCTTTGCGTAGAGGCGCAAATTCGCGTTGACTATCCTGCTGATCCCGATCTGCAATCGTTTGTTCTAGTTCCGCTTGGGATGGCATGGGCAAATTTTGGTTTTGCAAGTCTTGTTGGCGACGGTGGGCTCGCTCCTCAATGGAAGCCGTCAAGAAAATTTTGAGTCCTGCTTCCGGAAAGACGTGAGTGCCAATATCTCTGCCCTCCGCCACCAGACCACCTTGTCGACCCAACCGCTGTTGTTGTTTGACCAAAGCATCACGAACGGGAGGTTGAGCTGCGATCGCAGATACCTGAGCCGTGACGGCTGGGGTTCGAATAGCCTGGGTAACGTCTTGTTGATTGATCCAGACCTGGGGAGGCTGTTGGGGATCAGCATGGGGCTGAAGTTCAATCTCACAGTTTTCAACCAGCTGGGCGATCGCAAAGGGATCGTTGACTGCCACCTGTTGCTCTAGAGCGAGCCAGGTAACCGCCCGATACATCGCTCCAGTGTCTAAATACTGCAATTCTAACTGTTGTGCACAACGGCGAGTCACGGTTGATTTGCCAGCCCCAGCAGGACCATCAATGGCTAAAATAGGGCGTCGAGCATCCAGAATAACATTGTCGATCAAGCGCGCTGAACCCACTTGTGCAGCGATGGCCAGTAGTCCTTGCGTCTTGATTTGATGGAGAGGCTCTAAGGTTGAAGGATCGACTAAATCAACATATTCGATTTGTATCTCAGGCTCTTTAGCCAAGGTTTTGGTAGTAACGGCCAACAAGGTATGACGGTCATGGTCACCCGATTGAAAGGCATGAGTCGCTGCTTGCAAGCTGTGATTCAGGATCGTAGCCTGCTGCATTTCTAGGGGCGTTAAGTACTGGTTCCGAGAGCTTAAGGCCAGTCCCGATGGGGCACGGACAATATCGCAGGCCACAATTGTAGCAATCAGATTTAAATCTTGAGCGAGACGCCGCACAATCGCGAGTTGCTGAGCATCTTTTTGACCAAAATAGACCCGATCCGGCTGCACAAGATTCAGTAATTTCAAGACAATGGTAGCAACACCCGTGAAATGGCCCGGACGGGCTACGCCACACAGTCGTTCTGTTAAAGCAGCGGCAGGCACAACTTGGGTTAGCGGTAGATTCGCCAAAATAGCATCTACTGACGGCGCAAAGATGGCATCAACCCCCTGTTGATGACAGACGGCAATATCCTCAGCTAAAGTTTGAGGATATTGTGATAAATCCTCATGAGCCGTAAACTGCAACGGATTCACAAAAATGCTAACAATAATACATTGATTTTCTTGGCGAGCACGTTGAATCAGGCTGATATGACCTGCATGCAAAGCCCCCATTGTCGGCACCAAGCCAATGTGACCAATCATCGTGCTAGATGGCCCTGATACATGAGCATCTAGAGGATTATTGGCGAAACAATGCAAGAAATGGCGGAGGCCTGACACCGTTCGCAGGATAGGAACATGGTCGTCCATGACAGTTCGAAAAATAAGACTTTGGACATCATCAATAGGGCCAATCGTGCAACGCCTAATGCCATCGCTCGACTGTAGTTTGGAGATAGCGCTGGGTAATTGGTCTTCTCGTTAGTGTATCGCCTGTTGTCTAAGGACGGGCAATTCAGTTACACAGGCTCTAAAAACGCTGTAACATAGCGCTAAATCTAGCAAAGTCAAAGCTTCGAGGGTCTGAGCGCTCGCCTGAGCGGTCGACACTGGCATGAGTAGTCACCCGTTGGGTTGGTACACCCGTTCGAGCAATTAACCAAGCCAGAGATTGGTACTGGGCCTCAGCATATCCACTGTGGGTAGGGCCATTATGATCTCCATCGGCTGGCGTTTCTAGAGCAATGTGATAAGCAAAGTTGTTGACGGATGCTGGCAACTCAGCTTTGGTTTGCACAGTTTCGGGACCATTGTTACCCACAAATACAGAATTACCAGCACCAAAGGCTCGCTTCTCAGGCGGGACAAGATAGACAATCCTACCATCCAAAAAAATTAAGGCATGATAACTAGCTTGATCTTCGTCACGAGGGTGAGGCGTTTGAAAGTGACGAATGGCGCTCATCCCTGATCCTACCGTTTCGTGTAAAACAATCAGCCAGCTATTTTGTACAGGCTGACCTTGAATATTGGCGACATACCGCTCGCCATAGTTAGTAGGATGAACAGTTGCTTTCATCTCTTCAGGCTGGGGAAAAGTAGACGCCGTCGCTACCAGAGGAGGCTGGGGAGAAGAGGGGGGAGAGTTAGGCGTCGTGCTAGGTACCGTAGGAGTAGTCACCTGAGGATTAGCTACAACTACATCTGGTTGGACTTCAGGTAGTTGGGATGGAATAGTGACAGGCGCATCACTAGTAGACTGGACAGGACGATTCCCCGTCGCCGATGTTGATACTGACTCTTTTTCCGTGGTACTCCAAAATCCAAAAGCACTGGTAATCAGGCCAGCCGCAACAGATATGACTAGGGTGAGAAAAACGTTGTTCTTAGTCATGAGTAAACCGTCTTGCAGAAAAAATTTTGAAGAAAAGAGATATCAACAGTCATAAATAGGATTACGAGGCAGAGAAATAGACGTAGGAGAAGAAGCGCTTGCTCTTTTAATCATGATCATATACGTCAAGAAACTATAAGAAAGTAAACGTTTTAACTTTATGGCCATACGCAGCGATAAAACCGACCTAAACGTTCTGCTTTGTTTATCTTTATGATTCATCTTCACTAGACGAGAAATATGGGTAGAGAGTGCGAATAGATCTATCCAAAGACCAGTCATTTTTGAGGAGGATAGGGTGGTAAAACACAAACCAAGCAAGCAACAGGGCCGATATATAAGAGCAATCTGGATAGTCCTTTTCATCGGGGGACAAGCAAGCTCCATCGGTTTAACAGTTCCCTCTCAGTCAGGCATCAATACAAATTCTCAGGCGAGCAGAGCGAGCCATGTCTTCAAGCCACAGCCCCAGAGAACACCTGTGGCCGCGATTGTCCAATTGCGTGGTCTACAGGTGCCGGAACCTCAAACCCAGGGGCAAGCAAGTTTGCCCCTGTCTGCATTGCCAGGAACTGCTGTATATACTTTGAATGCAAAGCTTAAAGGGTTGCCAACACGATGGTTAGTGGACACAGGAGCGTCTACTTCGATGGTGGCGACCTCGGTTGTAACTGCACTGAATTTAAAAGGACAATCGATCCCCAATCAGCGTTTAGCCTTTGCGGTAGCAGGAAATGACTGCCCCAATATGAATGCCACTCTGCATTCTTTACCAAAATTGCAACTGCAAGGAGCACAGGTAGAAGGTCTGCAAGGACTTCAGTTCGCCAGTACCACCATTCCAGCCGGATTGTCTGGAGTCTTAGGGATGGATGTTCTTAGCCAGTTTGATCTATCTTTGCACCCTGGCAAGTCAGAATTGAGGTTGTTGCCCCCAACACCATTGCCTGCAGATGAAATTGCTCAAGCCATTCCCCTAGAGAAAAAACTAGGCGTGATGGTAGCTCAACTGAAAATCAACGGCCAAGGGCCATTTCGAGTCTTACTCGATACAGCCGCGGATAGTACGTTTATTTCAAAAAAGGTAGCCGATCAGCTACAGCTTCCTAAGCATCAAATGCAACCGCTGCAAATTCGGGGGTTTTGTGGTCTGGAACAAGCGATGCGATCGCAGTTAACCACTATCACCCTTCATCACCATCAACGCCAGAACCTAGACACCATTATTTTATCTTCCTCCATTTTGAAAGTTTTGGAGGTAGATGGTATTCTTGGCCAAAATTTTCTGCGCCACTATCATCAATACTGGCGGTTTAATACTCGCTCAGGCGATCAGGAGAGGGGAAGCTTGGTATTGGTACCCATCACCCCCCATGCATCTCCCAAAAACTAAGTTGTTAATTTTCGCAGGTCGCAAGGCCAAGTAAAGATGGCTCGTTCAAGCAATGTTCACAAGCTGAATATCAAAGGTTAAATCTTCACCCGCCAAGGGATGATTCCCATCCAAGGTGACTTGATCTTCAACAATGTCGCTCACCATCACAGGGATGACTTGTCCTTCTGGATTTTTGATCTGCAGTTGCTGACCGACTTCCAATTCAAAGTCACTAGGAATTTGCTGACGGTCAACCGTAACAATCATATCCTCATGGTGAGGTCCATAGGCTTGATCACAAGGAATTTCCTGCATTTTTGATTCGCCAGGGTTCATACCAATGATGGCTTGCTCAAAACCAGGAATCACTTGTTGTCCCCCGATTGAGAATTGCAAAGGTTCACGGTCTACAGAGGAATCAAAGACCGTGCCATCGTTTAATTTCCCAGTATAGTGAATCGATACGGTATCTCCTACTTTCGCTGATGCCATCGTTATTCTCCTTAAATTGACTGGGAAGATACGGTTGGGCAAAAGGTTGTTTGAGTTTAGGTACCAGAAGCTCTAGATCAGGGTTGGATTACCGCCCTTGACCGCGACTCCGCATCCTTCGGCGCTCTCGATGTCGAGCGGTAGTCTTGCGCTGACGCTTTTGAGCAGGGGTCTCAAAATGGCGATTCTTCTTCATATCAGCAAAGATGCCTGCTCTAGATACTTTTCGTTTAAATCGACGCAGGGCGGATTCTAATTGCTCATCATCACCGAGGACCACTTGGGTCATTCAACTTCTCCGACTAAAAAGGGTCTAAATTAACAAATAACTGGGGTCCAGTTATCCAAAAACACAAAAACTAGGTAAGGGAAATAAAGGTCACTACCCTTATTTCCCTTACCTTCAATATTAGAGTGATTCGATAGAAAGAGGGGTATGTAGGGCTGAAAAAATCAGTTAGTATCTCTGATTGCCGCCAAAACTATTAGCCGCTCTAGGTGTACGGGGCTTAGCTTTATTGACTTTCAGAGTGCGACCCATCCACTCAGCGCCATCTAATTCTTCAATCGCTTTATCTTCGTTGGCTTCATCTTCCATTTCTACAAAGCCAAAACCACGCTTGCGTCCAGATTCGCGATCGACAGGAAGCTTAACTTGCTTAACGCCTCCGTATTCCGCAAATACTGCACTCAAATCGTCCTCTGTAACCTCATAAGATAGGTTACCGATGTAAACTGTCATACCTTACCTTCAAAAAATCAAATGAACAACGTATCGAGATTGGGATGCGGAGGTAAGTCAACTAACTCAGGACGAAAGGGTAAACCTTCTTGAATCTAGCCAAAACTTGGCCTACCGACGTTTGGTCTCTACTGTTTATTCTAGCGTTACTACTGTCAAGTTCAAAGGGGCAATTATGCGATCGCCGCTAGGAAAGAGCAACAGACACAAGTAAATATGGCAAAATCTAATCAATACTACCTTAGTCATCACCTCCTATATCTCCTCCTTCAACGTAATTTAAGTTTATGATTGCCACCGCCCCTTCGCTATCCAGCCAATACAATCCCGAGGCGACTGAAGCCAAATGGCAAGAAATCTGGGAAAACAAAGACGTCTTTAAAGCAGACCCGAATCATCCGGGTGACCCCTACTGCATCGTCATTCCCCCGCCGAATGTAACGGGCAGTCTGCATATGGGACATGCCTTTGAGGCGGCTTTGATTGACGTGCTGATCCGCTACCACCGCATGATTGGTCGGAACGCACTCTGGCTTCCTGGGACGGACCACGCCAGCATTGCCGTGCATTCCATTTTGGAAAAACAGCTGCAAACGGAGGGAAAAACCCGCTATGACATTGGCCGAGAGGCGTTCTTAGAACGGGCTAAGCGCTGGAAAGCGGAATCGGGTGGCAAAATTGTCCATCAACAGCGGCGTTTAGGGGTATCTGTCGACTGGACCCGTGAACGGTTCACGATGGATGCGGGATTGTCCAAAGCGGTCAACAAAGCCTTTGTACAGATGCATGAGGAGGGGCTGATTTACCGCGGCAACTATATGGTGAATTGGTGCCCTGCAAGTCAATCCGCTGTATCCGACCAAGAAGTTGAGAATAAAGAAGTAGAGGGCCATCTCTGGCACTTCCGTTATCCCCTCAGCGATGGCTCTGGTTTTGTCGAAGTGGCGACGACCCGACCAGAAACGATGTTGGGGGACACCGCCGTGGCCGTCAACCCTAAAGACGAACGCTATCAAGACTTAATTGGCAAAACCATCAAACTGCCGATTACCGAGCGAGAGATCCCTGTGATCGCGGATGAGCTAGTGGATCCTGACTTTGGGACGGGCTGTGTCAAGGTGACCCCGGCTCATGATCCGAATGACTTTGCTATGGGTCAGCGCCATGATTTGCCCTTTATCAACATCCTCAATAAGGATGGCTCCTTGAATGAAAACGGGGAAATCTTCGCAGGATTAGATCGGTTTGAAGCCCGGAAGCGGGTTTTGCAACGTCTTGAAGAAGAAGGTTGTCTGATCAAGACAGAAGCGTATCGCCATAGCGTTCCTTATAGCGATCGCGGCAAGGTCCCCGTTGAACCCCTAATCTCCACACAATGGTTTGTCAAAACTGACCCTCTTGCTAAACGAACCTTAGCGTTTTTGGATGAACAACAATCGCCAGAATTCATTCCTGAGCGCTGGACCAAAGTCTATCGAGATTGGTTAGAGAATCTTAGGGACTGGTGTATTTCTCGCCAGCTCTGGTGGGGACACCAGATTCCAGCCTGGTACGCCATCAGTGAAACCGAAGGGGACATTCGCGAAGACACCCCCTTTGTCGTGGCCGATAGCCCGGAATCAGCCCAGCAAAAAGCAATTGAGCAATTTGGGCCAGAGGTGCAACTCCAGCAAGACCCTGATGTTTTAGATACCTGGTTTTCGTCGGGGTTATGGCCGTTTTCCACTCTGGGTTGGCCGGAAGAAACCGCCGATCTGTCTACCTACTACCCGACTGCCACTTTAGTGACGGGGTTTGACATCATTTTCTTTTGGGTGGCCCGCATGACCCTGATGGCAGGTCACTTTACGGGTGAGATGCCCTTCAAAGATGTTTATATTCATGGCCTGGTTCGGGACGAGAACAACAAGAAAATGTCCAAATCGGCCAATAACGGCATTGATCCGCTGATATTGATCGACAAGTACGGCACCGATGCCCTTCGCTATACGCTGATTCGGGAAGTGGCAGGGGCGGGTCAAGACATCCGCTTGGAATATGACCGCAATACCGACGAATCTACTTCAGTAGAAGCCTCTCGTAACTTTGCCAATAAGCTGTGGAATGCCTCCCGGTTTGTGTTGATGAACCTGAATGGGCAAACCCCAGAGCAGCTCGGACAACCTGCTGTCGCTGATCTAGAACTGGCGGATCGGTGGATTTTGTCTCGCTATCATCGTCTAGTCCAGCAAACCCGGACTCAGATCGATGCCTATGGGTTGGGTGAGGCATCGAAAGGGCTCTATGAATTTATCTGGGGTGATTTTTGCGATTGGTATATCGAACTGGTTAAGCCTCGGCTACGTCAGGATGGAACCGCTTCGCAGCGTGTGGCTCAGCAAACTCTAGCCTATGTTTTGGAAGGCACCCTGAAACTGTTTCATCCGTTTATGCCCCATATCACAGAAGAAATCTGGCAAACTCTGACCCAACCCGCATCAGAACAATACTTGGCGAGTCAGCCCTATCCCGAAGCGGCTCCTATTCAAATGGTGTCCAGCGATCCTGTACCTAGTCCAGTCGCCAACACACCCAGTGCGAACCGCGTTAAACCTGCTGAGTCTGGGGCGGAACCCCTATCTCCATCGGCAGCCCGAGCATCAACAGCCCAAGCGTCAAAAGCTCAAGAGACGGTTGCACCGGAACCAGAGATTCACAATTTCAATTGGCGGGATGCTATTCATATCTTTGGAGAGTTGCCGTCTTATCTGGGACGCTTCGTTTCTTCAAATCCCACCCTGGTGCTATGGGTTAGCCTATTCGCCTTGGGATTTTTGAGTATCGCAGTTGCCGCTGCTACCTTAAGCGCAATCAATCGTGTGCCGCTCCTGGGCAGTATTTTTGAGCTAATCGGCTTGGGTTACTCTCTCAACTTTGCCTATCGCCGCCTGCTCTGGTACGACGACCGTCAAGCCTGGATTGCATCCTTGCAAAAGCAAAAAGAAGAGATTTTGCCATTGCTCAGTGATTCTAAAACGTTAGATACTACGGCCCAGGCAGTGGGTGGAGACCTGGCGATTGCGCCTGAGCAAACTGTTCTCAGCGGTGAACCTATGGAGACTGCCTCTGCTGATATGCCCATGCAATCCCCTGCAACATCAACGGTTGAGACTAAAACAGCCTCTTCACCAACGCCAGCATTCACTGCTTGGGTTGATCCAGGGATTGAAGAGCAGTTTGAATTGGTGATTGAGACCATTCGCACGATTCGTAATCTCCGAGCCGAAGCCAGTCTTAAGCCCAAGCAAGCCATTACAGTTATTTTGCAAAGTGAGAGCGATCGCGAACGCCAAATTCTCACTGCGGGTCAAACCTATCTTCGAGATCTAGCCCGCGTAGAAACCTTGAGTATTACCCCCACTGTCGATGCAGAAGTGAAGCAAACCCTGATTGGGGTCGTAGGTACCGTTCAGGTATTACTGCCCTTGAGTGGCGTTGATATTGAGGTGATGCAAGCCAAGCTGAATAAAGATCTCAAAAAAGCAGAAGCTGAAATTAGATCCTGTAGTAGTCGCTTGAACAATCCCAATTTTGTGGATCAAGCGCCACCGACTGTGGTGCAAGGGGCACGGGATACCCTGGCTGAAGCGGAAAAACAGGCTGAAATTTTACGCGATCGCTTAGAGCGACTGTAACTCTACAAATGTCTACTCCCCCCATTCAGTGGTATCCCGGCCATATTGCCAAGGCTGAAAAAGCCTTAGTAGAGCAACTAAAGAAAGTTGACGTGGTGCTAGAAGTCAGAGATGCCCGCATTCCAGTATCCAGTCATCATCCGCAAATCCAAACTTGGATTGGTGATAAGCCCCATGTGTTGGTTCTGAATCGGGTCGATTTAGTCACCCCGGTGTCCCATCAACTTTGGCTAGAGTGCTTACAAGCTGATGGGCAGGTGCCTTACTGCACAGATGCCCAACATGGCAAAGGCATTAAAGCTGTGATTACAGCAGCAGAGAAAGTAGGGGTGAGTATCAACCAGCGACGGCGCGATCGCGGTATGCGCCCTCGACCCGTCAGAGCGGTTGTCTTAGGGTTTCCCAATGTCGGCAAATCTGCATTGATTAACCGTCTGCTCAAGCGCCGCATCGTTGAGAGTGCTCGGCGTCCAGGTGTGACCCGGCAGCTCCGATGGGTGCGAGTGTCTCCAGATTTGGAACTCTTGGATACTCCAGGCGTATTACCTGCTAAGTTGGATGACCAACAAGCTGCCTATAAGTTGGCCATCTGTAATGATATCGGCACAGCCGCCTACGAAAATCAGTTGGTGGCCACTACTTTAATTGAACTCCTTCAAGACCTGACAAACTCTGAGCAGCCTAAGGGGTTTTTACCAGATCATATTCTGCACAACCGCTATCAGCTTGACCCCACTGCTATGACTGCTGCTGATTATCTGGCGACAGCAGCAGAGCAACGTCACCAAGGAGACGTGGAACGCATGGCTCAGCAACTTCTCAATGATTTTCGTAAAGGGTTGTTAGGGAAAATTACGCTGGAATCCCCCTCTTGCGAGTAGATGCTCCTGTACCACAAGGATGCATTGTGGTGGTGGGGAAATATCCAAATAGCTGGCCGAGACCTTAGGAAAATGAAGGCGTCTTACGGACTCAACAAGACACTCTCTGGCATATCGTACACTTACATCTGATGGACTATCGAATTCTCTAAAAAGCCTATAGAGATGCAATTGTAGGCTAATTGAACAGTAACTTGTGAAACATTCAGAAGCTAGCCCCTCAAATCTCGCTCCAGTTCCAAAATCACCGTTTCTAAATACCATTCTTCGGAGCGGCCTGGGTAATTTGATTGCATGCGGCGCACCATGCCATCAGCTAAGTCTTGGTTGCCGCCCACCAATCCTAGTAACTTTTGACGCAGACGGTCGTAGGCTGTTTCGGGCTCACTGGCTTGGCTCACTGGGGTGGGTTGGATGGCGTTGAGCTTGGCTAAAACTTGTTGGTAATTGAACCAGTCTTCGTCACCGCAAAACAGACTAATGGCCCGCTGATAGTCTGCGATCGCTTGCGGCTTCTTTGCCATCACCTCGTAAGTGATACCACGCTGATAAAAAGCTTCGGCGTTGTCGGCCTTGAGACTGAGGGCTTCTGCATAGTCCTCAATTGCCCCTAAATGATGGCCCATGCCTCGATAGGCATTGCCTCTGGCTACATAGGCATCGCTATCCGTTGATAGGGCCAAGGCTTGGTTACAGTCGGCAATCGCCCCTTGGGCATCCTTGAGGTTGAGTCGGGCTTTGCTCCGGCCTCGATAGGTAATCGCGTCTGCAAAATTGAGGGTGAGGGCTTTGTTAAAATCTGCGACCGCAGCTTGGTAGTTACCCTGTTTGCAATAGACTAAACCCCGACAGCAGTAAGCCTTACCATCCTGGGGATCGGCCTGGATCACCCAGTCAATATCAGATAACGCCTGAATCAGTTGCCCCTTTTTGGCTCGGTCTAAGATATGGGTGAAGTAATCTGTTTCAGAGAGGGTAGGTGGAGGAGATGAAACAGGTGGGGGCATAGGGCTAGGTGCAACTTTGGGACGGATCTGTTCGATCTTGTCCATACATTGGCGGGCACTGTCGGCATCTTTTTGATCGAGGTAGAAACCTGCAGCAATTTTGAAATCGGCGATCGCACTGGGGATATCCCCTCGTTTGCGACGAACAACTCCCCTCAACTTGTAGGCAGCAGCATAGGTGCGATCGCACCCAATCGCTTGTTCCGTATCCGCTAAGGTTCCCGGCAAGTTCTGCAAAGCCAGACGGGCGAGGGCACGGCAGTAGAAGCCTTTGGCATAGTCCGGTTTAATCTCTAAAGCTTTGCCATAGTCGTCAATGGCAGCATAAAAGTTACCAGAGTCATAGTGGGCTAGCCCTCGCTGACAATAGGTCTCTAAAGAAAAAGGATCTTGTTCGAGGACTTGAGTAAAAGTTGCGATCGCACCTGCGTAATCCTGGTTGCGAAGTTGCGCTTGTCCTTGTTGAAATAACGGGGCATTCATGGGCACTCTGAAGGGTGATCTAACATATTGATTAAAGGGGCCAAACTAGCTACAGAGTTGGCCCGATTTGATCAATATCCTATCCAATAATGTTGACCCAGCATGGCTAACACGGTTGAGTCTCTGCTGCCATTTATGATTCAGTGTTATCTCCAGGCGGACAACCCTATTGAGCCCGTCAACACTCTCTAAGTCAATGCATCAAGACCACCTTGCCCCCCTGCAATTCGATTTTTACTTCCCGCAACCCATACAACTTTATGTCAAGATACTTTACAATCAGCAATACTGCCCTGGGCGTCATTAGCAAAGATTTTTCAGATCTAAATTGAACAATCCTTGGCTCGCCCCTGCTTGCTACAAGGGCACCTTAACTGTCTTACTGCCGTCTCTCGACGGCTTGTCAACGTTTGTAGCACCTAAACTGTAGAGAAGAAAGATGAAAGACCTCACTCGCTATCGCAACATTGGTATCTTTGCCCACGTAGATGCTGGTAAAACCACCACCACAGAAAGAATTTTGAAGCTTACCGGCAAAATCCACAAGATGGGTGAAGTACACGAAGGTGAGGCCACCACTGACTTCATGGAGCAAGAGCAAGAGCGGGGAATTACCATTCAGTCCGCTGCCACCTCTTGTGTCTGGAACGATCACCAGCTCAACATTATTGATACCCCTGGACACGTTGATTTCACCATTGAGGTCTATCGCTCCCTCAAAGTTCTAGATGGTGGGGTTGGGGTATTCTGTGGCTCTGGTGGAGTAGAACCTCAATCCGAGACCAACTGGCGCTACGCCAACGATTCCAAGGTAGCTCGGATTATCTACGTCAATAAGCTAGACCGAACCGGCGCTGACTTCTACCGCGTCGTTGACCAAGTTGAGAACATCTTGGCCGCCAAACCTTTGGTCATGACTCTACCCATCGGCACCGAAAATGATTTTGTCGGTGTAGTGGATGTTTTGACTGAGAAAGCATGGGTTTGGGATGACTCCGGCGAGCCCATGAACTACGAAATCCAAGCAGTGCCTGAGAACATGAAGGACGATCTGGCCACGTACCGCGAGATGCTGATCGAGACAGCGGTCGAGCAAGACGACGACCTTATGGAGAAATATCTAGAAGGCGAAGAAGTCAGCATTGAAGATCTGAAGCGCTGTATCCGCAAAGGAACGCGTGATCTGGCGTTTTTCCCAACTTATTGTGGATCCGCCTTTAAGAATAAGGGGGTACAGCTCGTTCTGGATGCAGTGATTGACTACTTACCTAATCCTAAGGAAGTTAATCCTCAACCAGAAATCGATTTAGAAGGCAATGAAACTGGAAAATTCGCAGTTGTTGATCCCAGTAATCCCATGCGGGCCTTGGCATTCAAGATCATGGATGACCGCTTTGGAGCGCTGACCTTTACCCGCATTTACTCCGGCACCATCTCGAAGGGGGACACCGTTCTCAATACGGCCACAGGCAAAACAGAGCGGATTGGCCGTCTCGTGGAAATGCATGCCGATTCTCGTGAGGAAATCAATTCAGCCCAAGCGGGTGATATTGTGGCCATCGTCGGTCTCAAGAATGTGCAGACGGGGCATACCCTCTGCGACCCAAAACAGCCTGCTACCCTAGAACCGATGGTCTTCCCCGCACCCGTAATTTCAATTGCGGTGGCCCCCAAGACAAAGGGTGGGGATGAGAAAATGGGGATGGCCCTCAGTAAGATGGTGCAAGAAGATCCCTCCTTCCACGTAGAAACCGACGAAGAGAGCGGCGAAACCATCATCAAAGGCATGGGTGAACTTCACCTGGATATTAAGGTGGATATTCTCAAACGCACCCACGGTGTCGAAGTGGAAGTCGGCAAACCCCAAGTAGCCTATCGAGAGTCGATTACTAAGCGCCTCGAAGATAGCTATACCCACAAGAAACAGTCCGGTGGATCGGGTCAGTTTGGCAAAATCGAATATGTGCTAGAGCCGGGTGAGCAGGGCTCAGGCTTTCAATTTGAGTCTAAGGTCACAGGAGGTAACGTTCCTCGTGAATTCTGGCCTGCTGTGGAGAAAGGATTTGGGAACAGTATTGACAAAGGCGTCCTGGCAGGATTCCCTTGTGTGGATATCAAAGTGACGCTGACGGATGGTTCTTACCACCCAGTTGACTCTTCTGCTATTGCCTTTGAAATTGCTGCTAAGTCAGCCTATCGCCAATCTATTCCTAAGGCGGGTCCGCAGTTGCTAGAGCCGATTATGAATGTAGATGCTTTCACCCCTGATGATCATGTTGGAGATGTGATCGGTGACCTCAACCGTCGCCGGGGTATGATTAAGTCTCAGGATTCAAATCCAATGGGAGCCCGGATTAAGGCGGATGTGCCCTTAAGTGAAATGTTTGGCTACATTGGCGATCTGCGTACCATGACCTCTGGTCGAGGACAGTTCTCAATGGAGTTTTCCCATTATGCTCCTTGCCCTACGAATGTGGCAGAAGAAGTGATTAAGGAAGCTAAAGAACGCCAAGCTGCTAAAGCATAGATCTGAGTATAAGGTTTTCCTTTAAATACAGTACGCTCTTTTCGGGGCGTACTGTTTGCTGTCTTTAGCGGCTATTGTGCCATCGTTATCGGCAGTGACTTATGTCTCCAAGTCCGTGGAGGTGGCCAACTTTGCTGCACATAAAGAACATGCACCATCATTGAGTACTTCAGGCTGCTTCACTCTAGTTCTAGCCTCTACTCCTGATGGGTTTTCCTACAGGTCCGTTCGTCTTGCTCATTGTCGTTGCAGCTCAACCCCCAGCAGAATAGGGACATTGAGCTGCTGGTTCTGGCATTTTTAATAAATCTCGAATTTGAGTCCAAATCGGAACAATATCGTCAAACCGTTAACAATTAATTGGGTGAGCCAGCGGTTGTAGTCACTCAGTTGTTTTGAGAACAGAAATATAACCATGCGGAGGTACTGATGGTATCAGCCAAATTTCGCAGTCAATTGCAGCAAGAATCCAAACAATGGCAGCTAGAAGGCTTTATTGATGAGTCGATTTACCAGGGCTTAGCAGAACGATATCAGTTTGGTGACCTTGAACCCTCTGCCAATCTTCGTTTTATTAGTATTGTTGTTGGTTTAGGATGCATCCTCTTAGGATTGGGCGTTATTACATTCGTTGCTGCTAATTGGCAGCAATTATCTCGAATTTTGCGCGTTATTATCTTGATAAGTTTATTCATCAGCGTGAATACGGCTGGGTTTTACCTATGGCAACGTCGTCCGGTCCAAGGGGGGCCGCAAAAGCTAGGTCAAGGCTTTTTGCTGACAGGGGCACTTATCCTAGGGGCAAATATGGCTTTGATGTCGCAAATGTTTCATCAAAGTCGGCCTGGATATGAACTTTACTGGATCTGGGGGGTTGGGGTCTTAGCGATGGCCTATAGTCTTCGATTGATTTCTCTGGGCATATTGGCTTGGATTTTGATCGCTATCGGTTATTTGTGGTCAAACTTCGCCCCACTTTTTGGTGTCACCGTAACGGTAGATTGGATTAATGCTTTGCATAATCATATGGGACTCATCTTCTGCGTCATGTTTGTGCCTTTGGCATATCAGTGTCGGTCTCGGACAATTTTTGCACTGGCGGCCATTAGTTTTGCAGTTTCCATGCCCTATGAAGTTAGCCGTCAGCTTGACAACACTTCGGCACCTGCTTGGCTGATCACAATTGCTATGATCCTTCCCCCTGCTCTTTTATGGGCCTATGACAGCCATAACTGGCAATTTAGACAGCGCCCTCATTACCAACGTTCTGGCATCGCTAAATCAACGGATCCATTTCAATCGGTAGCCCGCAGTTTATCAATCTGGTTGCTAGGGCCATTACTTTACGGTTTATCTTTTCACGGGCCATGGCAATCCACTGGGAACCCCATAGAAACGGCCCAGGTCTGGCAACCTTCTTGGCATTACTTGGATTTCCTAGGATATATTTTGCTAGCGAGCTGGGGGTGGTTGCGCTTGAGCTGGCCACTAACCCGAGTTAGCCTGCCCCAGAACAAATGGGTCAATAGTGGTCTAATTGCTGGCTGTTTGCTTCTGACTGGCATCATGGTGTCCTGGAATGAACAGCTCCAACATCAACTTATTGCCCCACTGTTATTCAATTTAATGCTGTTTGCTTTAGCAATCGCACTCCTGCATGACGGCCTCATCCTAGCGAAACGCCATACGTTTTGGGGCGGCATGGCGCTACTGGTATTGGGGATAGTCAGCCGCATGTTGGAATACAACACAGATTTAATTCTGAAGTCCCTGGTGTATATGTTGTGTGGCACAGGTGTGATCTTGGCAGGATTAGCATTTGAACGTCGTCTTCAGCGGCTACAACCGTCTCTACCCAGTTCATCTCAGGAGTAAAGACTATGACAACTTCATTTCCTAACGGAACTCATGAGCCCTCTTCAACCCCAGAAAATCAAAAAAATCAGCGATCCCGTCGTTTGTCTCCCTGGCGTTTATGGGCGCCCTTAGCATTCCAAACGATTTTGATTGGGGCAATTCCTCTGCAAAGTGCCTACACGTTCTGGAAAGGTCAACCCGTTACCATCCAAACTGCTCCTGTTGATCCCTATGATTTTTTGCGGGGATATTCCCAAACTTTGAGCTATGACATTTCCAGTATCAGTCGACTCCAGAGACTGCCAGGAGGCCAAAAGGTGTTTGAATCTTTAAGGGCAACGGACAAATCTACGCTGTACGTTGTTTTGCAAGCACCTCAGCAAATAACCACGCCCCCTACCCCTTGGCAACCCGTCAAGGTCAGCGATACTGCCTCTATCCCTCTATCTAATAATCAAGTGCTTCTCAAAGGCAAATACGAGAACCGAGAGGTACGCTACAACTTAGAGACTTACTATATGCCGGAAGATCAGCGCCAGCGGATCAATAATCAGATTCAGAACGTGCAGTCGCAACAAGCATTTGTTGTGGATATCAAGGTAGACCCTCAAGGTAATAGTGTTCCGGTCAGTCTGTGGATTAACCGACAAAATTACAAGTTCTAGCATAGACAAGTTCAAATGTGCAGCTAGCCCAATAGTGGAAGGCACAGCCACGATCCCATTCCTCCCTTACAGCCAGAAGCGATAGCATGGAGTAAATTTATGCTGCTCTAAAGCTCTGAATTTAAATCATTTAACCTGAGTGATAGGTATGACTACGACCTTAACGTCTTTAGAATTGCCTGCCGTTCCAACCGAAACTCGCATTATGTTAACAGGTGTGAGTTGGCAAACTTATGAGCGCTTACTCGCTGAAACTGGGGTTGAGCGTCATCAAAGATTTGCCTATCGCGATGGACAGCTAGAAATTATGGTTCCATTAGCGGCACATGAAGAACCTACCCAATTATTAGATGATTTTGTGGCAGTTCTGGTGGACGAATTGGGGGTGGAACTGCGCAAACTTGGGTCATTGACGCTCAAAAATTTGCAACAGCAAAAGGGGCTAGAACCAGACTGCTGCTTTTATATCCAGAACGAAGCCGTAGTCAGAGGCATCGACTCGATAGATTTTGAGATTCACCCTCCCCCAGATTTAGTGGTGGAAGTGGACAATACCAGCCAATCTCTAGACAAGTTTCCAATTTATGTGGCTTTGCAAGTTCCTGAAATTTGGCGATTGCGGGGCAGTAAACTGAGCATCTACGGCTTAAATACTCAGAGCAAAACCTATGATGTACAGTCTGACAGTATTGCCTTCCCAAGATTACCGATCATGGATATCCCGCATTTTATCCAACAAGCCAAGCAACTAGGACAGCGATCTGCTGTACGAGCATTTCAGCAGAGAGTACAGGATGCGATCGCACCTCAACAGTAATGGGTGGTAGCTGCTGTTTAACGCAGTTGTTTTATACCATCTGCTTCTTTGGAAAATCGATCTGTAATTAAACTAATGACCGATCGATTGCGAACCTTGATATTCACACTCACAGACATCCCGGACTGCAAAGCTCTATCTCGACCATTGGTATTCAAGGTCTGCGAATCCAACTCAACGATGGCTGGGAAGCTATAAAACTGTCTAACTTCGGTGGGAGGTAAGGCATCAGAGCCAATAGACTCTATTTTTCCTTTGATATCCCCAAATTCACTAAAATTAAAGGAATCAATTCTGACATCGACATCCATATTCGGTTCTACAAAACCGATATCTTTATTGGTGATATAGACTTTCGCCTTCAAGCTATCGGCAGGCACGATTTTTAAGATAGGCTCGCTGGCATTGGCCACAAAACCGGGTGAGCTGGGCTGAAGATCAAAGACTACACCATCTACGGGTGCTTTCAGTTCTTGATAGCCGAGGGTCAGGTTAGCCTGCTGTAATCGATTATCTAAGTCAGCGATCTCTCTTTGGTTTTCAACGATGGCTTTAGTTAAATTACTATCAATCTCTGTAATCTGCTGGGTGTTGGCAGCAATCCGGTCCAGCAACTCTCGCTGGTTGGTGGCTACAGTATTGGAGGCTTGAGCTTCAGACTGGAGTTTCTCTTGACGGATTTGCTCCATCTGGCGCAGCAATCGGATCTGCTCCTGTTGGAGGCGAGAGACCTCCGCTGCACCGGTTTGGACTTCATCTTGTTGTTGCTTAAACTGGATGCGAGAAACCGCGCCCTTCTTAAACGCATCCTCCAGATCCTCGACAATTTCTTTATTGAGTTCTAGAGTCTGTCGAGCACTCACCAACTCAATTTTGGTCTGTTCGAGCTGAACTTCAATCTGGCGGATTTGTTTCTCACCTTGCATCACTTGAGCTTGGGCAGCAGCAATGCTGCTGGAACCTTGGGCCAGTCCAGACTGTAAGCGCTGACGTTCCTCCTCGGAGAATTTTTCTAGTTCTTTGGCCCCGTTGAGCTGGGCTCGATACAGCTTATTTTCTGCTACTAGTGCTTGGCGATCGCGGGTTGAATTAACTAGGCCAGAGTCAATCGCATCAGGTAAGGGCGCAGAGCTATCCCCTTTTAGTTGCTGCCGATAATAGTCATTGACTTCGCGCAGCTTGCGGAGTTGCGTCTTGATCGAAGCTTGTTCAGATTCCGTGCCTTTGCGATCGAGAACCAGCAAAACCTGACCTTTTTTAACTAAGTCTCCGTCTTCAACTTTGATTTCTTTGACCACACCTGCCACAGGAGATTGAATATTTTTAACTGCACCCTGGGGTTCTAACTGACCTGTTGCCGGGATGGCCTCCTCGATTTTAAAAATACAGGCCCAAGTCACCAAGGCTGCAGCAGTACCGACAATCCCCCAAATAATTGCCCTGGACCATACGGGCGACTGTTGGAGAATGACAGGCCGATCGAAAGGTTGTTCTTTTTTAGGCTTGGCCTTAGGTTTGGTCAGGGGTAAGACTTCTGGCTCCGATGCAGTGGGAATAGCCGGATTGCGGTCTTGCGGTTCACCCGCGAAGTCTTGCATGGTGCTGGTCATGATAAAGTCTCCTGTTGCTGATACAGCCAGTAGTAACGCCCCTTTTGCTGCATCAATTCTGTATGGGTGCCTTGTTCAACGAGTTTTCCTTGGTCCATCATCAAAATTATATCCGCCGACTCTAGGGTTTTGAGGCGGTGGGTAACGAAAAAGACAGTGCGATCGCCAAAAGCTTCTGCCAAGTTAAGACAAACCTGGCGTTCAGCGTTGTAATCTAACGCACTTGTGGCCTCATCCAGAATAATGAGCTGAGGATTTTGTAAGACCATGCGGGCCAGCGCAATCCGTTGGCGCTGGCCTCCTGAAAGAGCTGAACCTCTTTCTCCCACACGAGTGTTATACCCCTGAGGCAGATCCATAACGAAATCGTGGGCATAGGCTATGGTTGCTGCTCCCACAATGTCCTCTGCTGTGGCATCAGGTGCGGAGAGGGCAATATTTTCTTGCACTGTGCCATCAAACAATAAGCTGTCTTGCAACACCATGCCAATTTGGCGACGGAGAGAGTAAAGTTCAACCTTGCCGATATCATATTGATCAACCAAAATCCGCCCACTGTTTGCTTCATACAAGCGCATCAACAGTTTCATGAGCGTGCTCTTACCCGAACCACTCTGACCCACAATACCGACAAAAGTCTGGGCCGGAATTTCTAGAGAGACCTGCTGAAGTTGCATCGGCCCATTCTCTTTAAACCGGAAGGACAGGTCTTCGAATTTAACTGCACCCTGAATCAACGGCATCGGAATCAAATCCTGATCCGCTTCTGTCACTTCTTGAGGGTAATCGAGGATATCACCCAATCGCTCCAGAGATAAAGCTGTTTCTTGAAAATTTTGCCAAAGCTGCACAAGTCTCAAGAGAGGACCCGTTGTGTAGCCTGCGATAATTCGAAAGGCAATCAGCTCACCCACAGTCAGCTCACCTTGGATAAAGAGGTAAGCACCCACCCATAGCAGCATCAGACTGGATAACTTATTCAAAAAGTTGCTCATGGAACCTGCCGTAGTCGAAGCCACGACGGCCTTAAATCCCGAGCTGACGTAGCGAGCGTAGCGGTCTTGCCATTGCCATCGAGATTTTAATTCAATGTTCTGAGCTTTAACGGTTTGAATCCCAGAAACTACTTCTACCAGATAAGACTGTGTTCTGGCATTATCCTCTGCCTTGACCCGGGTTAAGCGACGAATAATAGGCGCGAAAATAAGTGTCAGCAAGGCAAACAGCGGTACAGTCCCCAGGGCAATAATCGTTAATAACCAGCTATAGAACACCATAACAACGATGTAAACCACCGAGAACACGGCATCCAACACCACCGTCAAAGCAGTTCCTGTTAAGAACTTACGAATGTTCTCTAATTCATTGACCCGAGTTGCCAGTTCTCCCACAGGCCGTCGATCAAAATATCTCAAGGGCAAGCGAACCAAGTGGTCAATCACCTCAGCCCCTAGGGTCATATCAATGCGATTAGTCGTATCGACAAACAAATAAGTACGGAAGCTGGTGAGTAACGCTTCGAAAATCGCCACGCCCACCAACAACATGCCGAGCACATTCAGCGTCCCTAGGGCTCCTTGAGACAAAACTTTGTCGATAATCACCTGAGTAATCAGGGGATTAGCTAAACCAAACAGTTGGACAAAGAAGGAGGCAATCAGTACCTCTATCAAAACTTTTCGGTGTTTTTTGATAGAGGGCCAGAACCAACTGAGATCAAAGCGCCTTTGGGGGGTCTCATTGGTTCGCTCTAGGAGCAGAACTTGAATTTTTTCATCAAAGGCTGTCAAGAAATCATCAGGGTGTTTGCGGACCAAGGTTTGCTCTGGCACCGCAAACACTATTTCCTTCGAGCTAATTTCATAAATTAGAGCTAACCGATCTTGCCAATTGATCAAGGCAGGGGTTGGCAATCTGGAGAGAGTTGAGGCAGGTGTTTCCACCAATTGGGCCCGTAACCCCATCGATTCGGAAATGGCACCATACACTGGTAACGAGATACCCGGACCGTTACGGTCTGTCTGATTTTTGAGAATACGGCGAATCACATCTTTGCGAAAGGGCAGGTTAAGATGCAACGCTAGCATCTGAAAGCAGGCTAGAGGCGCATCGACAGGACCTCGCCCTGATTTGAAGGGGTATTTGCCTTTTTTAATAGGTGCATCTTCGATAGTCGGAAGCAGGGCTGGCGCTTCAGGAATCTCTTCCAACTCCTGTTGACTGTGACTGATGAGGGGCTGCTTATCCGTTAGCTCAGTAACCCTTGGAGGTGCCAAACCAATCAGCCGCAGTTTATCGGAACGAGAGGCTTTGCCATTGAGCTGTTCTAAACACGTTTCTAATGGCTGTCCCACATCCAAGTCAGCAACCGTTCCACCACTGACATACCATTTTAGATGGGGCTGGAGTTGGTCGATGGAAATGTTCCGAATGGTAGTGGTATGAACTAAGCTATCCGTCACAGTCTGTTCTGCTAAGGATTTAAGATCAGTTGAACCATCTGCCCGGATTAGCAAATGTTGCCCTAGCACATCAAAAGCTTCCAAAATACTGGGTTGCTGCTCATAGACCTGGGCGATGGCAGGCTCGTGATCTAATAGTTCTAGAAAAGTGGATGCAGACAGCTTCAAGCCCACTGTTTCTACTGAAGCAATGGCTGTTTCACATGGAATTTGCCGGACTAGACTGATCCATCCCACTGCGGCCCCTGGTCCCAACAGACTCAGGGAGATGGGAGTCTCTGTACGGGGATCGTATCCAAGCAACCGCACTTGCCCTTGGTAGATGAGGGTAAAATCTTGGGGCATGGCTCGGTTAGAGACAATGGGACGTCCCATGGGATACCGGAGCGGTTGAAATTCTTGTGCTAATGAAGATAAGACTGCTGCCGACAGTTGATCAAAACCAGGTAAATCTTTCAGGAATGATTCTAAGGAGAGGATGGCTGAAGTCATGGTGTATGAGCAGAAACAGCAATAGCATCGTTAGAGACTGAGGTCGACTGAAGTTGCGTTTGCAACCATTCATTAAAACGCTGATCTAGCAGTTGTTGTCGGAGGGCATCATCAAGCTGGGCTGAGATTAGTTTTTGCAGGCTAACAATGACAAACCATTCTCCCAAACGAATGGGGGGACGAACTTGCCCCACTTGAGAACTAGTGAGTATTTGGACAAGGGTTGGATGTAAATTTCCTGCAGAAACAGGTCCAATCAATCCTCCAGTTTGAGCTTCAGGGCCTTGAGAGTACTGGACTGCTAAATCTGTGAAAGCTTGTTCTCCAGAGTGCAGACGAAAATACAGTTCTTGTGCGACTTCGGCGCTGGCTACCCGAATGAGGGAATAGACATACTGATCAAACTGGCCTTTTTGTTGAAGAAAGTCTGACTCGATTTGGTTATTCCAAGTTTGGTACTTAAATTTGTGCAGCTTCAATTGTCGTTGGGATTGCGCAGTCAACTGTTCTGAAGTCATTCGATAATGCTGGAGCCAAGCCTCACGTCTGGCTTCATCACCCAGTTGGTGTTGTTTGTAAAATTGCTCAACTGCCTGAATCTCTTCCTCTGCGCTTAATTTCACGTCTTGAGTAGCTCTGTCAATGACAAGCTCTTTCAGCAGCTGCGGAAGAAGCTGATACTGCCCCAGTAAAGGAATTAAGTCAGAAGTATGAATAGTGTTATCCACAATTGGCAGAGCAGAGATCATAATCAAAAATACTCTTAAGAGAGAGGTTTATTCAAGCCCATTGGTCAAAATAGGGTCAGTGTAAATAATTACAGATCAAGGTTGAAGGTGAAGGAGAGTATAGTTAACGTACCCCACTTCGATAGCAAATAACTATCAGGGCGCTTTTTTATGGCTTTATTCATGTAATTTAGAGCACATAGTAATTTCCTAAGAGGACTAGATTATCTACTGTATAGAGACGGAATCTGAATATAGACAGTATCGTCTTCATACAGTATTCTCTGTTCAATAATAAATCTTTTGCTGCAAAGATTTCTAAAGTCTGACTTAAGGAAAATTGCTCTGAGACCTCATCAGCATCTAGGGCCTATACATGATAGTTACTGGGCTGTTGGCAGGCCGTTGGAAAAGAATTGAAGCTCTAGGAGCGAAAAGAATAAATTTCTGGCAGTGATTTTATTACCCTCATTTCTCTCTCGAATTTTATGGAGTGGACCATACATTTCTCTAAGTTCAGATCAGTGGTACCTTTAATCAAAATCCTAGGCGGGAATAGTTGTGCAAGTGTCAAGAAAATTAAATTTTTGATGCAGGTTAAACGTTAGAATTTCTTGGAATTGGAATTGATATTTTTCTAAGTCCTTATACAGAAAGCTGTTGAAACTCAGATGATCGGACAAGACTGAGATGGTACCTCCCATCTATCTCATTCCAAAGTTGGTATCATCCTCAGATATTTCCTTACAAACACTAGAAATAACACAGACTGTCGTTCTGCTCAATAACAACAAAATGCAGCAGGCTCCATGTTAGGCCTGCTGCATTTTGAGGAGTTAGATACGGAAATCATCCACAGTCAGATTGCCAATCTGAGAATCTTGACATTTCTTAGGCTTCTTTCATTTGACAGTCAGTAGAATCTCAAGATTTTTCAGGAAAGACCTAAGTCAAAAAATATATGCCAGAATAAAAATATTTCTTTTAGTTATTACATCTAATCTATCGTCAGAATGTCTCAGTTTTTATAGCAAATTGAGTGCTCCACTCAGAGACCTGATCGGATGTCAAGTCGTCTTTATAATGGTTCAGCCCCTATCAGAAACAAAGTTGACAGCCTCTGATTAGGGAAGAAAGCTATGTATTGGCATAATTACTTAATATCTTGGCTAGACCAGGCACTGCATCTTCCACATCTCCCTTCACAGACTTACGCACCCGTTTATAGGTCGCGATCACCACTTTATTTTGGGCATGACTCGCTTTCTGATCGGTAACGCCTAATAAAACATCTGCTGTTTCGGGAGCATTTTGGCTGAGATATGCTGTAGGGTCACCTGCTTGCAACCCTGCGGCCCACATGGGATCAAGTGCATCCAATGCTTGGGGAATCAAATTTTGTAGGGTTCTAGGGATATATCCAGAACCAATACCTTTAAAGGCCCGGTAAGCCGTTTTTATCGCTAGACCGGAGAGTCCCGTTTTTGCTGCCACTTGCTCATCAATGAGCTGGGCACAATCTGTTGCCATACTGGCCTTAGTTTCTTCGCTCTTGATCTGCTCCCTCAACCTCATAATTCTGATTTCTTAACTCCAAATGAATATGTTGAATAAATTTGGCCTAGGATAACAAACATTGACCTCTAGATCGAAAATCCACTGCTTTGAATGATGCGTGGGGTAACATATATGAGGTCTATAGATAGGTTACGTTTAGACGTGCTCTATCCAGAAAGCCAACTCTCTGGATGCCACAAACGCAGTCCATAATGGTTCTGTTCAGCTCCAGCTAGATCCCCAGAAATGTTAACACATCACTTGTTCAGGGGATGTTTTTCTCATTTTTTGAAAAAAATAGCCAATTCCCCAATCCGTGTGAATATATTCGGGTTGCTTGGAACTGTCCCCAATTTTGGACCGCAAGCGAGACACATTGACATCTACTACCCGCAAATCGGCATAGTGATTGGCAGAATAGCCCCAGACTTGCTGGAGAATATCTGAACGAGACACGGTTTGGCCGGCTTTAGAAACTAATAGTTTTAAAACATCAAATTCAATTCCTGTGAGTTGAATCCGTTGCCCATGCAAATGAACCTGGCGCTTGTGGGTTTCAATCCGCAGCGGCCCAATTTCCATAATCACTTGGTCAGTATGGCCGTTGGTTGACGCACCGACGCCCTTAGCAGGAACGGTCCGCCTTAAGATAGCTTGGATTCTACTTTCCAATTCTTTGGGAGAAAAAGGTTTGGGTAAGTAATCGTCTGCTCCTAGTTCTAATCCCTTAATGCGATCGCTAACTTCGCCTAAGGCTGTCAGCATAATAATAGGGACCCCTGTTGTCTTCCGTAATGTTTCACAGACTTGAAGTCCGTTCATTCTCGGCATCATGACATCCAAGACAATCAGGTCTGGAGAGTCTGCTGCAAATTTCTCCAGCGCTTCTACTCCATCTGCGGCAACGATCACTTCATACCCCACCATCGATAGGCGGGTCGCCAAAATACGACGGATTGTCGCTTCGTCATCAACGACCAGAATCTTATGTTGCCTACCCAAGGAACTTTTATCTCCAGATGATTTATTAAATCGATTCTGCGATCGCAGAGTATAGGCTTAGCAACACAGTTTGGGACTGCATATCTTTACAGCAACTCTGGCAACGCCTAAAAAAGAGTCATAAATAATTATAATTTATAATATAAGTTAACATTCTGCAAGGCGCTCTACTTGCTGACCTAGTGATTCCTACGAAGACATGCTGAAGCTATCCCTGACCAGATGGGATAAGGGCTAACGCCTGTTTCTCGCAGTTCCGCACTTTCTGCCTCAATGCGTTTCTTAGTGTTGGGATTAGAAAATATCCGTGCTGCTGTGGTCCGATGAAGTCTGTATGGCCTCAATCTTAGGTGGGAACTAGCTCTCCAGGTTTTAGCTGGGACCACTTCCCGGCTTCTTCCTGAAAACTAGCGCAGCCAACCACATCCCATTCCATCTCTATTTCGTCAACGCTATTGCGAATATTGACATTGATCGTGGGTTGTTGGGGTTCAAAGGTAGGCGTGTCTGAGAGGTGAGGCTGCTGATGCTGGGTTTCCACAGCATGGTAGGTAATACACTGATCCACAAAGTAGCAATTCACGCAAATACACATTCCCATTGCCCTCATCTAGAAGTGGAGACCTGGCCGGAGTCTGGAGTTGAATTGCCAAGGCTTCTATAGATACTCTAACGAATCTTTTTGGAGTTCGGATGCCAGGTTTGCAAAACCCGACCGACTAAAGTTTGTCCGTACCAAGGTGTGTTGGAACTGAGAGACTTCAGAGATTGGGTATCGGCTTGCCAAGTCTGCTGAGGGTCAAACAGAATCATTTCTGCGGGTTTCCCAGCCTGTAGAGATGGCGGGAGCTGCCCCAAACACTGACAGGGAGAAGTACTTAGCTTTTTCCATAACAACAAAGCCGACCAACGGCCAGAAGCGACTAAGGTTTGCCAGAGGAGGGACAGCGCCAGCTCCAAGCCAATAGCACCAGGAGGGGCGGCACTAAAAGCTACGGTTTTTTCTTCATAGGTATAGGCATGGTGATCAATGGCGATCGCATCAATCACCCCCGTTTCTAGGCCGCGAATCAAAGCTTCTTGATCGTTCACAGTGCCAACGGGTGGCTGCAAACACCAGTTAACATCATAGGTCTGTAGAGATAGACTGTTGCCCAACACATGCATCCAGGTGGTGCTAGCAGTAATGGGCACGTTCTGCTCTTTCGCCGCTTGGATGAGTTCCACGCTCCGGGCTGTGGAGACTCGCATCACGTGGATAGGCGTGTTGATCTCAGCGACAATCTCCAATAGAGCTGCTAATGCAGAGGTCTCTGCCATTATTGGGGCTTCTGTGAGTCCCAATCGTAGCGCGTCTACACCGGCTCGGATCACCCCATTGTTTGCCAAGGTTAGATCACAAGGCCAGAGAGCGATAGGAGAGGATTCTGCCCCTAGGTATTCACAGACTCGCCTCAGTAGCATTGAGTTTCCCAGTGGCCGCCCATCACTAAAACCCACCACCCCTGCTTTGATCAAGTCAGAGAATTCAACTAGCTGTTCTCCCGCTAAATTTTGGGTAATAGCTCCCCAGGCCTGAACTTGCAAAGGCAAATCAACTGGAACCTGGGTTTGCAGTCGAGCCAGCCCCTCAGCCTGATCCAAAGCAGGTTGCGTATCAGGTAATAGCGTCAGGCGGGTAAATCCGCCTGCAATCGCTGCTGCTGTTAGAGAAGCTAGGGTTTCCCTCGTTTCAAAGCCAGGTTCATCGGCATGGCTATACAAATCAACTAAACCAGGAGCCAACACTAATCCCGTGCAGTCTCGATCTTGGATATCTTGGGGGACTTCATCTCTAGACAGAGCAATATCTAGAATCTGGCCATCTCCGAGCCAGACATCTGCAACCTGATCAACCTGAGACAGGGGATCTATGACTCGTACCTGTCTCAGTAATTCTTGTGTCATAGCTAACCTATTGATTCACCTGCGCATTCGTTTAAGGCAAACGTTATAGGGCGCCAGCAGCAGTCCGATCTAATATTCCTCCCGCCAAATGAGTTGTGATATTCATGGCCTGGAGGATAGGCTTGCCCTCTACATCAAAATCAATCACACTGACGGCACCATTGCCTTGCTTAAAGCACCAAAAGTGTTCGAGTCCTAACCCAGCAACATGGCAAAGTACCACCTTGTTAATAGCATCATGGGCGACTACCAATCCAGTTTGTTCTGTTTTGCCAGTGGCTAAAGCGGTCGCTACAATTTCATCCCAAGCAGCAATGGCTCGATCCCAGACCTGCTGTAAATTTTCTCCCTCCGGCATTTGGACAAGCTCGGGGGTGGTTCGCCACCGTTCTAGCTCTCCCGGATACTGGGCTTCAATATCTGGCTCAAACTGGCCCTCCCAGGTCCCGTGGCTAATTTCCCAGAGGGGGTCAGAGAGATCCAACTGCACGTGGGGATGATGCTTCAAAATCAGTTCTGCCGTCTCTCGGGGACGGGCTAGAGAACTGCTAATGGCAAAGTCGAGGGGAATCTCTTGTAAGAACGCTGCTGCCTGTTGACCTTGCTGCCGGCCGTTGTCGTTGAGAGGGACATCAATTTGTCCCTGAAACTGGCCGCAACGATTCCAATCGGTTTCTCCATGGCGGACTAGAATTAAGCGCAAGCCCCGGTAATGTCGCCACCAGTTGGGGATGGGTAATCCTAAATGGTCCGTGACGTTTAAGGTTTCTAACTGTGGTTTTTGGGTCAATCCGGCGGGGAAATTGAGGACACTAATATTGCAGTTGGCTTGCTGTAAGCGTTGATAGCGATCGGGCGTCAATCCCAGAGCTGTACTGAGCAAGGCTCGATTGATACCACTATGGCCGACCAAAAGAATGGTCTGATCGGTATGCCGAGGCAGGATATGTTGCCACAGCGCCTGGGCTTGTTCATAGAGAACCGGAACAGGATAAAAAGACTGGATTCCGTCTGGCCCTGATAATTCCATGCAGAGTTGTTCGGGAGCGGAATTCCAACATTGATATTGCTCGGGAAAGTCTATTTTGACCTGTTCAAATAACATCCCTTCCCACAGGGGTAGACCAATTTCGATCAGTTGATCTAAAACCTGGACTTGAGGAACAGGAGAGGGAGAATCTGCCGCTATTACCTGTTGAATGGTCGCTGCCGTTTGTCCGGCCCGTTGCAATGGACTGCAATAAATTGCATCAAAGGAAATATCTTTTAAGACTTCTCCAACTCGGCGAGCATCTGCCCAGCCTTGTGCGGTCAAGGTGGATTCGTCTAAATGGCCTTGGACTCGACCTTCTACGTTAAAGGTGCTTTCACCGTGCCGAACCAATATTACGCGAGTAGCCAGGAGCTTAACCTCCAAAATTTACAAAGGCCGATTAGCAGGATGGCACCCATCCCCGTGATATTCAGTGTGGGTCTATGCTGAGGCCAGAAGAATTCTAACCTGTTGAGACGACTGTTGGGCATCCAATGCCAAATATCGCTAAATCATGAGGGACACCCTGGGAAGGGTCAACCAGGGATTAGGATAAGAAAGCCATTGATTCAGTTTTGATGGAGGCTGGCATCGTAACTTAGTGGAGCTGTTGAGGGAAAGGGGTTATCCATGGTAAATGAGCAGAAGAATCATCGTAGTCGGTATCGCTTAATATTGACCATTCTGACGGTGATTGTCACTTTCTTAATTAGCGTGCAACTGATTAGCAGTTGGAACCAACCGAAAGCCCAGAGCCAACTCAACCTGTACCAGAGCGATTTATTGCTGCAAGCTTCGGAATGGCAGCCTGCGGTGGAAGAGCAGGAGCAGGCAAACACGTTTTCTAATCCCCTCCTAGAAGCTGATCCAATTTCGGCAGCGCTCAAAACGTATCGTCAAGTCCGCACCTCGGTGCAGTCTGATTTGGATCGATTAGAGCAAACTTCCACACCCGCCGCCGCTGCATCTGAGCAAAAAACAGTTGCGGTCCAAACCCAAAATCGGAGCCAATTTAAGAATGATCTTGACCTACGGATTGGATTGCTTTTGGCTGAGTCGGGTCAAATAGAGGATGCGATCGCATCCTGGTCATCTTTGGCTAATTTACCTTTATCGGCCAATTCCCAAGCTGAGATAGCATCCGTACTAATTGGTCTGTGGAGCGATCCTCCTCAACTTTTGCCGAATGCCCAACAACAGTTGCAATCTCATCTCACAGGATGGTTCAAAAATCAAGCCTTAGAACGTCTTTATACCCTGGCCCAACGCCAAGACGATCTAACCACCTTACAGATTGAGAGACAGGGGGTTGCCAGCACTGCTCTGGTAAAAGTAGCAACTATCAATGGGTTAACGCTCGTAGGCAATGGTTTAGGTGTGATTATTCTGTTGTTTTGGTTGGGTCGCACCTGGTTCCGTCGATATCAAGCTGAATCCTCATCTCTGTTGTCCTCTTCCCAGCCCTTACCAGATTTGCAATCTCCCCCTTCAGCATTGCCTAGCCAAGCTAAGGAGCCCTCTGCTAGCTTAGAGTCACCATCAATAGTGGACGAATCAGAAGTCTACTCAGCCCAAACGGGATTAGCCCAATCTGTCCGTTGGCCAGCGGACCTGGTTTGGCAAGTCATGGTGCTGTGGTTTATTGCTTTTTTTGCCGTCAGCCTAGCAATTCCCTTGCTGATTTATGTCCTCAAAATTCAACCAACATCGCTAGGGGCTAGACCCCAGGCTTATTTAGCATTCGTTAATTATGCAATTTTAGTGGGGGTCGGCCTCTCGCTCCTATTCTGGTCCCTGAGAGGGTTTCTCTCCCATCCCTGGCGATGGTTTCGAATTCGGTGGCGGGGCCGTTGGTTTCTCTGGGGAATCAGCGGCTATTTTGTGGCTTTGCCCCTAGTGATCCTCATTGCCTTGCTCAATCAAAAAATTCTTGGGGACCAAGGGGGAGGGAATCCGCTCTTGGAATTGATTATCCAAAGTCATGATCTCGTCACGGCCAGTTTACTCTTTGTGATGGTGGCTGGACTCGCCCCCTTCTTTGAAGAGATTCTGTTCCGAGGTTTTTTCTTGACCTCTCTGACCCGATATCTACCAATGTGGGCTGCCATTGCTATGAGTGGGGTTGTATTTGCGATCGCCCATCTCAACCTGGCGGATATTTTGCCCTTGACTGTATTGGGATGTGTGTTGGGATTTGTCTATTCTCGATCTCGAAATTTGCTATCTTCTATGCTGCTGCATAGCTTATGGAATAGTGGCTCTTTCCTAAGCCTACTGATTTTAGGCAGTAGTGCTCGCTGAGTCGACCCGTGATTATAGTCTCACTCAGTGCCTAAGAATTTAGCAATATTGGCTGATATCTTCGCCACATTGGTCAGCGAGGAAGACCAAGGCTCGAAACCGGAGTTCGACAAACTCATCGTAAGCAGGATTGAGCTTACACATGGGCGGAATGTGAAATAACTGATAACCAAAGAGGTTAATATCTCTTTCAAAGGGACATTGCGCAGGAATAATTTGGCAAATCCGGTGAGCTACCTGAGGATCTTCAACATCCAGAGTTGCAAAATATCGGCGAACCAGTATTTGGCAGAAAGCTTTGAAAGGGTTGATATGAGATGGGTTAGGTGAACTCGTTAAAGCAGCAGATTGCATTATTTTTTTCCAAATTCAATTCAATAAGATGACGAGCTGAGGGGGAAGAAACGAATAAATTTAATAATTGCTGTCTTGAGTTTCTAGAGAAAAGTAACAACCAAAGGCACAAGCAATAACCCAAAAACTTAAGACTTGAGTAATGATGGCTTCTAACATCGGTGTTGACTCCTGGGTCTAGGTGGAGGGCTCAGATCAATGGCGGTCTTTCCCTTTTGTTACTGTTATTATGTGCAACCTGTCCTCAAAATCCTTGAGCATAATCACGGAACTTTTAGATAAAACCAGGTCATTTCTAGTTCAAAAGTTCAGTAGATGTTTGCAGATAGCTGCGGGTTCTCCGTATATTTATGCAATTGGAGATCCTATGGTAAAAAAATAAACGAGCACTCGGACAACGAACATAGGACAACACGATTGCAGTCGCAGTTATTGCTCTGCTCTCCATAAATCTATCGTGGTACTCAACGGATTTTATGCTCAAAGAAATGTTGCTCAACTTGCTGCTAGCCACTTAGATCGATTGACTACCATTCACAACTGAATTTCTTTTCTCTGTGTCATCTTGACCTGGTCAGCGCTAGGCCGTTGAGTAAACTTGAGTCTCAATTCATCCAGAGCTAGCAGATCAGCTCCTGTGCCCTACCTGAAACCTAAAGTTTGTAAATAAAGCTAATAGATCTTGGTAAGATTTTAGAAAAAGATTCAAATATTTATTTTTAATCACTTAATATATCGCTCTAATGATCAACCCATATTTGCCAGAATCAGAGCTAGTTCCAGTCCAACTAGGACCATTACTCAGAGATTTTCATTACTGGTTGAGTCGATCTCGATCACTGCTAGAGTACGAAGAAATTGACTTCTTAGATACCGAACAGCAGTCTGATCTCTTAGGCCGTGTCCACCAAACCTTGTTAGAAGTCATTGCTGCCCAAAGCGTGTTTAAGGTGACTTATGGACAGATTGGTATTGAACAAAACTTACTAGAAGCATGGCATGATTTAGTGTCTGAGTGCTGGCAGATCATGATTCAGCTCCGGCTTAAGAAGTCAAATTGAGTAAAATGGTTTAAATTTCAGAAGAGACTTATCTAGAGATGATCGGATAGCAATGAGATGATAATTCTGACCCGAACTGGGTTCAGACTGTGGGCAGTCCCCAAAATAATATTGGCTTGGGAGGGCTATGGATGATGCTTCAGTTACTATATATGCTTGCCTTTATCGTGCTAGCGGTATTAGCCGTGGGCAACTTACTTCGCAATGTTTACACGCTGGGGCTGCAATCTCGGCAAGACTACACGTTACCCATGCCTCCTCCAGCCTATCCAAAACAAGCAACACGACGGGTCCCCCATCCAGAATTGCTTGACGATTTAGGCAACGTTATTGATGAGCCCTTATTAGTCATGCGTTCCATGAGCGTAGAGGATGCTAGAGAACAACTGGATGCTCTCTACAATCAATCGCCTAGTTCTAAAGACGATGCTTGAAACTTCTGGAAATCATATTGTATTGTCCTGAAGAAAAAACGTGCTGGAGATTTTCCTCACGACATCCAGGTTCATTCGCTATGCTCTAGGCCATGACAGTGGAGACGCAAAAGCCTTCAGAAAACTCATCTCAATCTCGCTTTCAGGCTCTGAATCCTAAATCTTGGTTTTCTACTGATCCAGCCAAACAGTTGCTCAAAACTGCGCAGAATATTATGTTGCCACTGCGCAAAGGCGGCGAATCTTTGGGTCAGTATTTTCAGGTTGATGAGCAGGAAGTGGCGGCTATTTTGGAACGTGTCCGCTCAACGTTGCCTTCGACTGAGGTGATCTTGATCGGTAAACCTCAGTCTGGAAAAAGCTCCATTATTCGCAGTCTGACCGGAGCGACTGTAGACATTATCGGTCAAGGTTTTCGTCCTCATACTGCCCATACTCAACAATATGCTTATCCCACCGAAGAATTACCCCTAATTTATTTCACAGACACGATGGGGTTAGGGGAAGCACAGGAACGCCCTGCTGACTCAATAACTGAGTTCTTACAACTTCTCAGTTCTCAGGCGTCATCCCCAACGACTCCCTCTGCTAAGGTCATTATCCTTACGGTCAAGCTGACCGATTTTGCTACGGATTTCTTGCAGCAAATTATTGAGCAAATTCGAGAGACATTTCCTGAAATTCCCTGTTTGTTAGCAGTAACCTGCTTGCATGAGCTGTATCCCCCGTCTGTAGAGGATCACCCTGCTTATCCTCCCACTGACACTGATATTCTGCGAACCTATACTGCTCTAAAACATCAGTTCACACCAATCACAGATCGCACCGTATTGATCGACTTCACCCTAGAAGAAGATGGCTTTACACCTTTGTTTTACGGGCTTGATGCCTTTGTTGATCAATTGGCAGAATTACTGCCAGAAGCTGAGGCAAGACTCCTGCATCAGCTCTTAGATGAGACTGGACTAGAAACGGAAATCGGGGGTCTCTATCGAGATGCAAGCAGAGGCTATTTAACAACTTTTGCCGTGATGGCTGCCACCTTAGCAGCGGTGCCCTTGCCCTTTGCGACCATGCCTGCTCTCACAGCGCTACAGGTGACGCTAGTCAGTTTGTTGGGACGGCTATATGGTCAATCTCCCAATCTATCCCAAGCAGGGGGTGTTTTGAGTGCGATCGCAGGCGGATTCATGGCCCAGATGGTCGGTCGTGAACTGATCAAGTTTGTGCCAGGATTTGGCAGCGTTGTGGCTGCAACTTGGGCGGCAGCCTATACCTGGGCCTTAGGGGAAGGTGCTTGTGTCTATTTCGGTGATCTCATGGGGGGCAAAAAACCTGATCCCGCCAAGATTCAACAGACGATGAACCAATCCTTTCAAGAGGCAAAGGCTCGCTTTAAAGGAGGTGTTTGGTCAACATCGGAGTCTGCCAATGCCAATCAGACCCAACAGGACTGAATCGCTTTTAACCGGCTGGGCTCGTATCTGTAATCGTTTTAGTGCAGACCCCTCCTCTCAAAGAAAGATGAAGTGCCTCCTGAGCATCGAACCTGGCGTGGCTATAGACTTTCTTGAGATCTGACTCGAATGGATAGTGATTGAGCCGGACCGCCCTCTAATTGAGCCAATAGATCTAATTGATCCGCTGCTTGCGTTAGAGATGGGCCAGAATATTGAATAAGATGAGTCTGTTTCATAAAGGTCTCTACCCCCGGGCCAGACTTAAAACGGGCAGTTCCACCAGTAGGTAAGTTGGGATTCGGACCTGCAAAATATTGGGCAACGGCTTGAGGAGTATGGGGTCCCATTAAAATCGAACCCGCGTGACGAATATGTTCGAGTAAGGCCCAAGGATCATGAACGGCTAAAGTTAGTTGGGCTGGGGCCACTCGATTGGCAAGGGTAGCAGCTTGGCTTAAATCATCGGCGATAATGACGAGACCATAATGGGCAATGGCTTTTTCCGTGAATAAACCATAGTTCGCCAATTGTTGATTGACTTCCAAAACCACTTTGGTCGCCAGCGTTGTATCAGGCGTGATCAACAGTGCGGCGGCCAGGGAATCGGATTCTGCTTGGGCCAGTAGATCTGCCGCCACATAGGAGGGATTTGCAGTTTGATCAGCAAGCACAACAAGTTCTGATGGACCCGTGATCGCATCAATGCCAACCGTGCCATATACCAATTTTTTGGCTAAGGTCACGTAGATATTACCGCTGCCAGCAATCACATCTACAGCAGAAATCGTATCAGTGCCGTAAGTTAGGGCCGCGATCGCTTGCGCCCCCCCTACTCGATAAATCTTGTTGATGCCTGCTTCCTGGGCGGCGACTAATAGGGCCGGATGAATCTGTTGCTCGGGACCCGGTGGGGTCGCCATAACAATCTCAGGCACACCAGCCACAACAGCGGGGATGGCATTCATTAATACTTGACTAGGGGAAGGGGCCTGGGTGCCGCGGGCATAAAGACCTACTCGGTCCACGGGGGTATACCGACGGCCTAGCACAATTTGCTGATCCCCAAAACGGACCCGATTCTGAGGGCGTTGCTGGGTATGGAAAGCTGTGATTTGTCGGTGACAGGCCCGAATTGCTTCTAACAGCTCCTGCGATATCTGCTGATAGGCAGCATCCAGTTCAGCACCGTTAATTTTGAGCTGACTAGAACTCAGGGTTTGTTGATCAAACTCAGCAGTATATTGCAGGAGAGCCACATCGCCTTGGCGTTGGACGGTTGACAGAATTTCTCTAACCGTAGAGTCTTTATGGAGTAGGTGGTCATCTTGGGTGCGATCGCAAATCCGTTGCAGTTCTGCAATGGCCTCCGCTTGCTGAGTAATTGTTCGGAGCATGACTCTAGAAATGCCTATATGCAACCACCAGAGAAAAGATGCTATCCCTGCAAATGTAACGTATTTGCTCAGGAGGCAGGGGTCGATAATTGCCTTTGCAATTTGAGTTGAAGTCAACCCTAAACTAGATTAAGGCTTGCCTAAACCCCACCTTCAGCTTAACTCGAAAATTTATAAAGGCTAGATTTGCAATATATGCTAGGATATCCCTTTGGGTAATTTAAAGATCATTAACGGAAGCCTGCTGAGCAACTAAACGTGGCCAATATTAAATCTGCAAAAAAGCGAATCCTCACTGCTGAACGGAATCGCCTGCAAAACAAAGCATACAAATCAGCCATCAAGACCTTCACAAAGCGTTTTCAAACGATAGTGGATGACTACAAAAGCAATCCCTCGGATGAACAGCTTGTCGCTGTGCGAGAGGCAATGTCTATGACCTATAGCAAAATCGACAAAGCGGTAAAAACGGGTGTTTATCACCGCAATACCGGGGCAAGGAAGAAAGCTGGCTTAGCTCGCATCCTCAAGGCTGTATCTTGAGGCTAGGCAACGTCACCAGTTTAGGCTCAACCTAATTCCATCCCTCACTGCCATTGCCTTGGACTTCGCTTCTTCATGCAACTCATAGATACGCATGTTCATTTGAACTTTGATGTTTTCCAGCCTGACCTTGATCAGATTGCTCAGCGTTGGCGTGATCATCACATTGTGAGGTTAGTCCATTCCTGCGTTGAACCCTCCGAGTTCGGACAAATTCAGAGCCTTGCTCACCGTTTTTCTGAACTCTACTACGCGGTGGGTGTGCATCCTCTGGATGTCGATAAATGGACGTCAGAGACTGAATCACAGATGCTATCAATGGCAAAGTCCGATCCGAAGATCGTTGCCGTTGGTGAAACGGGTTTGGATTTCTTCAAGGCTAATAATCGCGATCAGCAAATGCAGGTGTTCTGGTCTCATCTCCAGATCGCCCAGCAATTGCAGTTACCTGTGATTATTCACTGTCGAGAGGCGGCGACGCCGATGGTCCAACTCCTAGCTAAATTTTGGCAAGATCATGGTCCTGTTAGCGGTGTCATGCATTGTTGGAGCGGGACACCAGCAGAAACTCAGCATTTTTTGGATTTGGGCTTTTATGTCAGTTTTAGTGGCATTGCAACGTTCAAAAATGCCACTCAGGTCCACGAGTCGGCTCGCATAGTGCCTTGCGATCGCATCTTGGTCGAAACCGACTGTCCTTTTCTGGCGCCAGTTCCGGTCCGAGGAGAGCGCCGAAATGAACCTGCCAATGTCAGATATGTTGCTCAACATGTCGCTGATTTGCGAGAGGTTTCACTAGAAACGTTCGCAACCACTACCACCCAAAATGCTTGTCGTTTATTTCAATTGTCTTTACCCGATCAATCCTAAGCAAGATTGATTTCGGTGACAAAAGTAACTAAAATTGTTGATTCTATTCGCGCTAGCCGCGATCTTTAGAGGAGCTGTATGACTAACTCGATCTACACTCAACCCGCTTTCACCTTACCAGACATGGTAGAAATTCAGCGGGAAAGTTTTCGTTCATTTTTGAAAGAAGGATTGATCGAGGAACTTGAGAGTTTCTCCCCTATCTCAGACTACACAGGCAAAATAGAGCTACATTTCCTAGCAAAGAACTATAAGCTCAAACGTCCCAAATATGATGTTGACGAAGCCAAGCGTCGGGATAGCACCTATGGGGTGCAAATGTATGTCCCCACCCGACTGATCAATAAAGAAACGGGCGAAATTAAAGAACAGGAGGTCTTTATTGGCGACCTACCTCTGATGACAGAACGAGGCACCTTTATTATCAATGGCGCTGAGCGGGTCATCGTTAATCAAATCGTGCGGAGTCCTGGCGTTTACTATAAATCTGAAACAGATAAGAATGGGCGACGAACCTATAATGCCAGCCTTATTCCTAATCGAGGGGCTTGGCTCAAGTTTGAAACGGACAAAAACAGTTTGGTTTGGGTCCGCATTGATAAAACCCGCAAATTATCAGCCCAAGTCTTACTAAAAGCACTAGGGCTAAGTGATGGCGAGATCTTTGATCGTCTGCGCCACCCTGAGTACTATCAAAAGACTATTGACAAGGAAGGCCAATTCGGCGAAGAAGAAGCCCTCCTAGAGCTGTATCGGAAATTGCGTCCCGGTGAGCCTCCCACAGTCAGTGGTGGCAACCAGTTGCTAGAATCTCGTTTCTTTGACCCCAAACGTTACGATCTGGGGAGAGTGGGACGCTATAAACTCAACAAAAAACTACGTCTAAATACCCCTGAGCCGACTCGGGTACTGACGCCAGACGATATTTTGGCCGCCATTGATTACCTGATTAACTTAGAATTTGATATCGGTTCAGTTGATGATATTGACCACTTGGGTAATCGTCGTGTCCGCTCTGTGGGCGAACTCTTGCAAAACCAAGTGCGGGTGGGTCTCAATCGCTTAGAACGGATTATCAAAGAGCGGATGACCGTCTCTGACGTGGAATCATTGACCCCTGCCTCCTTGGTCAACCCCAAGCCGCTGGTGGCGGCCATCAAAGAATTCTTTGGTTCTAGCCAACTCTCTCAGTTCATGGATCAAACCAATCCCCTAGCAGAGTTGACTCACAAACGACGTTTGAGTGCCCTAGGCCCAGGGGGACTCACCCGAGAACGCGCGGGTTTCGCCGTCCGGGATATCCACCCCAGTCACTACGGACGTATCTGCCCGATTGAGACCCCAGAAGGCCCTAATGCAGGTCTTATCGGCTCTCTAGCGACTCATGCCCGGGTGAACCCCTATGGCTTTATTGAAACCCCATTTTATCCGGTTGAACAAGGGCGAGTCCAGAAGGATCAACCGCCGCAGTATATGACTGCAGATGAAGAGGATGATTTACGGGTGGCACCTGGCGATATCCCCATGGATGCAGAAGGTTACATCCAGGGTGAAATTGTCCCGGTTCGTTACCGTCAAGATTTCACCACAACATCGCCAGAAGAAGTGGACTATGTTGCAGTCTCCCCGGTGCAAATTATTTCGGTGGCCACCTCATTAATTCCTTTCTTGGAACATGATGATGCCAACCGCGCCCTGATGGGCTCGAACATGCAGCGGCAAGCCGTACCACTCCTCCAACCTGAGCGTCCCTTAGTAGGCACAGGCTTAGAAGCCCAAGCCGCTCGTGACTCCGGGATGGTGATTATTAGCCGGACGGATGGTGAAGTCACTTACGTCTCTGCTGATTCCATTCGCATCCGCAATAGTGAAGGGAATGAAGATGAATATCAGATCCAAAAATATCAGCGGTCTAACCAAGATACCTGCTTAAACCAGCGTCCCCTCGTCTTTGTGGGTGATCAGATCCGCGAAGGCCAAATTATTGCAGATGGGTCGGCAACGGAAGGAGGCGAACTGGCACTTGGTCAAAACATCCTTGTGGTGTATATGCCTTGGGAAGGCTATAACTACGAAGATGCCATCCTCGTGAGTGAGCGATTGGTCCGAGATGATGTATATACCTCTATCCACATTGAAAAATTTGAGATAGAAGCCCGCCAAACCAAATTGGGACCTGAAGAAATTACCCGAGAGATTCCGAATGTGGGGGAAGATTCCCTACGCCAGTTAGATGAAAATGGCATCATTCGCATCGGGGCTTGGGTGGAAGCTGGTGACATTTTGGTAGGCAAAGTTACCCCCAAAGGCGAGTCCGATCAGCCCCCAGAAGAAAAGCTATTGCGTGCCATCTTCGGCGAAAAAGCCCGAGATGTGCGAGATAACTCACTAAGGGTTCCCAATGGTGAAAAAGGTCGGGTTGTTGATGTGCGAGTCTTTACCCGAGAGCAAGGAGATGAGCTACCACCTGGCGCCAATATGGTAGTGCGCGTTTATGTTGCCCAGAAACGCAAATTGCAAGTGGGTGACAAGATGGCTGGTCGCCATGGCAATAAAGGCATCATTTCCCGAATCTTGCCCCTTGAAGACATGCCTTATCTAGCAGATGGTACGCCTGTGGATTTAGTTTTGAATCCGTTGGGTGTCCCATCTCGAATGAATGTGGGTCAAGTCTTTGAATGCTTACTCGGCTGGGCTGGACAAAATCTCAATACCCGCTTTAAACTAACTCCCTTTGACGAGATGCATGGGGAGGAAGCTTCTCGGACTACCGTCCATGGAAAACTAGAGGAAGCTTGCGACAAAACTGGCAAAGATTGGCTGTTTGACCCCAAACGTCCTGGTAAGCTGCAAATCTATGATGGACGAACCGGGGAACCCTTTGATCAACCTGTGACAGTAGGCAAAGCCTATATGCTCAAGCTGGTCCACTTGGTTGACGACAAGATCCATGCTCGGTCTACAGGTCCTTATTCTTTGGTGACCCAACAGCCCCTGGGTGGTAAAGCCCAACAAGGTGGACAGCGGTTCGGAGAAATGGAAGTCTGGGCATTAGAGGCCTTTGGGGCTGCCTATACTTTGCAAGAACTCTTAACCGTGAAATCCGATGATATGCAAGGTCGAAACGAAGCGCTTAATGCGATCGTGAAGGGCCAAGCCATTCCTCGGCCAGGTACACCAGAATCGTTCAAAGTGCTGATGCGGGAACTCCAGTCCCTTTGTCTGGATATTGCGGTCCACAAAATTGAAACTGAAGATGATGGCGGTAGTCGAGATATGGAAGTCGACTTGATGGCTGATGTGGGCCATAAACGTACCCCCTCTCGTCCTACCTACGAATCATTTTCCAGAATTGATATGGAAGAAGGGGAGAGTTAGGTACACCTGACTGACCCAACACAATTTCTATCGAAGCATTATTTGCAAGCAACGTAACAGAGGAAGCTGATAGCGATGCCAAAGCTCGAACAACGATTTGACTACGTCAAAATTGGGCTAGCCTCTCCAGAACGGATACGGCAGTGGGGGGAGCGGACTTTACCCAACAATCAAGTTGTAGGTGAAGTTACCAAACCAGAGACCATCAATTATCGGACGCTCAAACCGGAAATGGATGGTTTGTTCTGTGAACGAATTTTTGGCCCAGCCAAGGACTGGGAATGTCACTGTGGCAAATACAAACGAGTCCGACATCGAGGCATTGTCTGTGAACGCTGCGGCGTCGAAGTCACTGAATCACGGGTTCGGCGGCATCGTATGGGCTATATCAAACTGGCGGCTCCTGTCACCCATGTTTGGTATCTCAAGGGTATTCCAAGTTATATGGCTACTCTCCTAGACATGCCCCTGCGGGATGTCGAGCAGATTGTGTATTTTAACGCCTACGTAGTTCTTGATCCAGGCAATGCTGACACCCTGACTTATAAGCAACTGCTGACCGAAGATCAATGGATTGAAATTGAAGATCAAATCTACAGCGAAGATTCGCAATTAGAAGGGATTGAAGTTGGCATTGGGGCAGAAGCCGTTCAACGATTACTGCAAGATATCAACCTGGAAACGGAGGCTGAAACCCTCAGAGAAGATATTGCCACCGCCAAGGGACAGAAACGAGCAAAATTAATTAAGCGCTTACGGGTCGTTGATAATTTTGTAGGGACTGGCGCCCAAACCGACTGGATGGTCCTCAGTGTGATCCCCGTGATCCCACCTGATCTTAGACCTATGGTGCAGTTAGATGGGGGACGGTTTGCCACCTCTGACTTAAATGATTTGTATCGTCGGGTCATTAATCGAAATAACCGACTGGCCCGTTTGCAAGAAATATTGGCACCGGAAATCATTGTTCGTAACGAAAAACGAATGTTGCAAGAGGCCGTCGATGCGTTGATCGACAACGGTCGCCGGGGTCGGACGGTCGTTGGAGCCAATAATCGTCCTCTGAAATCTTTGTCAGATATTATCGAAGGAAAACAAGGGCGCTTCCGCCAGAACTTGCTCGGAAAACGGGTTGACTATTCCGGTCGTTCGGTGATTGTGGTCGGTCCTAAGCTGAAAATGCATCAGTGTGGGCTGCCTAAAGAGATGGCAATCGAACTCTTCCAGCCCTTTGTGATTCATCGCTTGATTGGTCAAGGTCTTGTTAATAATATCAAGGCGGCCAAACGTTTAATTCAACGCAATGATCCGGTGATTTGGGATGTTTTGGAAGAGGTAATTGAAGGGCATCCCGTTATGCTAAACCGGGCTCCTACTCTTCACCGACTAGGTATTCAAGCGTTTGAACCCATCTTGGTAGATGGTAGAGCTATTCAACTCCATCCCCTAGTCTGTCCAGCCTTTAACGCTGACTTTGACGGTGACCAAATGGCGGTACATGTTCCCCTGTCTATTGAGGCTCAGTCAGAAGCGCGGCTGCTAATGCTGGCCTCTAACAACATTTTGTCTCCGGCAACGGGTCGACCGATTGTGACCCCTAGTCAAGACATGGTGCTAGGCGCCTATTATTTGACAGCAGAAAATCCTGACAAGCAGAAAGGGGCAGGTCAATATTTTGCCAGCTTGGACGACGCCATAATGGCTTATGAGCAACAGCAAATTGACTTGCACGCCTATGTCTGGGTTCGTTTTGATGGCGTCGTCGATGATGGGGAAGATGAAGTCGAACCTCAGACTGAAACCTCTGCGGACGGGTTTGTTATCCAGACTTACCCTTCTCGTCGAATTCGCAAGGATGCCGAAGGGCAATTAGTTTCGCAATATATTCGCACCACACCCGGGCGAATGATTTATAACAAAACCATCCAGGATTCATTGGCTAGCTAAGTTGGAGAAGCAAATTATGGCAGAGCATTCCACCCATCCACAACGTGAGGCGACTCCACCAGCTTTTTGTAATCGGATCGTCAACAAAGGACAACTCAAGTCGCTAGTGCACTGGGCTTTTACCCATTATGGGACCGCCCGCACCGCCGAAATGGCGGATCATTTGAAGGATTTAGGCTTTCGATATGCAACGAAAGCAGGGGTCTCTATTAGTGTTGATGACTTACAAGTCCCTCCGAAGAAAAAGCAACTGCTAGAGACAGCTGAGGAAGAGATTCGAGTAACGGAGGATCGGTACACTCGCGGCGAAATCACCGAAGTTGAACGCTTTCAGAAGGTGATTGATACTTGGAATGGTACAAGTGAAGAACTCAAAGATGAGGTCGTCCGCAATTTCCGGTCCAATAATCCTCTAAATTCCGTTTATATGATGGCGTTTTCGGGGGCAAGGGGAAATCTATCTCAAGTGCGCCAGCTGGTTGGCATGCGCGGATTGATGGCAGATCCTCAAGGTGAAATTATCGATTTGCCGATTAAGACCAACTTTCGGGAAGGTTTGACGGTTACCGAATATATTATTTCCTCATACGGAGCCCGTAAAGGTCTCGTTGATACGGCCTTGAGAACGGCTGACTCTGGATATTTGACTCGGCGTTTGGTGGATGTCTCTCAAGATGTAATCATTCGAGAACTAGACTGTGGAACGCAACGGGGCATTCCCGTGAGTAACATGACGGATGGAGATCGCATTCTCATTCCCTTAAAAGATCGATTACTGGGGCGGGTGCTATTGGAAGATGCCCTGCATCCTGAAACCGGAGAAGTGATTTTAGCTAAAAATCAGGCTATATCTGAGACGATTGCCAAGAATATCGCTAAAGCCGGTATTGAAAAAGTGATTGTTCGCTCTCCCTTAACCTGCGAAGCGGCTCGATCCGTCTGCCAATGTTGTTATGGCTGGAGTCTAGCCCATGCCCATCTGGTGGACACAGGCGAAGCTGTCGGCATCATTGCCGCCCAATCGATTGGGGAACCCGGCACTCAACTCACCATGCGCACCTTCCATACTGGAGGTGTGTTTACAGGAGAAGTTGCCCGACAAATTCGGGCTCCATTTCAGGGCAAAGTTCGGTTTCCTAAAAAACTGCGAAGTCGTCCCTTCCGGACCCGCCATGGCGAAGATGCAATCACGGCCGAAGTGAGTACCAATTTGACACTGGAAGGGGAAGGTAAAACCGAATCTTTTGAAATCACCCAAAACTCCACCATCCTAGTCAAAGATGGCCAGTCCGTAAAAATAGGACAGATGTTAGCTGAAGTGGCGGCAACAGGGCGAAATGTTCGCAAAACGACGGAAAAAGCGACCAAAGATGTAGCCTCTGATTTGGCTGGAGAAGTCCAATTCTCCAATTTAGTTCCTGAAGAAAAGCACGATAGACAAGGCAATACCACTCGGATCGCTCCCCGCGGCGGTCTAATTTGGGTGCTTTCCGGCGAAGTGTACAACTTACCACCTGGTGCTGAGCCGATTGTTAAGAACGGTGATCTCATTCAGAGTGAAGATGTATTAGCTGAGACCAAGCTGGTCACAGAGCATGGTGGTGTCGTTCGTCTGCCAGAACAAGAAGAAGGTAAAGGCGGCCGAGAAGTTGAAATCATCACTGCTTCTGTCTTGCTTGACCAAGCAAGAGTTTGGTTAGAAAGCCATCAAGGTCGAGAGCAATATGTGGTTGAAGCCCAACAGAAACAGCGATTTCTGCTTAAAGCCGCTCCCGGCACTAAGGTCATGAATGGGCAAGTGGTGGCTGAATTAATCGATGACCACTATCGGACGAATACCGGCGGCATCCTCAAGTACGCTGGCGTAGAGGTGACCAAGAAAGGTAAGGCAAAACAGGGTTACGAAGTTACCCAGGGTGGCACATTGCTCTGGATTGCGGAAGAATCCCATGAAGTCAATAAAGATATTTCATTACTATTGGTTGAAGATGGCCAATATGTTGAGGCGGGCACCGAAGTCGTTAAGGATATCTTCTGCCAAAGTAATGGCGTTGTTGAAGTCACTCAGAAAAATGACATCTTACGAGAAGTTTTAGTTAAACCCGGCGATTTGCATCTGGTCGATGATCCTGAAGCCTTGAAGGATAAAGATCAGACCTTACTTCACCCTGGCGAAGAAGTATTTCCTGGCTTGAGCACCGATGAACTTCGATACATAGAATGCGTGACGACGCCAGAAGGGTATGCCATTTTACTGAGACCTGTGACTGAATTCCCTGTCCCTGATCAACCATCGGTTCCTTCCCAAGAATCGATCAATGAGGCGGGTCGCTCTATCTGTCTCAAAGCTGTCCAACGGCTACCCTATAAAGATGGTGAGCGGGTCAAGTCTGTGGAGGGGATCGATCTACTCCGCACCCAGCTCGTCTTGGAAATTGATACGGATGCTCCTCAAATCGCTGCTGATATTGAAATCCTGCCAGACGAGCAAGATGAAGAGGTCTTTCGATTGCAGCTAGTAATCTTGGAAACCTTAGTGGTTCGTCGTGATGTCTCTGCGGATCAGACTCAAGGCAGTACGAAGACCCGGCTGTTAGTTGAAGAGGGGCAGCAGATTGACCCAGGCGCTGTCGTGGCCCGGACTGAGATTAAGGCAAAACAAGGCGGTAAGGTCAGAGGGATTCGCAAAGGTAATGAAGCAACTCGACGAATCTTGCTGATGACAGCGGATGATTCGATTACCGTGGAGACTGCTGGCAAAACGCCATCTGTGTCTGAAGGAGAATTGTTAAGAGCAGGCGATGAAGTAGCGCCGGGGGTTGCCCTTGAAGAGTCCGGTCAGGTGATGCAGATTGGAGATGGACAGGTAACCTTACGCATAGCACGACCTTACTTGGTCTCACCAGGGGCAGTCCTGCAAATTGATGACCAAGATTTGGTGCAGCGGGGTGACAACCTTGCCCTACTCGTGTTTGAACGCGCCAAAACAGGAGACATTATCCAGGGTCTGCCTCGAATCGAAGAGTTGTTGGAAGCTCGCAAACCTAAGGAGATGTGTACCTTAGCTCAACGATCAGGCACCTGTCAGGTGATCTACAACGATGATGACAGCATTGAAGTCAAAATCATTGAACAAGATGGCACAATGACTGACTATCCCATTGGCCCTGGGCAAAACCCCATCGTTCTGGATGGACAAGTGGTGGAAGCTGGAGAAGCGGTGACAGATGGTCCGGTTAACCCTCATGACATCCTGGAGATTTATTTCCGTTTCCACCGGGAGACGAAGGGCGTTTATGAAGCAGCATTGATTAGCTTGCAGAAGGTGCAAAGCTTCTTAGTGAATGGGGTGCAGTCGGTGTATCAGTCTCAAGGCATTGACATTGCCGATAAGCATATTGAGGTTGTGGTTCGTCAAATGACGTCTAAGGTCCGCATTGACGATGGGGGCGATACTACTATGCTGCCAGGAGAGTTAATAGATCTCTATCAAGTAGAACAAGTGAATGCGGCAATGTCAATTACTGGAGGGGCTCCTGCAGAATATACCCCGGTGTTGCTGGGAATTACCAAGGCGTCTTTAAATACGGATAGCTTTATCTCAGCGGCTAGTTTCCAAGAAACAACCCGGGTATTGACTGAAGCAGCCATTCAGGGCAAGTCTGACTGGCTCCGGGGTTTGAAGGAGAATGTTATCATTGGGCGTCTGATTCCTGCGGGCACGGGCTTTAATTCCTATGATGATGGTGCTTTGGCGGATGCTGATGTTTCGTTTGAAGGGATGCCTTTCACCGATGAAGATGATGTGATTGATGACCGCACTGCCCGAAATTACAATATTGAGGACGTCAAACCTTACTCATCTGCTGCTGATCGGTCCGTTTACGATCCCAGTAAGCCAGGTGATCAACAACGCTCGATGTTAGGAATTGATCCCAATGCTGTGAGCGACGACACCTTAATTGACGATCAAGTGGCAGACCAGCTAAATGCCAATCTTGAAGGGGAGTAACAATGGCTATACCAAGGGGCATATATTTGTCCCTTGGTTTTTGTTGTGATGCGTATCAGCTCAGCATGACTGGACGTTCCAGTGACGGGTTAATAGGCACAGACCATGCGCGCTAGGATTCGGGATACTGAGCTTTACTTTGATGTTGAAGGCTCAGAGTTAACGATCGCAGGTCCACACCTTTACCAAAAACCCGTATTTTTTGTGATTCATGGTGGACCGGGTGTAGACCATACTACCTGTCGGCCTGTACTATCACCCTTAAGTGAACTCGCCCAACTGATCTACTTTGATCATCGTGGGCATGGTCGTTCAGCGCGGGGCAATCCAGAAACCTATACCTTAAACAATAATGTTGAAGATATGGAGGCCCTCCGTCAGTATCTAGGGCTGCCGCAAATTGGCTTACTGGGCTTTTCCTATGGAGGAATGGTAGCCCTTGCGTATGCCAGTCGCTATCCTCAACAGGTTTCTCAACTTATCCCAGTCGTAACGGCCCCAGATGCCCGATTTTTGACCTTAGCTCAGGCAAGGCTAGCTCAAGAAGGGACCCCTGAGCAACAAGCCATTGCCCAATTGTTATGGGATGGAACATTTGCCTCTGAGCAGCAGCTTCGCCAATATTTTCAGTTATTAGGGCCTTTGTATTCCCTAACCTTCGATCCAGAGAAATCGATGGAGGCATGGCATCGAGTAATTTACAATCCTGATGCCATTAACCAGGCATTCGGTGGGTTTTTGAAAACCTATGATATTCGGGAGCAACTTCCCAATATTTGGGCGCCGACGTTGGTGATTGGCGCTGAACAAGACTGGATCTGCCCACCTCTATTTTCTCAAGAGATTGCCCAGGCGATTCCTAAAGCAAAGTTGCAGATTGTTCCAAACTGTGGACATTCGATCCGAGCAGATGCTCCAGCGGTTTTGCTCAAACTAATTTCAGATTTTCTGGAAGCGGAGGAGGTCGTTAAATCGTGATTATACTAAGGAGACAAATTCTATATCTTGGATCATTTTTGTGGTGATTCCTTCAGGAGTAGGGATTACCGCGTAGGCTGTTGCTTTAGCGTTACCGGATATAACCTTCGTTGCCTTGCCATCTACAAAATGAACGGCGGCACCATCATCAATAGCAATCCCTGGAGGCAACTCTCCGGTACTAACCAACTGCTCGAAGGTTGATTTCCGATCAGCCTCATAGACAAGAGGAGAGCTATCCTCAGAAAACTTAGAGAATTTATTCACCCTATCCTACCTCTAGTGGCTGAGAAGTTGATATACCTTGCCACCACAGAAGTGATGAACAACACCTTCTCCTGTGATGCACATCATATTTTTTATCTAGATTAAATTCTATTCTTGATTACAGTGAGCCACAGCAGAGGAACAAACCTGGCGAGGCCACGACAGAACATACTAAACAGACACAAAATATTGAAACCCTCTGTACCGAAGGAGACCACTATGACCCGCCAACTTAAAATGATTGCTGGATTACTGGCGACTACTAGCGCTGCTGGATTTGTGGTTACTGCTTTTCCCCAAACCTCATTGGCTGGTCAACAGCATACTTACGACCCTATTCTAGTGCAACGCTACAATGCTGGTTGTGTTGAAAAGGTGGTGGGCAAAGGCAAAACACCTGAACAAGCGAAGCAGATGTGTGGCTGTTCCATGAGCAACATGCGAAGCCAACTTAACGAAAACGAAGCGATTAGCCTTTTAATTAAATCTCAGTTTAGCTTTTCGAAAGATCCAAATACTGGATTGCCCACCTCACTCTCCCCTTACTTTGTGGGTTGTAGCGCTTAGGCTGATTATGGGATTGCTGTTGGAGGCCATGACTACCCACTACGGCTAGAATAGGAGTACAAACAAACTATTCTTGTTGGCGATTGAGGTTATGGCTTACCCGCTATCAGCTACCAAGCTCCAGACCTATCGACAATGCCCCCAGGCATATTATTTCAAGCATGAACGGCGACTCACCACACCAACTGCCTTTGGCTCACCGACCTTTGGCAAAGCTGTTCATCGAGCCCTGGCTCAAATTTATCAAGACTGGCACTATGGCGATCCCATTCCCCCCTTGCAATGGTTTGCCGACTGTTGGCAGCAACAGATTGGAGAACTTAACGAGTCCCAAATCCACGAGGGGTGGCAGGCTTTAGAGAAATACTATCAACGGTTTATTGTCCCTCAGGCCATGCTGCGCAAACCGTTGGGGATTGAAGGCAAAATTCAAGCCTCGTTTCAGGTTAGCAATATTGAATTTTCGCTAGCTGGTCGATATGACCGCTTAGACTGGCTGGATGAGGGCTTAGAACTCATCGATTACAAGACCAGTAAAGTGGTGAAGTCCCCCGAGACTATCGATGTGCAATTGGGGCTGTATTATTTGGCACAGTTGGCTTTGCCCCTACATTAGCGAGCCTCATCAAAATTTAATCTATGATTAATGAATTGTCATTGATATCAAGATATATTCAATACAGATAAAATCGACGATTAATACCAACATCCTGGGTTCTGTCTAACAAGGTGAGTATGAAAGCATCTCAGTCTTGTGCCAACAAGTTAAAAACCTTAGCCGATGCCACTCGACTCTCGATCTTAAAGCTGCTGATGAATGGCCCCCAGCATGTCAATGAAATCAATGCTGTTTTAAACGTCGAGCAGAGCTTACTGTCACATCACCTAAAGGTATTGCGACAGGCAGGTTTTGTCCAAGCTACTCGGGATGGCAAAGCTGTGCTCTATGCCTTGGTACCTGATATTCAGAGCAGTGTGTCTCAACAAGGCTTGGATCTAGGCTGCTGCGAATTTTCTTTTACCTCTTTTTCAGTGTAAGTCGCCCAGCAGTGGCGACACGCAAAGAGAGTGCCTGTGGCCGCTTGCTTGAGCGATCAAATCATCCCTATGCAGTCATTAGCAGGAAAAACACCTATGAATGGTCGGTTACTAACAGGAGTTTTCCTGAGTTTGTCTGTAAGTTTACAAGCTTGCAACAGCCTACAAGCCTCAGATCAAGGGGATTCTACAGCTTCACAGAAACTGGTGATTACCGGATCTAGTACCGTTGCGCCAGTCGCCTCTGAAATTGCCAAACGATATGAAACTCAAAACCCGCAAGTGCGGATTGATGTGCAAACCGGCGGTTCTTCCCGAGGAATTGCGGATGTTCGCCAAAGCGTTGCAGATATCGGTATGGTTTCACGGGCAGCTAAGCCTGAAGACAAAGGCCTCCAGTTTCACACCATTGCCAAAGATGGGGTGGTGATGATTGTTCATCGCGACAACCCAATTCGGAAGTTGACCCGTCAGCAGATTATCGACCTCTATACGGGCAAAATCAACAACTGGCAAGCCGTCGGTGGCAAATCTAGCCCCATTACGGTGGTCAATAAAGCCGCAGGTCGCTCCACTTTGGAAGTATTTGCGGAGCATTTTCAGTTGAAGCCCTCACAGATCAAAGCAGATGTGGTGATTGGCGATAATGAACAAGGTATCAAAACCGTGGCTGGTAACCCGCTAGCCATTGGGTATGTCTCCGTCGGAGCTGCTGGGGTTAATGTTAAGCAGGGAACACCCATCAAGGTTTTGCCCCTCGACGGAATTCAGGCCAATGCCAAAACCGTGCGTGAAGGGTCGTTTCCGCTGTCGCGCCCCCTCAATCTCATCACTAAAGGGACTCTAAATCCTCAACAGCAAAAATTTATTGAGTTTGCTCAATCGCCTCAAGTCAACGATATTGTGCAGGAGCAATCCCTTGTCACAATCCAAGAATGAACGGCTTTGGATCGGGGGGTTGCAAATTTTAGCCCTCTGTTCAGGAGCGATTTTAGTTCTGATCATTGGTTTTCTAGTATGGGAAACGCAGCCCATTGTCCGCACCATTGCCCTTGACCAATTCTGGCGTGATCCAGGCTGGCATCCTGCTGAAAGGGCCTATAATCTAATGCCCATGATCCTGGGCACCCTTGGGGTCACTCTGGGAGCGGTCATTCTAGCGACGCCTTTGGGCATTATCTCCGCCGTGTTTTGTCAGTATTATGCACCGGCGGGGCTGTCCCAGGTGTATCGACGCCTGATTGAGGTATTGGCTGGCATTCCCTCGGTTGTCTATGGTTTGTGGGGACTGGTGGTTGTGGTGCCTCTGATTGCCAAAATCCAGCCACCCGGTTCTAGCCTCTTGGCCGGAATTTTGATCTTGACTTTGATGATCCTGCCTACCATTGCTTTGGTGACAGACGCCAGTTTAGCGAGTTTACCCCCCACCTATTGGCGCGGATCCGCGGCCCTGGGTCTAGGGACTTGGGCAACCGTACAAGGGGTTTGTTTGCCGGCCATTCGCTCGGGGATGCTGACCGCTATCGTGCTGGCAACGGCCCGTGCTCTGGGCGAGACGATGGCTGTGCTCATGGTCTGTGGCAATGTAGTGCAAGTGCCCGATTCCATTTTTGCTCCTGTTCGCACGTTGACCGCGAACATTGCTTTGGAGATGGCCTATGCCCTGGATCTGCATCGGTCCGCTTTGTTTGCCAGTGGGTTGGTGCTAATGCTGGTGGTCGCGGGGCTGGTGGTCTTAACGGATCAATGGACCCATTCTCCTGATTATTAATATGACTCCTGTGTTTCCCCTCCGAAAGGCTCAACAGCGTCACAACTCTAGTAAAGAGCGATGGGCAGCAGTAGTCGTTTGGACCTTGGCACTGCTGATCACGGCGGTATTTGGGTGGTTACTCAGTGATGTCGTTTGGCAAGGTGGACGCCAAATTAATTGGGAATTTTTAAGCCATGCTCCTGAAAAAGCGGGTCTTGAAGGCGGAATTGCTCCCATATTGATATCTACAGGATGGGTGCTAGTAGTCTGCATGGTCACCTCTTTACCGCTGGGCTTGGGCACCGCTATTTTGCTCACAGAATTTAGCCAACAGCACCCTTTTGGGAACCGTACTATTCGCTTGAGCTTAGACATCTTAGCGGGGGTTCCTTCTATTGTCTTTGGGTTGTTTGGTAATGCTTTTTTCTCCAAAGTGCTAGGGTTGGGGTTTTCAATTTTGGCGGGCGGGTTAACCCTAGCCTGTATGGTCTTACCGATTTTGATTCGCTCGATTCAGGTGGGATTGGCCAGTGTACCTCAGGATTATCGTCAAGCTGCTGCTGCTTTAGGCGTATCTCGCTTAGGAATGCTATGGACGCTAATTTTGCCAGCAGCAATTCCGGGGATTGCGGTGGGGATATTGTTGGGGATGGGTCGGGCGATCGCAGAAACCGCTGCCCTTATTTTCACTAGTGGTTATGTAGACCGGATGCCCTCTTCTCTCTTAGATTCTGGTCGGGTGTTGTCGATCCATATTTTTGACTTAGCCATGAATATTCCGGGAGGCGAATCCCGTGCCTATGCTACTGCTTGTGTCTTGGTAATTTTGCTGGTGCTGATCAATGGCTCTATCTCCTGGTTAGCCAAGCGATTCCGTCAATCGAAAATTCAAGTATTATGACTTCTTCCACTTTCATTCCCCAGCAAATGACCACCAACCATCGCTATCCTCCCGATTTAAGGGTAGAACAGCTCAGTTTGCGGTATGGCCGTAAGGTCGCCTTTGCGAATGTGGATGCTCATTTCCGTGCCGGACAGATTAGCGCTTTAATTGGGCCGTCAGGATGTGGCAAAACCAGTTTCTTGAGCTGCTTGAATCGTCTGCACGAACTCACCCCCACAGCCCAGCTCTCCGGACAGGTGTATCTGGGGGGAGTCGATATCGCCACCTTACCTTTGATGCCCCTTCGTCGTCAGGTGGGTATGCTGTTTCAAAAACCTAATCCGTTTCCACTGTCGATTTATCGAAATTTGGCGTTTCCGTTGAAAGAGCATGGGATTTGCGATCGCAACCGCATTGACGCCATCATCGAAACCACCCTGCAAGAAGTAGGTTTGTGGGCAGAAGTCAAAGACCGCTTAAAAGCACCAGCTTTGTCACTGTCTGGAGGCCAACAACAACGCCTCTGTTTAGCCAGAGCCCTGGCCCTCAAACCCCAAGTTCTGCTGATGGACGAACCTTGTAGTGCCCTCGATCCGCTGTCTAGTGAAGTGATTGAGGATCTGATTCTGCGTTTAAAGGGCATCTATACCATTTTGATTGTCACCCATAATCTGGGCCAAGCCTCTCGCATTGCCGATGATGTCGCTTTTTTCTGGGTCCAACATGAGGTGGGCCAGTTAATTGAGTTTGGCTCCACCCAAGACATTTTCTCTAACCCTAATAATCCATTGACAATGGCCTATGTGAGCGGTCGTCGTGGCTAGAGATCGAACCCACTGAACAGTATTTGGCCCATGCCACAGATTCTTCATGAAGACTCCAGCATAGACATTCAGGGCTGTCACAAAAAAGAGTCCTGGAACCATCTTGCACTTTTTTGCACAGATACTTAGTTCAACCCTGCAAACGTTCAATATCTCTCATGGGTGGCGCACCGAACATACGAGAATATTCACGGCTGAACTGTGAAGGGCTCTCGTAGCCAATCTGATAGGCTGTTTGAGCTGCATCGGTACTCTTGGCAAGCATCATCTGACGAGCTTTCAATAGTCTTAGCTGTTTTTGATACTGTAGTGGACTCATTGAAGTGACTTTTTTGAAATGGCGATGAAATGACGACGAGGACATATTAGCCTGCTCAGCTAGGGCCTCAACTCGTAGTGGCTTCGTGAAATCAACGTTTATTTGCTTGATTATCTCGGCAATTCGCTGCATAGTGCTGCCGGACGTAACGATCTGACGCACCGCTTCGCTTTGTTCACCGATTAGAAGGCGGTAATAGATTTCATGGACGATCATCGGCGCTAAAAAAGGAATATCCTGTGGCGCGTCCAACAGTTGCGTCAGTCGGGTGGCACAATCAATTAATGGCAAATCAGCATTACTGACAAACAAGCCTCTCACCGAGTTCTCTTTTTTGTCTTTAATCGGTCTGACTTGAGCAATAATGTCGCAGAGTTGAACGGGGTCTAATGTCAGCTTGAGTCCTAAGTAAGGCTGACTGGTTGTTGCCTGCACCGGAAAGCCACAGATCGGTAAGTCAACTGAAACCACCAGATATTGGGCAACGCCATAGTAATAGCTTTCATCGTTGAGCAATACTTCTTTTTTGCCCTGAACGATGATAGCAAGGGTCGGTTCACAGACCCCCTGAAGTGTTTTTGCGGTAGATTCCCGCATGAGGTCTAGTTGATTGATGGCAGTTGTATGCATACCATCTCCCTTGCCGTCAGTATGCCGAGCTACCAATGCCGCTAATTCGCTGCATTTGCTGATTGTCGTCCTGTGACTCAGTACCTTATCCACCGCGTTGAATCCTTCATTGATTTCACTACTCCTGTGATCTCATTGTAGAAAATGTTTTTCTTGCCAATACTCCATTTGAGAGGATTAGGCAATTATCTGAGAAGTTTGTGTATTTAGCGTCAAGATTTTTGCGCCTACGATGAAACTATGTCAAAAGAACCATGAAAGGATAAGGCAATGGTAAACGACGCAACAAAAATTGCTTTGGTGACAGGATCGAGCCGGGGGCTGGGCAAAAACACTGCTTTAGCACTGGCAAAAAAAGGAGTGAATGTCATCGTCACATATCACAGCAGCGAGGCGGAAGCCGATAGTGTTGTGGCTGCGATCGCAGAACTGGGTCGTGAAGCTGTTGCCCTACAGCTCGACACATCTAGCACGAAAAACTTTGATGCGTTTGCAGTGCAAATCAAACAAGTCCTGAAAGATAAGTGGCAAACAGAGCAGTTTGATTTCTTGGTCAACAATGCCGGAATTGGCATCAACAAGCCCTTTTTAGAGACAACTGAAGCGGACTTTGACCGCCTGATGAATATCCAGTTGAAGGGCGTGTTCTTCTTGACGCAAAAACTGCTGCCGCTGATCAAAGATGGCGGACGGATTATCAATATCTCATCAGGTCTGGTTCGATTTGCGCTACCGGGATATTCCGCTTATGCCGCGATGAAGGGAGGCATCGAGGTGTTGACCCGCTACTTGGCAAAGGAGCTGGGTGAAAGGCAAATTGCCGTCAACACGATCGCTCCTGGTGCCATTGAAACAGATTTCGGCGGCGGCGCAGTGCGTGACAATCAACAGCTCAACACCTTTGTTGCTTCGCAAACAGCTCTGGGCCGCGTGGGTGTGCCGGATGACATTGGAGGTGCGATCGCATCTCTACTCTCCGAAGAAAACCGTTGGGTCAACGCCCAGAGGCTTGAAGTCTCTGGCGGCATGTTTATCTAACTGACTAAACCCCAACAGCAAAAAATATCAGGGAAGGCATCAAAGCCATGAATCGACTGTTTCTGACCTCAGCAGTAGTGCTAGCCGTAGTTATAGTTTCAGAAACTCAAGCACAGGAGATCGTTCCGCAACCGCCAAAAGTCCTAACCCGCCAAGAGCGCGGCGAAAAAGTGATGAATAGCTTTTCACAAGGCCAGGGGCTACCACCACATTTCCAACAGCTCCAAAAAGATTTTCCAGAGCTAGCCGATCTAACGCTCAAATATGCTGTGGGTGATATTTGGGGGCGAGAAGTTCTAGGCGACAAAACCCGACAACTGGTCTCTCTTGCCGGGTTTGCCGCAGAAGGGACGATGCCGCAGTTCAAGGTTCATGCCCAATACGCTCTCAACTACGGCGTGACACCAGAAGAGCTAATGGAAGTGATTTACATTACCACCGTTACATCCGGCTACCCCCGCGCTTTAATTGCTGCGGGAACGCTCAAAGAGCTGTTTCAAGAGAACAACATCAAGTTTCCGGTTACGTCACAGCAGTAGGAGATTTCAATGTCGAACTTAAGTAGAAAGGTCATTGCGATTACTGGAGCCAGTAGCGGCATCGGTGAAGCTAGTGCCAAGTTACTCGCCGAAAATGGTGCAAAGGTTGTTCTAGGCGCACGGCGAATCGAAAAATTAGAGCAGATTGTCGAGGAGATCCGCGAACACGGCGGCACGGCGAAATGCAAAGCCGTGGATGTTACCCGTCGCGAGGATGTAAAAGCGTTTATTGAGTTTGCTAGAGACCAGTTTGGTCGTGTTGATGTCATCTTCAACAATGCGGGTGTCATGCCCTTATCTCCGTTGAATGCCTTGAAAGTCGAGGAATGGGACAAAACGATCAACGTAAATATTCACGGCGTATTAAACGGAATTGCAGCCGGTCTCCCCATCATGGAAGCCCAGGGCGGCGGGCACTTTATCAATACTGCATCCATCGGCGCACACGCAGTCTCGCCCACTGCGGCGGTTTATTGTGCAACTAAGTATGCCGTTTGGGCTATCTCTGAAGGGCTGCGGCAGGAATCGAAGAACATCCGCGTGACGACTCTCTCTCCGGGTGTGGTCGAGACGGAACTCGGCTCAGATATTACAGATGAATCAGCCCAAGACTTTTTGAGAGAACTCCGGAAGAATGCCCTTCGTTCGGATGCGATCGCTAGAGCTGTTCTGTATGCTGCTTCCCAGGCGGATGATGTCGATGTTAATGAAGTGATTGTTCGTCCAACGACAAGTGCATTCTAAGCTGCGAACGTACGGTTGAGAGGTCGCTGGTCAGAGACTTTACGACAGCAGATATTGATGCGTTTTTGGTATCAATATCTGCTGTCAAAATTAGAATTAATCTGAGCTTGAAGTTGGGTTAGTTTAAGACTATCGCTTGGATTAGTACCTCATACTAAATCCGATCAATTAACCCCCGAAATAAATATATCCATCATGCCGGCCACCAGTGGTAGTTGGTCAAAGCTTTAATTTCTGATTTCATCGTCAATAAAGTTCGACAGCGCTCTTCAAGAACATCTTCAAGGTCATCAAGGGTATCAAAGCATCGATTGACTAAGGGTTCGTCCGCTAGCCGCCATAGTCGTTCAGCAGGTTGTAGTTCTGGAGAATAGGGCGGTAAAACCTTTAGATGAATGCCCCGTGGCACCACCAGATCCTTACAGTTATGCCAGCCTGCACCATCAAGCACTAACAGAATCTGTTTGTGTTCTCCAGCTCCGACTTGCTGGGCAAAGCTTGTCAGGGCTTGGTTAAACCAGTCTCCATTCACCCGAGGCAGAATTAACCATTCCGTGTCACCGGTTGTGGGGTGAACAAATCCATACAGATAGGTCCATTCGTAGCGGTGGTCCACCTCAGCAATAGGACGCTGACCCACGGTCGCCCAAATCTTGCGAATAATGGGTTTAAGGCCTAATCGGTGCTCATCAAATGACCAGACATCGACATCGGCATCTGGATAGCGTCGCTCTAGTTCTGCTTTACACTTAGGAAGTTTTTTTGAAGGCTGTTTGTGCCTCTAGCTCACCT
>ENA-ORXM01000114-ORXM01000114.1-marine-metagenome-genome-assembly--contig:-NODE-114-length-152436-cov-17.790068_pt1 | contig 152436 bp, 112 predicted proteins | sample MGYA00237867_ERZ511480 | MGnify/ENA primary metagenome ERZ511480 (study PRJEB26309, sample SAMN06266103) | marine metagenome | isolation source: Algal blade | place: United Kingdom:Sidmouth, United...
GATCAGATGTCCGGCACCTGTGCCGGGCTTTGGAACTTTTTTATAAGTCGTTGATTCTCACCGACGCAACAAGTCTAATCTATTAAACCTTACGAGTGGATTGATAAGACAATAGAACTACTGAATTATAAATAGCTTGTTGTCAACAATAAGTTGTAGCCAATAAAATCATCTAAAAATGAAAAAAATAATTACACTCTTAACAGCACTATTTCTCATAGTTGCCTGTAAGAATAAAGAAAACACAAATACAGTTAAGTATGAAGTTGTAGAAAATGATAAAACGCAACGATTAGATTCCGTTTACTCAGCGCATTTTGAAAGAAACGAATTTAACGGTAATATACTCGTAGCAGAAAAAGGTAAAATCATATTTCAGAAAAGCTTTGGAATTGCTAACGAAGAGACCAATGAGAAACTGAACATTGAGACCTCTTTTGAATTAGCATCTGTTTCAAAACAATTTACGGCAATGGGAATTGTCCAACTTCAAAAAGAAGGAAAACTTTCCTATGATGACTTAGTTAGTACATACGTTTCAGAACTTAATAATTACAAGGGCATTACCATAAAGAACTTACTTAATCATACTGGTGATTTACCTGATTATATGAGTATTATGGATGATAACTGGGACAAATCTAAAATAGCTACAAATGAAGATGTGATTAACGCTTTCGCGAAAGCGTCTCCAGAAAAGGAATTTGAGCCAAATCAAAAATATAGTTACAGTAATACTGGATATCTACTACTTGGTACTATCATAGAAAGAGTCAGCGGAAAATCATTTGAAGAATATTTGAATGAAAAGATATTTGAACCACTTGAAATGGACAATAGCTTTGTTTACAGGAGAAGATATGATCCAAAGAAAATCAATAATTATGCATTGGGCTATATTTATTCAGATAGCTTGAAGCGAAATATAGTACCAGATGAGTCGCTTGAAGAGGACTATGTCATTTATTTAGATGGTATTGTTGGCGATGGGATGGTAAATTCAAATTTAATTGACTTATTTAAATGGGATAGAGCACTCTACGACACGACTCTTGTTAATGAGGAAGATAAAAAATTAATTTTCGCATCGTATCCTACAAGTAGTGGTGAAGATACAGGTTATGGATTTGGTTGGTTCGTTAGAAACGATAGTTTATATGGTAAAAGAGTTCTGCATTCAGGTGGTTGGGCTGGTTATATAACATGGATTGAAAGACATATCGATAATGATAAAACGATTATTCAACTCATGAATATTGAGAATAAAATCACAACAAGTCCAGCTGGAAACGCTCGTAAGATTTTGTATGACCAACCTATAGAGAAACCTTTTGCATTGCCTGAAGAAATTCTTATAAATTATGTTGGAACATATCTTGGTGAGGACCAACGAGAATCTGAAATTACTTTTGAATTCGGAAGACTGTGGGATAGCGGTCAATATGAATTAAAACCAATTTCAGAGACTAAATTTGTCGTTATCGGTTTCAGACCGCAAGTAACCGTTGAGTTTAATATGGATAATGAAGGTGTTGTAAATAGTTACAGAGTACAGCAAGAAGGAACAGGATTAGATAAAACCTTATTACGTAAAAAATAACAGTGTTAAACAATGTTTAATAGTAATAGCGGTTTAGATGTTAATCTATTAATAAAGTATCTTATGAATTAAAAGTAAGTGCGTTTTAACCGACAACTAATTTAATACTAAATGTAGGCAATAATAACAGAACAGAGCGCAATAAAGGAATTTACATCTGACAAACATGATAAACTAATTTATGTGACGACAAAAATGCTGACTGAATAATTAAAGCCAGTTGCCAACTTCGAAAACTCATGCCCAAGATCAGTAACTTCGGGCTACGCAATTACAAAAGGGCATAGAAACCCCACTGACCATTGTAAACCGCTTATTTAGGAGCAAACTTTTTAATCTTGTCTGAATTAAGCTGTTTTATCAACACCGGTGACATGCGCCGGGGCATCCATTTTTCCGGTGCTCATCCCATCCGGTTTCTCTTTACCAGGTAACCCTGTAGAACGGTTCGGAATCCATCGTTGATGTCGGCTTCCACGTAATCGATGTTGTACTGCAGACATTTCAGGCGTAGCCGTTCCTTGTACGCCACGACCTGCTCGACGTAGTATTCTTTTACCTGGTTGGGTTGCAGTTTTACGCGCTCACCGGATTCCATGTCGATAAATTCATAGGGGCGGTTTTCGAACTCGAATTCGATCTCTTTTTTCTTATCCACCGTATGGAACAGGATCACTTCGTGTTTAGCGTGCTTCAGGTGTTGCAGTGCGCTGAACAGGTCGTCCTCTTTTTCCGCATCGCCGAACATGTCGCTGAAAATGATCACCAGCGACCGGCGGTGGATGCTGTCGGCAATCTGGTGCAGGGCGTTGGCCGCTCCGGTTTTTACGTTGCGGGTGGGCGTGTCGGCCAGTTGCTGCAGGTGAGTGAGCAACAGCCGGTAGTGCGTGGTGCTTGACTTGGGCCGGGTGTGCAGCGTAACCGCCTCGTCAAAAAAGCTGAGGCCGAAGGCATCGCGTTGCTTCTGCAGCAGATTCATCAGGCTGGCGGCGGCGAGGGCACTGAAGCGGGTCTTGTTTATAAACGCTTCGGAATGCTTGGTCACTTCCGGAAAATGCATTGACGAACTGGTATCGATCACGATCTGGCACCGCAGGTTGGTTTCCTCCTCGTAGCGCTTGGTGTACATCTTGTTGGTACGAGCAAATACCTTCCAGTCGATACTCTTCGTCGGTTCTCCGGGGTTGTAAATGCGGTGCTCGGCGAATTCCACGCTGAAACCGTGGAAGGGGCTTTTGTGCAGGCCGATGATAAAACCTTCTACCACCTGGCGGGCAAGCAGGTCAAAATTTCCAAGATTTCGTACCTGCTCGTTGTCGATTAATTGCATTTGATTTTTTTAAGGGAGAAAGACTGATCGTAGAATTAAGGTTGCCGGCAAAATGTGACCACGGAAGACTGTAATCCGCTTTCACACCCGCCAACCATCGAACGGTATCGGTTGTTCGTCGAGATATAACGGTGCTAATGTACGCATCGTACTATCTTCGGCACTATGTTAGGTAAAATGAAAAAATGGTTGGGAATTGAAGGCGTAAAGCTGGAACTGGACCTCCCCGAAAAATTCTCCCCGAATCAAAAGACGATCAACGGCAGGGTCCGCATGTACAGTAAGAACGCGCAGACGGTTTCGGCCATACGCCTGGTGGTCATCGAGAAATATTCCCGTGGCCGCGATGAAGAGCAACTGGTGGACGAATACATGCTCGGCGAGCTGGTCATCACCGATTCCGTCGAGGTACCCGAAGAAGGGGAGATCGTCGAAGTACCGTTTTCCCTGCCTTTCGAGCCGATGGTGTCCGAAGTAGATCGGTTCGCCAATCGCAACGTGCTGTTCAAAGGGCTCGCCTATCTGGCCCGCAAGACCCGCAACGCCGAATCGGAATACCGCGTAGAGGCCGAAGCACAGGTGAAAGGGGTGGGGCTCAACCCGTTCGTACAGCAGATTTTGCCCGCCTGATTTGTATCTCGGACCGGGAAGGCGTGTTTGGGCGCGGACGCGGGATGCAGGGTTAGTTGTAATGCCACGGTTGCCGCCTAATGGTTGCCGCTTTGGACTTAACATCGGTTTTTGGCTTCGCTTTTATGCAAGTACAGGCGCTTTTCTTTGGATAATTCCATGAGAACAGGTTTATTAGCCCGAGATTATTTATTAATCAGAAAATCCATATGTCCAGACTTGTCATTATTTCCAACCGCTTGCCGATTACCATCAATCGTTCTGCGGGTGAACTACACTACCACCCGAGTGCCGGTGGCCTCGCTACCGGGTTGAACTCCTTAGACGAAAGTTACAACAAGCTGTGGATAGGCTGGCCGGGCCAGGACATTACGGATGAGTGGGAAAAAGAAAGCGTTCGCAACGATCTGTCCAAGCGTGGCCTTGCTCCCGTTTTTCTCACCCCGCGAGAAATTGACCTCTATTACGAGGGGTTCAGCAATAAGACCATCTGGCCGCACTTCCATTATTTTACCGAGTATACCGCTTACAATGACGACATGTGGTCGGCATACCAGGAGGTCAACTATAAATTTTTTCAGGAAACGGAAAAACACCTGCGCGACGGGGACATGGTTTGGGTACACGATTACCAGCTGATGCTCCTGCCGGCACTGATCCGGGAAAAGTTTCCCGACATAAGCATCGGTTTTTTCCTGCACATTCCGTTTCCCAGCTACGAGGTGTTCCGTATTCTCCCCTGGCGCAAAGAGATTCTCGACGGTATCCTGGGATCCGACCAGATCGGCTTCCACACCTTCGGTTACATGCGCCATTTCCTGTCGGCTGCTTACCGGATCGCGGGCTACGAGCACAAGTTCGGACGGCTACACATCAACGAGCGGGAAGTGAACGTCGATGTATTCCCGATGGGGATTAACTACGAAAAATACGCCCACCCCGACGTCGACGCCCAGGCGGATCAGGGCAGCGGAGAGATCCGGCGCCTGCACGCCAGCCGTAAGATCGTGCTCAGCGTCGACCGCCTGGATTATACCAAGGGAATTCCTCACCGGGTCCGGGCTTTCGGCCGCTTTATCCGCAACAATCCGGAATTCATCGGCAAGGTCAACCTGATCATGATCGTTGTTCCCAGCCGGGCCAACGTGGATCAGTACCAGAGCCTGAAACAGGAGGTGGACGTGCTCGTCAGCCAGGTAAATTCCGAATACGGCACCTTCGACTGGATGCCGATCCATTATTACTACCGCTCCCTCAACTTCGCCTCCCTGACCACCCTCTATAAAGAGGCCGATATTGCCCTCATCACTCCCCTCCGCGACGGAATGAACCTCGTGGCCAAGGAGTACATTGCCGCTAAGGAAGACTCCAAACAAGGGGTGCTGATCCTGAGCGAAATGGCCGGTGCCGTCTACGAACTCAACGACGGAGCCATCACCGTAAACCCACAGAGCCATCAAGACATCGAAGAAGCACTGCTGGCAGCCCTGAAAATGCCCGAAGAAGAACAGCGGCAGCGCATGGAGATCATGCAGAGCAAACTACGCCGCTACGATGTGAAGCACTGGGCGGCTACTTTTATCAAAGAACAGCACAAATTAAAAGACAAAAACCGGATGGCCAACACGACCCACCTGAGCGGCGAAACCCTCGCTACCGTTAAAAAAAGCTACGAGCAGGCAAAAGAACGGCTGCTTTTCATCGACTACGACGGTACCATGATGGAATTTCATGAAGATCCACAGGCCGTCAGTCCGGATGATGAAGTGATCGCTTTACTCAGCGGTCTGGCCGCCGATAAAAAGAACAACGTCGTGATCAACAGCGGCCGTGACCGGGATACCCTCGAAAAATGGCTCGGCCACCTCGACGTGGAAATGGCTGCCGAGCACGGCGTCTGGATGAAGGAAAACGGGGAGTGGCACCTCAACCCCAACGTTGTCGACTCCTGGATGCCCAAAGTGCGCGAATTACTCGAAAATCTCGTGGAACGTACGCCCGGTTCTTTCATTGAAACCAAAGACTACAGCCTCGCTTGGCACTACCGCAGCATTGACCGTGATCTCGGCCAGAAGCGCGTCCGGGAATTCCGCGACATGCTTACCTACCTGATCCAGAACCAGGATCTCCAGGTTCTTGAAGGAAATAAGGTCGTCGAGATCAAGAACGCCGGGGTGAATAAAGGTAAGGCCACCAGCCACTGGGTAGGCAAAAAAGACTGGGGCTTCGTTCTCGGTATCGGTGACGATGCTACCGACGAAGACATCTTTGCCGCCTTGCCGGAAGAAGGCGTGAGCATCAAGGTCGGTGCGGATCGTACGGCGGCCAGGTACAGTCTGAGTGGCGTAAGCGAGGTACGTAAAATGTTTAAGAGCTTGTTATAACCTTTTGCTACCAAAGCTTTTGTAAACTTTTTCAGTCACGCTCTGGCCTCGGAACTCGCTGGCACCAACGTTACGATCACTACCCCGAATCCGGGTGCGGTAAAAACGAAGTTTGCCGAAACTGCCGGATTCGGAGACAACGAAGGCGTGTTCGCTTCCGGAAAATCAGCCCGGTTCACGGCGGAGAAAGGATACGCCGCCATGGAAGCCGGTAAGCTGGAAGTAATAACCGAGCTCGGCCTCAAAGTGATGGTCAAAGCAGGTATGCCGTTCATACCCACCCGCGCCGGGATGGACATAATCAAGGAAATGCAGGAAGAGTAGCGGTGCTCCGGCAACTTCCTTGCTGTTCCAAAACCTATCTTTGCATTCCCGCGGCCGCGCCCCGAAAGGTTGCTGTGCGGAAACATTACTGTTTTTATCCCCAACTTACCCGAACATGGAACTTTCCCGACAACGCTACCGGATTGGTGGCGCGGATGCCCTCCAGATAGCCGAACGCTTCGGCGCGCCCGTTTACGTCTACGATGCCGCCATCATGAAACGGCAGTATCACCGCATAACCAAGGCGTTCGGTAAGGCCAAACGGCTGCGGATAAATTACGCCTGCAAGGCGTTGACCAACCTGAACGTACTGCGCATTTTCCGGGAACTCGGCAGCGGACTCGATACCGTCTCCGTGCAGGAGGTCGAGCTGGGCCTGATGGCCGGTTTTGATCCTCACGACATCCTTTTTACGCCCAACTGCGTAAGCCTGGAGGAGATCTCCGAGGCGGTAGCGCTCGGGGTTCGGATCAACATCGACAACATCGAAATTCTGGAGCAATTCGGCGCGCGCCACCCCGAGGTGCCCGTCTGCATCCGCATCAATCCGCACATCATGGCGGGCGGTAACTCCAAGATCAGCGTCGGCCACATCGACTCCAAATTCGGCATCAGCATCCACCAGGTACCCCACGTGCTGAAGGTGGTTGCGGCCCTCGGCCTGAAAATCGAAGGGCTGCACATGCACACCGGCTCCGACATTTATGACGCCCAGGTCTTCCTACGCGCCGTGGAGATCCTGCTCGGCGCCGCCGCCGATTTCCCCAATCTCGATTACCTCGATTTCGGCTCCGGCTTCAAGGTCGCCTACAAAGAAGGTGGCATCGAAACCGACATCGAAGACCTCGGCGATCAACTTGGCGACCGCTTCAACGAATTCTGCGTCGAATACGGCCGGGAGCTCGAACTGATGTTCGAGCCCGGTAAGTTTCTGGTCAGTGAATCCGGATACTTTCTCGTCAAGACCAACGTGGTCAAAACCACCACCGCCTCCGTTTTTGCGGGAGTGGACAGCGGCCTGAATCACCTGATCCGTCCGATGTTATACGACTCATACCACCGCATCACCAACATCAGCAACCCTGGGGGTAAGACGCGGATTTACAACGTAGTAGGCTACATCTGTGAAACCGATACTTTTGGCGTCAACCGCCCCCTGAGTGAGGTGCGCGAAGGCGACATTTTGGCCATGGCCAACGCCGGTGCCTACAGCTTCATGATGGCCAGTAATTACAACAGCCGCTTCCGCCCGGCGGAGGTGTTGGTACTCGACGGCGAAGCCCACCTGATCCGCCGGCGCGAGACGATGGAGGATTTGTTGGGTACGCAGGTGGAGGTGGCTTCCCTGAAGACCGGTGAGTTGGTGTCCTGAAATAATTCTGCCATGAAGTTTCTGCTTCCTCTTTTTCTGATGCCTTTCCTCTGCGTGAAGTGTTGCCCGTGGGACGACTGTGAGGGAGCTGATATTGTCTGTCAGGAATTGTTGCCGATACTTCCTCAACTCGAAAACGCAATTCCTTACGAAGACGGGGAAACGTTGAATTTTCGTTTTGCGGATGAACCTGAAGTAATCAGGATTGATGCTTTTCGCCGGGACAACACCGCTGGTGCCAGCCAAAACTGTCAGGATGGTGTATTCGCCGTCTTGCAAACTACAGCTACGAACCGTCCTTTCAGAATCACGCTGGCTACCGACTTATTCGACAGAGAAATCTTGTTCTTCAACTTTTTCTTCGAGGATTCCGCGCAGGGAGATACTGAAGAATTTGGAGTGTTTTACGACGAAGCCGAAAGGCCCGGCGTGGCCGCACCAGATCTTTTGAGGTTTATTACCGATACCACACTAGCAGGCGTAAATTACCAGGACGTCGCTGAGGTGAAAATCATGGACGGATTAGCCACTGGTGAAATCAGTGCTTTCTACTACAGCCGAATCGACGGACTGCTGCGGGTGGAACGGGTAGAACGCCCCGCTTTTTTTCGAGTAGAATAGTATGCGTCTAACGGTGAAAACAATACCATGCACATCCACAAACTCTACCGCTACCCCGTAAAAAGCCTCGGTGGCCAGGCGGTTGACGCTTTACAGCCCGAAATTCGTGGCTTCAAAGACGACCGCCGCTGGTGCTTCGTGGACCAGCGCAACAACTTCATGGGGCAGCGTCGCTACGCGAGCCTGACGCATTTTCGGGCGGAGATTCATGGCGACGAGCTGCATTTCGTGCGTATCGAAGACGATGAGTTGGTGGGCGCGGTCGCGGGTGCAAGGACGGGACAAAACAGCCGTGCGGTCACCGTCTGGGACGATACCTTCAACGCCACCCTAATCGAAGACGAAGACCTCGTCGCCATCACCGAAGCCCTCGGCATCCCCGGTGCCCGGTTGCTGTACATGGGTGACGACGTCCACCGCCCGGTCGATCCCCGTTACGCCCGGGCGGGAGAGGAGGTCTCTTTCGCCGACGGTTACCCCTACTTGATCACCACCACCGGCAGCCTGGCCGATCTATCCGCCAGGGTGGGGGAGTCGCTTGACGAGCGCCGCTTCCGTCCCAACATCATTATTGACCACAACGTCCCTTTTGCCGAAGACGACTGGAAATTCCTGAAGATCGGAAAGCATGCGTTTCGCCTGCCCAAACCCTGCGCCCGCTGCATCATGATCACGCAGCACCCCGATACCGGAAATCGTAATCCCCGCATTCTGGCGGAGCTGGCTGCTTATCGCAAGGAGGGGCGGAAGGTGATGTTCGGGATGAATGCCTGCTGGGAGGGTGGGGCGGGGAAGATCTCAAGGGGCGATGATGTATCGGTTCAAAGAGTGTAATAGTCCCGACGTCAGCCGTGGCCAAAGGTAAGGAAAGGACGATTGAACCCCTCCTCAGCGGCGGGGTATGCCTGATGCGGCTATCGACCATTGCACCTGCGGCCTCGCCCTGATACCTTAAGATTTTGCCTTGGAAAATACGGCTTTCAATATTGCGTTCAATCTTCAAAACCCTTCCAGTATGCGATTACTTTTCTTTCAGATTCTGCTGTTTTCTGCCCTCGGTTTGCACGCTCAATTTGGCGTTCAGACTTCCGCTATTTTTAACGATGCTTCCCCTGATTTTATAACCGGCGTGGGAGAATTGCCCGCCGACGAATTCGAAACGGGCGGCGAAGTAGCTTTGAACTACTGGTTTCGCCTGCCCAAACAGCGCATCGAATTCTTACCGACGGTACGCTATGCCACCAGCAAATTTGGACTGGCGGGTATTTCCCTGAGGGAATTCGGGGCGGATATGAAAGTCAATATCTACCCTTTCGATTTTTTGGGGGATTGTGATTGTCCTACTTTCGGAAAGCAGGGGCCACAACTCCAGAAAGGTTTCTTTCTACAAGCATCAGGGGGATACAGTTTTTACAATTCCGCCTTTACCAACGCCCTGGATGAAAGAGAGGTAAGCAACGGAAACGCCGTTGTTTTTGGCGGTGCGATTGGGTTAGACATCGGCCTCAGCAACTTGCTTACCCTGACCCCGATCGTCGGTGCCCGCTTCGCAACCTCCGCTTACCGGGATACAGTATTCACGGATCCGGATGGCCTTAACGAAACCCCGAGTTCATCAAAGCTGACCACACTCCACGCCGGTTTACTGGTGTCCTTCCGCTTCGACCACAAGAATTATTAAGAAGTCTGACGAATGGTGACACCAGTTTGCCGTCGTAATAAACGCCTAAGCACAGTTTGGTCTGTATCGCCGGTATGCTACCTTAGTGTTATCAAGTAATAATCTCATGTTTAGTCTGCTCCTTATGGTGATTCTTCTCGTGCTGGTGGTGGTCTCAGTACCCACTCCCACAAGGAAAGCCGCGTAGCATTATGCAGATCGACGAAGCCGCTTTCCCCCTCCACCGGGAAAGCGGCTTTTCTTTTACCCCCCCCAACCGTCAGATGGCACACCAATTAAATAAATACAGCAAGAATGTCACCAATAATCCCGAGCAACCCGCCGCCCGTGCCATGCTCTACGCCACCGGCATGGACGACGGCGACATGGAGAAAGCGCAGGTGGGCATAGTCTCTACCGGTTGGGAAGGCAACCCCTGCAACATGCACCTCAACGGTCTGGCCACCGACGTGAAGGCCAGCGTAAACGCGCAGGATGACCTCATCGGCCTCATCTACCACACCATCGGCGTTTCCGACGGCATCAGCATGGGCACCGACGGCATGCGTTTCAGCCTGCCCAGCCGCGACGTGATCGCCGACAGCGTAGAAACCGTTGCCGGAGCGCAGTGGTACGACGGTCTGGTGACCGTAGTGGGGTGCGACAAGAATATGCCCGGCGCCATGATCGGTATTTCCCGGCTCAACCGCCCCGCCATTTTGCTTTACGGTGGCACCATCAGCCCCGGATGCTACGAGGAAGAAAAACTCGACATTGTCTCCGCCTTCGAAGTTTTAGGAAAATACCGGACCGGCGAGGTGGACGAGACAAAGTACAAAGGCGTAATTCGCCACGCATGCCCCGGCTCCGGTGCCTGCGGTGGTATGTACACCGCCAACACGATGGCTACTGCGATCGAGGCCATGGGCATGGCCCTTCCTTACAACTCCTCTATCCCCGCCAACTCCGCCGATAAGGCCGCCGACTGCAAGCGCATTGGCGATTACATGCTCAACCTCCTGCAGAAGGACATCAAGCCGAGCGATATCCTGACGCGAAAATCCTTCGAGAACGCCATGGTTACCATCACCGCCCTCGGCGGCAGTACCAACGCCGTGCTTCACCTGCTGGCCATGAGTCATGCTGCTGGTCTGGACATCACGATCGATGACTTTCAGAAAATCAGTGACCGCGTCCCCTTCATCGCCGATCTGAAGCCCTCGGGCAAGTACGTCATGGAAGACCTCTACTACGTCGGCGGTGTTCCCGCCGTGATGAAGGAACTGCTGAAGCAAGGCCTGCTCCACGGCGACTGCCTCACCGTCACCGGCAAAACGCTGGCCGAGAACCTGGCCGAATCGGAACCCCTGAAGGAAGGGCAGGTGATCATCAAACCCTTTGATCAGCCGATCAAGGCCACCGGGCACCTGCGCATACTTTACGGCAATCTGGCTACGGAAGGCTCGGTAGCAAAGATCACGGGCAAGGAAGGCCTTCATTTCATGGGCCCCGCCAAGGTTTATGACTCGGAGTTAGCGGCCAATCAGGCCCTCAGCCGCAGGGAAGTCGTGGCCGGCGACGTGATGGTCATCCGGTACTCCGGCCCCCAGGGTGGCCCCGGAATGCCGGAGATGCTGAAGCCCACCAGCGAAGTGATGGGGCAGGGCCTCGGCAAGAAGGTCGCCATGATCACCGACGGGCGCTTCAGTGGCGGCACCCACGGATTCGTGGTGGGCCACATCAGCCCCGAGGCGCAGTTGGGGGGGCTGATCGGGCTCCTCGAGGACGGCGACATCATTCGCATCGACGCGGAACTAAACATCCTGGAAGCGGAGCTCGACGAAGCGACGATCGCAGCGCGCCGGGCGAAGTGGTCCGCTCCGGACAACGGGGCCACGCACGGGGTATTGAAAAAATATGCAAGGTTGGTCAGTAGCGCGTCTCTCGGATGCGTTACCGATCTCTAGCTCGGCTTGTGCCCGGATCGGATTTAATAATATATTTCGGGCGCAAACGCAGGATGCAATAAGATGAATTTCAAAAAGCAAGGTTTATGAATACCACGGCAATCAAATCCAGTTCCAACGGCAAGGCGCCGTCTACGACCCGCATGTCGGGTGGTCATGCGGTGCTGCAGTGTCTGGTCAACGAAGGCGTGGATACCATCTTCGGGTACCCCGGCGGAGCCATCATGCCGATCTACGACGCGATGATCGATTTTGAAACCGAAATCACCCACATTTTGCCCCGGCACGAGCAGGGCGCCATTCACGCCGCCGAAGGTTACGCCCGCATAAAGCGCCAGACCGGCGTTTGTATGGCCACCTCCGGCCCCGGTGCTACCAATCTGCTGACGGGGCTTTGCGACGCCCAACTCGATTCGCTGCCGCTGGTAGCCATCACCGGTCAGGTGCCGGGCTACTTGTTGGGCAGCGATGCTTTTCAGGAGGTCGACGTCATCAATTGCACCATTCCGGTGACCAAATGGAACTACCAGATCACCGACCCTAAAGACATCGGTTGGGTTTTTAAAAAAGCATTTTATATCGCCAACTCGGGCCGGCCCGGTCCGGTACTGATCGACATCACGAAGGACGCGCAACTGGCCACGGTTGATTTTCACTATCCGAAGGAACTATCGATCCGCAGCTATATACCCTATAACAAGCCCAGAAAAGATGCCTTGGTTGCCGCGGCGGACCTGATCAATGCCGCCAGACAGCCCATGATTTTGGCCGGCCACGGTGTCCACATTGCCCACGCTCAGGACGTATTTCGAAAATTCGTGGACAAGACGGGTATACCGGTCGGGGTTACCTGCCACGGTCTTTCCGCCATATCAAACGATCATCCTTTGTTTGCGGGAATGCTGGGTATGCACGGCAACTACGGCCCCAATTTTCTGCAGAACGATGCCGATGTCATCATCGCCATCGGCATGCGCTTCGACGATCGGGTCACCGGTAATCTTGCCAAGTATTTGCCCGACGCCAAGGTCGTGCACATCGAGGTCGACCCCGTCGAACTGAACAAGAACGTCAAAGCCGCCGCCCCCCTATTGGGCGACGCCAGAGAAGTGCTGGAAGAGCTCCTGCCGCTGGTCCGTAAGCAGGAACACCCCGAGTGGGTCGCCCGCTTCAAAGAGTGCGACCGCATCGAGGAGGAACGCGTCATCAGCAACGCCATCCAACCAACCCCCGACGGTCAGATCCGTATGGGGCAGGTGATCCGGGAGGTGAGTAACCAGACCGACGGTAAGGCGATCGTCTGTACCGACGTGGGCCAGCACCAGATGATGGCCGCCCGCTATTATGAGTATAAGGGCCACGACCAGTGGGTAAGCTCCGGTGGAGCCGGAACGATGGGTTACGGCTTACCGGCCGCCTTCGGGGCTAAATACGCCGACCCCTCCAGGCAAACGATTGCCTTTATCGGAGACGGCGGATTTCAGATGACGCTCCAGGAACTCGGCCTCTGCGCCCAGTGGAACGTCGGCGTCAAGATTGTGCTGCTCGACAATAATTACCTCGGCATGGTGCGCCAGTGGCAGGAGCTGTTCCACAACGAGCGCTACAGCGCCGTGGAACTGGTCAACCCCGATTTTGTGACCATCGCTAAAGGATTCGGCGTACCCGGCCGCACCATCCGTAATCCTGACGACGTGGTGGGTGGCATCGCTGAAATGCTTGCCCACGACGGGCCCTTCCTGCTGCACGTGCACACGGTAAAGAAAGACAACGTTTTCCCCATGGTGCCTTCCGGTAAATCGGTGAGTGAGGTCATCCTCGGCCCCGAAGATCTTTAGCACCCGAAGATGTTGCCGTAGCCGCAAGGTGATGCCGGACCGGTCATACCTCCGGACCGGGCTTAGTCCCCGATTTACGGATCAGGCCCTTTAAAATTTTTTGCTTCCCGCGCCCGCGCAAAAAAATACAGCTTTCATGTATTCGACGAAAAATAGTTTTACCATCACGGTGTTTACCGAAGATCAGGCCGGTTTATTGTCGCGCGTGGTGGGCATCTTTAACCGCCGTAACATCAATATTCCCAGCCTGACGACGAGCCAGAGTTCCGACCCCACCATCCACCGTTTCACGATCGTGATCAACGTGCCCGAGGAAACCGTCATTAAACTCGTAGCCCAGCTCGATAAGCAGGTCGACGTACTGAAAGCCTTTTACTATACCGACAGCGAAATCGTCCACCAGGAGATTGCCCTCTACAAAGTACCGATCGCGGTGTTCAACAACGGCAGCGCCGTAGAGCGGATGATCCGTAAGCACAATGCCCGCGTACTACTGATCGAATCCGAATTCGTCGTAATCGAAAAAACGGGCCACGAAGAAGAAACGGAGGCCCTGCTGGAAGATCTGAAGCAGTTCGGCATCTACGAATTCGTGCGTTCGGGCAGGGTGGCCATCGTAAAACCCATGGAACGGTTGAATAACTATTTGGCTACCCAGGCGACAACCCAGTCCTAGCCGATAAGATCGTGTTGACTTACCTTGCCGCATGATCTTTGCGTACAACCCCACAACGACGGACCTGCTCGCCCGCTTACAGTCCTTCATGGACGAACACATCTATCCTTTCGAGCGGGAGTACACGGAATGGACGGAGAACAACCTTTGGCGGGTGCACCCGGCCATGGCCGATCTTAAGGCAAAAGCAAAAGCCGCCGGACTATGGAACCTTTTTCTGCCGAAAGAGTACGGTGAGTTCAGTCCCGGGCTGACGAACCTCGAATACGCGCCCCTGGCCGAAATGATGGGCCGCGTGCTGTGGTGCAGCGAGGTTTTTAACTGCAATGCGCCCGATACCGGCAACATGGAAGTGCTGGCAAAATTCGGAACCCCCGGACAACAAAAAGACTGGCTGCAACCGCTGCTGAACGGTGATATCCGCAGCGCTTTTCTGATGACGGAACCAGACGTAGCCAGCTCGGACGCGACCAACATCGCTACCCGCATCGAACGCGACGGAGATGCGTACGTCGTGAACGGTCGTAAGTGGTGGAGCACCGGCGCGATGAACCCCGAATGTAAGGTCTACATCGTAATGGGAAAGACCGACCCCGGGGCGGATCGCCACCATCAGCAGGCCATGATCATCGTTCCGGCAGACACGCCCGGGGTAAGGGTAGAACGACCTTTGAAAGCATTCGGAACGCTGGACAGTCCGCACGGACACGCTGAGATCAGCCTGACCGACGTCCGGGTGCCGGTCTCCAATATGATCCTGGGGGAAGGACGCGGCTTCGAGATCGCCCAGGGGCGTCTCGGCCCGGGCCGCATTCATCACTGCATGCGCCTGATCGGTGCCGCCCAGCGCAGCTTGGAATTGATGTGCGGGCGGGTGAACGAGCGGGTCGCTTTCGGCCGGCCGATCAGTAAGTTTTCGAGTATACGGCAAGACATTGCCCGCTCGGCCTGCGAGATCGAGCAGGCCCGCCTCCTGACCCTGTCCGCGGCGCACCGGATCGATGAACACGGCATCCGGGAAGCAAAAGAACTGGTGGCGATGATCAAGATCGTGGCCCCCACGATGGCCCAGAATGTGATCGACCGCGCCGTGCAGGCGTACGGTGGAATGGGCGTTTGCGCCGACCTGCCCCTGGCGGCATTCTGGACCTACGCACGCTGCATCCGGATCGCGGACGGCCCGGACGAGGTGCACATGTACCAATTGGGCCGCCTGATTGCCGGAAAACATACGCGGTAAGCGTCAACTCCGGTAGCGTTCCTGAATCCTACGCACCTGGCCGGAAGCGCTAAACATTGTCCCGCGCTGGTCGATAGCTTGTTACAGCTACGCTAAGCAGGCAACGGCTTCCAGTTCGATCAGGCAGCCGTGGTGAAGCTCCCGGCACGGCACTATGCAGCGGGCGGGGCGGTGCACACCGAAGAAAGTTGCGTACACTTTATTGACGGCGTCCCAGTAAGCAACGTCGGGTACGTATATCCTTACCTGCAGGACGTGGTTGCGATTACTGCCGGAATACGTCAGCAGATGATCTAGTTTCTCGAGTACCAACTTGGTCTGGGCTTCAATCCCGGTAGGGATTCCCGCCGGGGTTTTTGGTAGCTGGCCGGAGATGTACAGCGTACCGTTGTGCTCTACCACGGGGGAGTAATGGCCCGCGGGCGTGGGAATATTGTCGTGCTCGATCATTTTCATGACCCGAATATATAGACTTCCCGGTAAGCTTATGATGTAGTCTCCATCCGGTATTAACAGATTTTATGACTTAAGCGCTCAAAACCCAAAGTAGGGTTAAACGGGGTCTTAAAGTTGGAGGGAGGGGTGCTGAGGTACGTACTTGCAGTCATAACAAAAGCACTAACAATGAAAAAGTCATTCCTACTTACCGCCATGCTGCTCTTACTGGTGACCGTTTTTACACCAGCCGCCAACGCTCAGCGTCCCAACAACCCTCGTGGTTCGGAAACAACCGCTACTACTCCGAGCCGTTCTACGGCTACCCGTAGCTCCACCCGCAAGCAGTCCACTCCTTCCCGGGCTACCAGCTCCCGTTCCACTACCCGTGGCAGTTCTGCTACGCGTACCCGGGGCAACTCCCGTACCCGCGGCAATACTTCTACGAGTCGTCGTTCACGGGCCAACACGAGCCCCCGCCCGCGGACGAGTAACCCCAACTACTGTCCTCCCGGTGGTAACAATGCCAACTCGGCATCCCGTCAGCGTCGTCGTACCGCTTCCAACAGCGGCTGGAACCGTCCGAGGATCAACACCGCTCCCCGTCCGCGGCCACGTATCAATACGAATTCCCGCCCCCGCAGCAACGATCCGAACTATTGTCCTCCCGGCCAGTCACGGAACAATCGTGCCAACTCCCGCCGTAACGGAAATACGACCGTGTTCAGTCGTCCCTCCAGCTACGATCGCACCGCCTCGCGGACCGACAAAGATACCCGTGCCGAGGTGAGCGACCGCTCCGATGCATTGATCGAAGATGGCTACCTCTACGACGAAGTTTACGGTAGCTCGAAGCTGAGCCGTAAGGCTGCTAAAGCAAGCCGTAAAGCAAGCCGCAAAGCTCGCAAAGCCGCCCGAAAAACTTCTTCGAAGTAATAAGCTTTTTTGCAATGCATCCCCACCGGGAAAGATATCTAAAGTAATCCTCTTAAGCTGCGACGGTCCGTTACCATGCTGGTGACGGGCCGTTGTGATTTATCGGCAGCTACCCTTTACTTACTGGTCGGAGAACAAGTCGTTGTCCCACGTACCCCGCTCCAGCAAAAAGTCATCGTTGAGCAAGAAATTGGTATTTTCGAACAATTTCTCTGTCTTACGGCGACCGGTGATGATCTCGCGCGCAATGACCCGGCGATCTTTGGAATTGTGAATATTCTTCCGGGCGTCTTCCACCAGGGCCATGATCTCCTCCCGGATCAGGTGCCGGTAGTCCGGGTGATCTCCGGTGGCGAAATCCAGATGATTCAGCATCTTGAATAGTCTGCGCATCACCAGCACGTCGGCTTTGCAGTACTGACGAAGTTCCTGCATGACACCGGTCAGTACGTCCCCGAAACTGTACCTGCTGAAATACACCTCTCCGCCTCCCTCGGCGCGAAAATAATTGTACCCCGGCAATGCCATTACCCGGGCGAGTAGAGCGGAGAGCCGGTCCAGTACATCAATGGCCGATCCGGGATCATTGATGCCGGGAGACATCGATTTTACGGCTATTTCCGTCAGTAACCGTATGTTCGGGAGGTGCCAGTCGTTGTACTTCCGGTGGTTTGGTGACACGACGGCCAATACCTTTTTGATCTGATCAGGGTTGATCCTTCGCTCACTTTGCAATAAGGGAGAATTCTTGGGTAAATACTGTCCCCTGGCCGCACCGATGTAAAAGCATGTGTTGTACTCCTTTGCTAGTCCGGACAGCATATTGTAATTGATGGTGCCGATAAACCCACCGATGGGGGAGGGAATCGTGTGCCAGTCTTCAAGGTCATCAGGAAGTTTCTTTTCCTCGAAATTCTTGGCTTGGCAACTATTCTTGATTGCTTCAACACCATTTTTATACACCGATTCGATGATTTTATCCGCCTGAATTTTATTGGAAATGGTGGTTACGAAATACAGAAACAACATCAGGCACATGATGGAAAGCGCAATACAGATCGTCACGGAAAGAACGGGAACGGACGCTTTATCGCTTCCCCGGATGCTGACGAGAACAATGGTGCTCGTTACAATCACCGCCAAATAAGTTCCCATGACGAACTGCAGACTACTGCTCCCGGTCAGGTAGGGGAGAAGGCGCGGACTGTAACTTGCCGCCACCTGACTGAAAAGCGACATCATTTGCGTAAACGTGAATACCGTCAGGGTTATCAGACCTCCAATCATGATACCGAGAATGGTACGGGCGGTATCCTGACTACTCACCACTATTGCCGGCACTGACTCCTTGATGTAGGTACTTACATCCGTGTTCAGTTCGACGTAAAAGAGCCCGCAACCCAGCAGGATACCACCCAGCATGATGGGTAAGGGAAGGAAGGCAAGACTTTCTACGGCGCTTTTGATCCAGCCAATTGTGTATCGATGAAAATTTTTCATTACCTGCGGGGGGGGGATTTGCCTTCCCTTTAAGCCAACGTTTACGTTCAATGTTCACTGGGGCAACAGCATTTGGGCTGCTTAGCATAAATGAGGGGTGGAGTAATCTGAAAGTCGCTGTATTGTGTACCTGAAGTCGATCACACCGGAGGAAAACCAAAAATCCGAATCGTACCAAAGTCGTCACTTACTGCCTGTTACTCCCGTTCGCTGTAGTTTCCTGGCAATTGATGAAGTAAAGGTTTGGCCGGATATCTTTGCCGGAAAAAGTTGCGTTCAGTAGAATACTCAGCACTGGTAGACACGCCAGATCTGTTTTAGCTTCCCTGATCGTGCAACGATTTCCTTAGTTCACCTCGAATCTTTTCTCAAGTCTGTTCCCATCCTGATCAACCACCGTTACGCGGTGAATTCCGGATGGGACGTGAACGGATACGCTGTGGAAAATGCGGGTTTCGGCCAGGTAGTCTTCGTCGAGATGCCAACGCACTGTTGCGGATTTATCGGAATGCGCCAATTCGAAAAAGAAGGGTTCCGTTTCTCCATCCCAGTTTTTACTGGCACTGACTACCCCATTCTCATATGGATAAATAAATTCCATGGGGGGCCGCACCGCTGATACACCGGACGTACAGGCAGGATGGACAGGCGGCAGGGGTTGGTAGTCGGGATGACGACGCTGGTAGAAATGAGCTTGTCGCGACGGGAGCGTGAACCAGGCAACCGGCTTTGGTGGTCCTTCGCCGCAACCTAGTCTGACGCGTTGCCGTTCCTCCGGATCAATAAAGATGAGCCGATGCCGGTTACAGACCTTTGAACGTGCACCGGCGGCGGCGACCCACTCCGACACCGGTGGGCAGTCCGGCCCGGCCAGTAGTCCACTCTGTCTGCAGGTCGTTACTTTCGCCATGTCATCCCGTGGGGGGGCGAACCAGACGGGTGCGCCGTTGCCCCGCCCTTCCAGCAAGCGGAAGATTCGAAAAAAGAGGGGTGCCGCGGCCCGCACGCCTACCAGCCCCGCCCGGCCTTCTCCGTCGGCGTTCCCCGCCCAGACACTTACCACGTAAGCGGGGGTACAACCAACCGCCCATGCGTCGCGGTGTCCAAAACTGGTTCCGGTTTTCCAGGCAATGCGCCGGTGCGACTCAAATTGGTGCGCCTTGCCGGTTTCGTCGGGACGGTTCAGTTGGGTAAGGGCCTCCAGGGTCTGGTACCCGGCGCCGGCACCGACGGCTCCGGGCCTTGAGTTCAACTCCCGAATGGGGTCACGGGAATGGCCGTCAAGTAAGCCGGCGGGCTTAAAATCAGCATCCTGGTAGCGGCGCCGGCGGGCGTAGTAATACCGTTGCTGCCGCGCCAGACCCAGAAACCAGGCGTTTATCTCTTCCATTGTGATCTCTCCTCCGCCAAGGATGAGGGATAGGCCGTAGTGAGACGGTGGCCTGTGCAGTTGCCGAAAACCGTAGCTTAGCAGCGCGGCGTGCATACGGGGAACGCCGTAGTCCTGCAGCAAAAAAACAAAGGGAATGTTGAGCGAGCGGGCCAGGGCTTCGTTGGCGGGAACGGCACCGTCAAAATCCGGGTAAAAGTTGGCGGGTTGAAAATCCTGAAATCGGGTGGGGATGTCGGTCAGCAACTGACGTGGGGTCAGGCGGCCGTCCTCCTGGGCCAGGGCAAAGAGCACGGGCTTAAGCAGGCTGCCCGGCGAGCGGGGGGCGGTGATGATGTCCACCTCCCGGCCGTTGAGCGCCGCAGGGGATGATTTTTTTGGCGCGGACGCGGGTGCAGGGACGTTCCCTACGTAAGCGACAACCTTGCCCGTTGCCACCTCGGTCACCATGGCGGCCAGGTTGCGAACCTGGTTGCCGGCAAGCAGTGCATGGTGGTTGCTGACCAGGGAATTGACTTCGTTCTGGAGATCGAACCGCAGACTGCTGCGGTAGCGACCGGGCCCGTGATTTGCCCGCAGCCGCTCCAGCAGATGGTCGCTCCGGCGGGGGAGGGGGAGAGGACTTTTGGGCAGGGGCTCCAGTTTGGCGAGCCCGGCGTCGGCTGCGGAAAGGTGGCCGGCGGTCGCCAGGTCATCGAGCAGGTTATCACGCTTGGCGCGCAAGGCTTTACGGTCCCGGCCGGGGTGAATGAGTGCCGGGCTGTTGGGGAGAACCGCCAGGGTGGCCGCCTCCGCCCAGCTCAGTGCGGCCGGAGAGCGGCCGTAATATCGGCGGGTGGCCGCCTCGGCCCCGACAACGTTGCCTCCAAAGGGTGCGTTGGCCAACCAGAATTTAAGAATCTCGTCTTTATCGTACCGCCATTCCAGCCGGGTAGCCCATGCGCCTTCCAGCAATTTTTGCACCAGCGTCCGCGCCCGATTACCCCTGGCCATCCGTGCGACCTGCATCGTAATAGTGGACCCCCCCGATACCACCCGCCCGGCCCGCCAGTTGTCGCGCACCGCCCGGGAGATGCCCCAAAAGCTCAGTCCCCAGTGCGAACGGAAGGTCCGATCTTCGTAGTTGATTACGGCCGCGATCAGTTTCGGGGAGATGCTGTCCGCCGCCGGCATCCGCCACTGCCCGTCCGCGGAGATTCGCGCGCTGAGCAATTCGCCCTCCGCACTCAGCAGTTCCGTGGCCAGCGGCGACTGAAACAGTGGCCGGGGCAGGCAGCACAGCCACCACGCGAAGGTGAGGGCGAAAACCACGAGGCAGACGATCTTTTTACGGCTGATGACGGGGAGGATTGGAGTTACCGATTAGCCGGTAAAGATACGGTGTTAACGACCGTTCCCGACCCCTTTATAACCGTCACCGGGCCGTTCATCACAGCTTATAGTTGGGGGCAAGGTTGTGGCCCTGCTCGTCGTAAAAATCGTGAATGATCTTCAGTACTTCTTCGGGGGTATCCACTACGGGTAGGAGGTTCATATCATCCGCGGCGATGGTCTGCTCTTTATCGGACATGGTTTCCCGAATCCAGTCGATCATGCCGGCCCAGTACTCGGTGCCGACGAGGATGACCGGGACCTTGGTGATCTTGCGGGTCTGGATCAGGGTAAGTACCTCGAACAGTTCGTCCATCGTACCGAATCCGCCGGGACAGCAAATGAAGGCCTGCGCGTACTTGACGAACATCACCTTGCGCACGAAGAAGTAACGAAAATCGATGTCTTTATCGGGGTCGACGAAGGGGTTGCTGCTGGTCTCGAAGGGCAGATCGATGTTGAGCCCGATGCTGGCACCTTTCTCCAGGTGCGCGCCACGGTTACCGGCTTCCATGATGCCGGGGCCGCCACCGGTGATGACGCCATAGCCTTCCCGGACCATGGTGCGGCCGATCTCGGTCGCCAGTTTGTAGTATTTGTGGTCGGGTTTGGTACGCGCCGAGCCGAAAATGGAAACGCAGGGACCGATGCGGTTCATGACTTCATATCCTTCCACGAATTCACTGATGACCTTGAACATCGTCCAGCTGTCTTCGCCGGAAACGTTGCCGTGCCAGCGGCGGGGGGTCTGGCGATCGGTGGTGGAAGATTTACTCATATCGGCGGAAGGGTTTAATTAAAAAGAAGCGCAAAGATAGAGTGGTACGGACCACTTGAAGCGTATTTGTCTTAATCTTTAAAGTTGTTTGTGAATTTTCGGTACCGGGGTACTCCGGATAAATCCGGCGTATTTCACCAGCCTGGCTCTCCGCTGTGGAGTGAAAAGAGGAGGAAAAAACGGTGGCCGGTAAACGGTGTGGGAAAAAAAGTAGCCCATTTCTTAATTCGCAGGCAACGGTTTGAAGGTTTGCTTCGTTCTTTCGAGCGAATATTCGCTGTAAAATCTTGATCGGCGAGCAACCCCCGTTATTTTTTTTCCATCCTCAATCAAGAATTGCGTACTCCCTCCAACCTGACAAAAATAAATAATGACAGCTATTCAACTGCCCGTGACCCGCTCCGCCAACCTGATGCATAACCTGAGTTCGGAACTTCGTTTGCCCGGGCACCGCCTGCAACCATACTTGCGTCTGCAGGATGATCTGTTTCTCGAACCTTTAGACGTTGAACTACTGATTGCGAGTCTGGAGTGTAAACTGGAATATTACCTTACCGAGGAGGAGGCATCTCAGGTAGAAACCGTCGGGGATATTCAGACTTTTTTTCTGCGTTGAATCCCTGTTTGATTTACCGGGTATTATCCCCGGTTTACCGGTGAAGGGAAGCATTATTGTATTCCCGGTTGTGATTCCGCCTCATTCGCGCGCGCAAGCATAAAGTCGAACTGGAAGCCACGGTAATTGCTACGCAGGTGCATACTGGTGTCCGACATTTCCTGAATATCATAGACGAGGGGCAGTTTGATGCCTTCGGTCTTTATCTGATTGCCTTCCCAGACGTAGGTTCCAGGATCCTCGTTGCCCATCAGGTTCGTTATCAGATTCCCGTCGGGCTGAAATTCGATCTGGAGCCCGTCCAGCATCCCCGTTTCGGTATTGTTACGCAGGGCCCGGACCAATTCCCATTTGCCTTCGACGGTTGCCGAAGCGGAGGCGACATCGTCGTTGCAGGAGGCGAGAAACAGTGCCAGCATGGTGATTGAGATAAAATTTCGCATGAAAATTGGTTTACACAGGGTTTATTTTAGTCGGTAAGGTACAGCCTTGCCGCAATATGATGACAGGAACCGGGGTACGGCTATTCGGATGCGGCGGCGCGTCGTAACCGATCGTTGATGGCCCGACCGAGTCCGGTTTCGGGCAACAACTCCACGGCCACGTAAGAATATTTCTTTTCGGCCATTAGACGCAGCAGCCGGAACAATTGTTGGGCGGCTTCGGCAAAATCTCCGGCAGTACTCAGATCATAAACGTGCAACCCGTCCGCTTCCACACTTTTGGCGGCCCCTTTTCCAAACCGGATCCAGGCCGACCCGGGAGGTCGGGGCGTAGCCATGGTTATGGAATCGAAAATTTCCAGCGGAGTACCGGGGGAGTAATGTCGGCTCAGCATGCCGGGAGCTTCCGGGCGGCTGCTGCCGTGGGTGCGTACGGCGGGCGGATACCCGAGCACAATTTCGATATCCTCCAGGGGCAGCCCTCCTTTGCGAAAAACGGTTGGGACGCCATCCGTAAATCCTACAATGGTACTTTCCAGGCCGACGGCGCAGGGGCCGCCATCGAGAATAAAATCGATGCGATCCCCGAGCTGAGCGGCAACGTGGCGCGCCGTGGTCGGGCTGACGAAACCGAACGGGTTGGCGCTGGGGGCGGCAACCGGAAAATCCAGCCGGCCCAGCAACGCGAGAGCAAGGGGATGTTCGGGTACCCTTACGGCGACGGTATCCAGACCCGCCGTGACCAGGTCCGGTATTTCCGGCTGCTTTTTAAGAACCAGCGTGAGCGGTCCGGGCCAGAATGCTTCGGCGAGCTTCAGGGCGGCCGGTGGCACTTCCCGCACGTACCGAAGGACCCGTTCGGCTGAGCTTTGGTGAATGATGAGGGGATCGAAAGCGGGGCGTTCCTTGGCGGCAAATATGGCGGCGGCGGCGGCGGGATTCAGGGCATTTGCTCCCAGGCCATAGACCGTTTCGGTGGGCAGGGCGACCAGGCGACCGTGCCGGAGATGGTCGGCGGCGGCGGCGATATCGGTACTGATGGGTGCTGGCAATATTCTTTAATTCTGGGGCTTTGGGTAATGATGGGGTTGCTCTGACTACAGTTGAAAAAGCAGCACGGATGACCGGGTCCGCCGGACGGATTTTACGCGCCTGAATTTACGGTTGAAATTCTTTCGGGACCAAGTATGCCGTAAAGGTCCGTCATTTAGCTATTATATTTACGTCGAACCAACCAATTCGCATGAAATTACTCTGTTTTTCCCTGCTCTTTATCATAGGGGTATCCCTCCAGGGCCAGTCGGACAGCCACGAACAAACGGCCATGGCCGCCGCCGAGATCGAGACGAAAGTCATTGGCTGGCGGCACCACATTCACCAGAACCCGGAGCTGAGCAACCGGGAATTCGAAACGGGTGAGTACATCGCCGCCCACCTGAAAAAACTGGGCATGAAGGTGCAGACCGGCGTGGCGCACACGGGCGTGGTCGGCATCCTGCGCGGTGATAAGCCGGGGGGAGTCATCGCGTTGCGGGCGGACATCGACGCACTTCCGGTTGTGGAAGAGACCGACGTCCCCTTCGCCAGCAAGGTGAGAACCACTTACCTGGGTAAGGAAGTCGGGGTGATGCACGCCTGCGGACACGATACCCACGTAGCCATGCTGATGGGGGCCGCCGAGGTACTCACCAAGCGTAAAGCCGACATAAAGGGAACCGTGGTGTTTATGTTTCAGCCCGCCGAGGAGGGCGCCCCGGAAGGAGAAGAAGGCGGCGCGGAGCTGATGATCAAGGAAGGAGTTCTGTCGGACAATAAGGTAGACGTAGCTTTTGGTATCCACATCAATTCCCAGACCCCGATCGGGCAGGTGAACTACAAGCCCGGAGGAGCGATGGCGGCCTCGAACAGTTTTGAGATCAAAGTGAAGGGTAAGCAGGCACACGGCTCCCGGCCCTGGTCCGGCGTGGACCCCGTGGTTGCCGCGGCGCAGATCATCATGGGGTTGCAGACGATCGTCTCCCGGCAGATGGAACTGACCAAGGAAGCCGCCGTGATCACCGTCGGTAAGATCGACGGAGGGGTGCGGTCCAACATCATCCCCGAAGAGGTCACCATGATCGGTACCATCCGAACGCTCGACGAAGATATGAAGACAGACATCTTCGAGCGCATCGAAAAAACGGCGAAACTCATCGCTGAATCAAGCGGTGCCGAAGCCGAAGTGAAGATCGCCAAAGGATACCCGGTGACGTACAACGATCCGGAAATCACCCGCCGCCTGATGCCCATCGTGGCCGCCACGGCCGGGGAGGACAACATCAACCTGGTGCGCGCCATCACCGGTGCGGAAGATTTTTCTTTCTTCGCACAAAAGGTGCCCGGGCTTTTCATCTTTCTTGGGGGAATGGAACCCGGGGCGGATCGCTCCGAAGTTGCCGGGCACCACACGCCGAAATTTCGCATCGACGACCGGGGGCTGAAGTTGGGCGTAGAACTGTACACCAACGTAGCACTGGATTACCTGGCGGGAAAGGCACGCAAATGATCCTGACCGATCGCTAAATGATTAAAACGCTCACCGGGGATTACCCCGGGACGGGCAATTACGGCATCATAGTTTCGTTAGCACGTTAACGGAGTGGGAAGTCTGCCGATTATCCCATACCCGGCACCCGCGACCGCGCCCCGATCAAGCACTACCGGGAAGTCGTGCTGAAGAATTACCGGTTTCTATGAGGTTATCCGCCTACGTCGTTTTGTTGCTTTGCTGTCTGAACGTTTCCCTGCCTGCTCAACGGGATACCGCCTACGTCGAACTTTTCGATAACCAGGCCCGGATCAATACCGGACTGCGGTACCGGGAAAGTTCACTGACCATTTCCGCCCCTTCGCGGGATGAACTTCATCTGGAAAGTACGGGGCTGTCTTTCCGCATCGGCGGCAGGTTCAAGCGGGTAAGTTATACTTTCTCCTTACCGCTGTCCGACCTCGGCACCGGGACGGACGAACGGGAGAGTGAAAAATTCGGTCTGGGGCTCACCTTGTTTTTGCGTCGACAACTCGTTTCCGGTCGTTTTCGCAGGATCAGGGGTTTCCGTGCCGTCACGGCGGGGGGTACGGGTACGTTCAGGGAAGACGTCGAATTGATTACGGCAACCGTTTTTGGCTACCACGTACTTAACCACGAAAAATTCAGTCTCCGGGCAGGTTTTCGGCAGCGGGACCGGCAGTTGAAAAGTCAGGGTTCTTTCCTGATCGGCGGGCTCGCCGACCGCCAGATCCTGACCACCGATGAGAAATTCATACCCTTTGCAGACGGGCGGGACAAGTGGATCTCGCGATTGGCGCAGACTAAGTTCGGGGTGGGGGTCGGCTACGCATATACCTTCACTTTCGGCAACCATTTCTTCGTCACGCCCTTTGCCCTCGTGGGGCCGGAGATTCGGTTTCTGAGCGTCAACGACGCCAACGGTGGACGCCGGGAACGGGAATCCGTACGGATTTCGCCCCGGGTTCGCGGCTATCTGGCCGTCGGTTGGAACGGGGAACGCACCGCCGCGGCCATCACCGTTCACCACCTTCCGAGCTTCGACGTCAGCGATAATCTCACCACCCGCCGGGAACATCTGACCGTTGAACTGCGGATCACCCGCCGATTATTTTACCCGGATTAGCCGGTCGTTATCCATCATTTATGCCTTACCTCGTCATCGCCTTCGGCGTACTTCTCCTGCTTGCCGGTGCGTACCATTTCATCAACCCGGCCTTTTACAATCCGATGATGCCGAAATGGTTTCCCCGGGAGCTGGCGAACGCCGCCGGTGGCGTTGCGGAAATAGTCATCGGCATCGGACTATTGATTCCCGCCTGGCGCACCTACGCGCTCTGGGCGGCCTGCGGGCTGATGGTGATCTTTCTGCCGTTGCACGTACTGGACCTGCTGAAAAACCGGCCGGCCATCGGGCCGCACTGGGTGGCCGCCGTGCGGCTCCTGCTTCAGTTCTTGCTGATCTGGTGGCTGTGGCGGGAAGCTGCGGCAAACTGACGGAGTCAAGAATCCGCTCAGTTGCCCGGGGTCAATGGGTTGAGGAAGGGTTAAATTACGTTTAATCCCGAACGGAAAGCGGAGTTAGCGGTATACTATTATGCAATAGCGCTTAGTTTTACATCTACGCACCAAAGACCAAAAGTCAGTTAATTATGGAAGCCCAACTAAGTGATGTAGAAATTCGGGGAGATCGCCGTGGTAAAATAGCGGCCGGCATCGGATTTATCCTGTTCGTTCTGCTCATCCTGTACCCGATATTTCTGCGTCTCAATCCACCTCCCGGACAACCCGGAACCGCCGTATTGCTGGCACTGGACGATTTCGGGACCGGGGACGACCCCGCCGGCCCCAGCGCGCCCTCGGAGCCGGTGGACGTGAGCGAGCCAACGCCTCCGCCCCCGGTGGAGGAAATTAAACCCGAGCCCACACCTCCGCCCCCGACGCCGACCACCAAAGCCAAGCCCGCCGAGCGGGAAAGGGAAGTGATTCAAACGGAGACGGCGGCCGAGATCGCCATTCGTAAACGCAAAGCCCGCGAGGAAGCCCAGGCCCGTGCCGAAGAAAGGGACCGGAAGAAAAAGGAAGATGAAATTCGTCGCCGGAAGGACGCCGCCGACCGGGTCGCCCGCCAGAAAGCCGCCCGCGAACAACGGGAACGCCAGGCCCGTGAGGCCGCCATCGCCGAAGCAAAGGCCCGCGAGGAGGCCGCCCGGCGTAAGCGGGATGCGGACGCCGCCGCGCTGAAAGCCGGTCTTGGTGGAGGATTCGGTAGCGGTGGCGGTTCGGGCGACGACGGTAAACCGGGAACGGCCGGCCGTGACGACGGCGTAGCTGACGGCCGGGGCGTAGTTGCCGGAGGAGGCGGACGCGTTTCGGGCGGTCTTGGCGGCCGCGGCCTGCTTTCCAGCCCCGCCGTGCGCGACCGGATTCAAAAGCCCGGTACCATCGTGATCGCGGTCTGCGTCGGACCGGACGGCAAAATTTTGTCTTCCAAATTTGCCCAGACGGGTAGCAACTCCAGTGACCCCGACCTGATTCGCATCGCCCTCAGAAACGCCCGCGTCTGGAAGTTTAAGCCGGACGCCACCGCACCGCCTTCACAGTGCGGAAACATCACCTACAACTTTAAATTGCAATAGGGCGACTTTACCGGCAAGCGCTTACATTTGTCCCGTTCTTTTGTAACCTCCGCAACCATTACCCACCCTGAAGTATTCCGCTACTTACGCCCTGTCGGTTTGCTGTCTGCTCATAGCGGTCACCCACTTTTTTTACTACCCCAAGTGGCAACAGAGTGGGACGGAAGCGACCATCAGCTACGACGTCAGCGGCTACTACATGTACCTGCCGGCCGCCTTCATTTACCAGGACCTGAAGGAGGTGAAATTCCTGGACGACGTGATGGCCGGATACCGTCCCACGGCTGCTCCGTACCAGGTATTTACCCACGAATCGGGCCGTAAGGTGATGAAATACAGTGCCGGGCAGGCCGTGATGTACGCCCCGTTTTTTGCCCTCGCTCACGCCTACGCCCGCGCGAGTGATGCGTACCCCGCCGACGGATTTTCGCGTCCGTATCAATTCATGATCTCGCTGGGCAGTCTCCTCGTTAGTTTTCTGGGGTTGTACTGGCTCATGACGTTGCTGCGCCACTACTTCCGGGAGGGGGCCGTGGCGCTTACACTTTTGCTGCTGGTGGCCGGAACCAATTACCTTAATTATTCCGCTATCGACGGGGCGATGACGCACAACAACGTCTTCACGCTCTACGCCCTGCTGCTGCTCACCACCCACCGGTTTTACCTACGTGCCACCTGGGGACGGGCGTTGCTCATCGGGGCGTGCCTCGGGCTTATGGCGCTGACGCGGCCGACGGAAATCATCGCGGCGCTGATTCCGCTTCTTTGGGGGATGGACGTTTTCAGTAAAGAATCGGTAAACCGCCGGTTGGGTTTATTCGGCGACCACTGGGCCAAACTGGCGGGAGCGGCCATCGTGACGCTGCTGATCGGCTCCGTTCAGCTGTTCTACTGGAAATACGTGAGCGGCGATTGGATCGTGTACAGCTATCAGGACCAGGGCTTCGACTGGTTCAGTCCGCACCTCAATAAGGGGATGTTCAGCTATAAAGCCGGGTGGTTGATCTATACGCCGCTGATGATTTTTGCGCTGCTGGGTTTTTACCCGCTTTGGCGGCGTAACCGCGACGTTTTCACCGCACTCTTCGTTCACGCCGTACTATTTATTTACGTCGCTTTCAGCTGGAGTGTCTGGTGGTACGGCGGTAGCCTGGGGCAACGGACGATGGTGCAGGAATACGCGGTACTGGCTTTTCCCCTGACGGCGTTTTTGCAGGGCGTTTTCTGGGCGCGGACGCCGGTGCAAGGAAACGTAATGGAAGAGCAAAGACAACCGGCCGGCTGGAAAAAGCAACTGCCGGAATACGCTTTGGCGGCGGTCATCGGGCTCTTCGTTTGGCACAGCCTCTTCTTTACCCACCAGGCCCACCGCGGCGGTCTGTTCCTGACCGAGCAGATGAACAGCGGCTACTTCTGGAGTATTCTGTACGACTTCGAGCCGGACCCCGAAGACCAGCTCTGGCTCGATACGCCGGAGTTTTACACGGCAACGCCCTCGGCCACCGAAACCCTGTTTTCCACTGCTTTCGAAGACCTCTCCACGGCACCCTGCGGCCTCGCCCCCATCAACGGGTCGGGCTCGCTTTGTCTGCGCGCCGAAATACAAAACAGCCCCGATTACGTAATCGACATCGATCTGCCCCCCCGCACCTGGGTCCGTGCCCGCGTTACCGCCCGGATCGACGCATCGCGCCATAGCCGCGACAACTACGCCCAGATGCTGATCACTTTCCGGCGCGGCGGTGAGCAGGTCAAGCGCCGCCTCATCCGGATGCACCGCCTGCTGAACCACGACTGGCGGCGCGACCTGCAAATAGATGCTAAAGTCCCCGACGAGGGGGCCGATCAGGTGGTCGTCAGTTTTTGGAACGGCGGAAGCACCCAGCCGGCGCTGGTACTGGATGATCTGGTGATCGAGGTACTGCGGTAAAGCTTTTTGCTACTCGATTTTTAGCATAAGCATGTCGTCCAGCTCCGGCGACCCGCCGTGGTTGCCGCACCCACTAGCCATGATCAGCTGTCCCCCGTGGTGTATTACGCCCGTGCCGTGGCGCCCCCGGCTGAGCGAATCGAGGGTGCGCCATTTTCCGGTAGAAACGGACAGGGCTTCCACCTCGCTGTGGGCAACGAGCTGATCTTTCGATTCTCCGCCGAGCACCAGAAGGTCGTCCCCCAGGGCGATGGCCATGTTACCGGCGCGGTGGGTCGGTAAAGTATCGGAAAGGGTCGCCCAGGTATTGGAAGTAAAATTAAATACATCAACCTCACCGATCGTATTCGCGAATGGATTAGTGGCGGCGACGGTGGTACGGCCGGCCATGGCGTAGAGTCTATTGTCTTTGACGACGGCCTGAAAGTGGTCGCGGGGGCGGGGCGCATCGGGCAGTTGCTCCCAGGTATTTTTTACGGGGTCGTAGACGTCGAACCAGGCAACGTGACCACCCCGGTGCCCGTCGGTGATGCCGCAGACGAGGTAGATCTTTCCGTTGAGCAGCGCCGTTCCGGCACCGCCGCGTCGCCGGTCGGGGGGTATTTCGGCACCGGTACGCCAGGTATCTTTAGCGGGGTTGTAGATCATGATACCGGGTAGTGGAGTCTCGCCCGGGTAGCCACCGGTCATGGCTCCGAGCAGATAGATCTCGTCTTGATAAACCACCGGTTGAAAATGGTGAATCTCGACGGGAGGCTCGGCACCGCTGGTCCAGGTTTGGTTTTTGCTGTCGAAGATGTCGACGGGTTTGATGCCCCGGCCGCCCAGCAGGTAGTACTTGTCTGCTATACCAACGAATGCCGCCTCGTGGCGGGCGTGGGGTTTGGAGGTGTCGGAGGCCATCACGGCATGCCACCCGTCGTCGTGCCGCACAGATTCCTTGTCCGTTGAGTCCGTTGCGGGATCAGAACTGGAACAGGAAACGAGGAATAGTAGCAGCAGAAAGTATAGGTGTGAGTTTTGCATAGCGAAATATAAGTGGATTTATGGGAGTGCGACCAGCCCCTATCCTTCAAGGTCGCTTACGAAAAGTTTTCATGGCGATCCTTAAGCTCGTATTTCCCCTTGCCGCGCATTTCGTGCCACTATATACGCCATCACCGGGGGCCATCGTATTATAAATTTTTATTTCAGGACACCAAAGGACGGCCCGGCCCCGAACAATTCTTACCTTAAGCCTACTATAATCAAACCCTCTATTCCATGCGCCCGACCATACTGATTATTTTGAGCCTGTTGTTTTTACTATCGGCATGCGGCAACGATAACCCTACCACCGACGCCGCAACTACCACGGAACCCAGGACCGAAGCAGCGGAGATCAAACCGCTGCGTTTTGTTTCCCACCGCGTGGTGGACAACGCCGAGTGGTGGTGGGCCCTGACGATCGGCGATGTGACCAACGACGGGCTGCAGGACATCGTTTACATCAACAACAACGCCAACGGCGGACACCTCGCGTATCGGGAAGGAAGCAGGGACGGGGAGGTATGGAAAACCGTCATCGTGGCCGAAGCCCCCCCGACCGGAGGCACCTTCGCCGCCGGAGACCTGGAAACGGGCGATATGGACGGCGACGGCGATCAGGACATCCTGGCCGTCAAACATACCGGGGAATGGGATGCCGCCGGCGATCCCGCCGAACTTTTTTATTACGAAAACCCCAGCTGGACGCCCCATGTGATCGGGGAAGCCAGGGACGCCGTCAAGGACCTCTCCATCGGTGATTTTGACGGGGACGGTCGCAACGACCTGGCCGTACTGACCTTCGACGAGAAGAACCTGCGCATCCACCGGCAACAAGCCGACGGTACCTTCAAAATGGTGCAGGACATCATCCAGAAAGGCCTCCACGAGGGTATGGACCTGGGGGACCTCGACGGCGACGGCGATCTGGATATTGCCGCCAACGGCTTCGCTTTCCTGAACCCCGGCGGTGCCCTCACCGACGCCTGGACGATCGAGACCATCGACGAAAAGTGGAATACCCAAACCGGTGACTGGAGCGCCAACGGCACCAAGACTTTTGTTGCCGACCTCAACGCCGGCAAGCCGGCCATCGTCGTCTCGCACAGCGAACGCGGCGGCTACCCGCTTGCCTACTACGAACGCGGAGACGATGGCCGCTACACCGAAACCATCGTACTGGAAGAGTTGCCCGCCGCGCATACCCTGCAGGTTTACGACATGGACCTCGACGGTGACTTAGACATCGTGACCGGCATCAACTTCGCCAGGGCGATCAACCTGGAGCCGAAAATCGATCACTTCGAGGTGTTGGTTCTGCTCAACGAGGGCAATGGGAAATGGGAAAAGAAAGTCATCGAATCCGACGGCATTTACAATGGTCGCGTGGCGGACTTTGAGGGCGACGGGGATTACGACATCTTCCGGTACCCCAACCACGAAGCCAAGGAACTTTTCCTGATCGAGAATCAGATCAAGTAGGCTTCGCCGGAGGGAAAAAATCTTGCCTACATTTGCGACCATGAAAATAGCACTGATCGGCTACGGCAATATGGGGCGGTTCATCGAACGACTCGCCGTGGAGGGGGGCGACGAGGTGGTCCTCATCGTAGAGGAGCACAACCGGAAAACGATCACCTCGGCCGAACTGGCGCAGGCCGACGTGGCCATCGAGTTCACCCGGCCGGAGTCGGCCATCGGGAACATCGATCTGGCCCTGGCGGCCGGGGTTCCGATCGTGGTGGGGACAACGGGCTGGCTGGCGCAGCTGCCCGAGGTGACGAACCGCGTTGCGGCGGCGGAGGGTGCCCTGTTCTGGGCAAGCAACTTCAGCGTAGGGGTCAACGTCTTTTTTGCGGCGGCGGCCCGGGCGGCGGAGCTGGTGAATAAATACGGCGGCTACTCCGCCCGCGTCGCAGAGATTCACCATTTAGGCAAAAAGGATGCGCCTTCGGGTACGGGAATCACCCTGGCCGAAAGGGTAGGGGAACAACTGGACGATTATGATTCCTGGAACCTTGCCGGCGTCACTTCCCCCGTTCCGCAAACCAGTATTGCACCTGCGGCCGCGCCCGAAAACGGTAAGCTGCCCGTCCCGATCAGTTCGGTCAGAAGCGCTGCGGTGCCGGGCACCCATACCCTGGAACTGAAGAGCCGCGTCGATACCCTGGAACTGAAACATACCGCCCACTCCCGCGAGGGATTTGCCCGGGGTGCCCTCGTTGCCGCCCGCTGGATCGTGGACCGCAAGGGCGTTTATACCATGAATGATCTGCTGGAAACCTGACCTCCGAACCGGGCGCCGGAGCGACGTGCGGCTACCACCATACCCGTCGGTGGCAAAGACATGCCTGAAAACCGATTGCTGAACTCTATCTTCGTCCCACACGCAACACAAACCACCCATATGCGCTTACTACTGAGCCTTGCATTTTGCCTGACCTGCACGCTCGTCCTGCGGGCGCAGTTACCCGGCACCCAGGTCTACGTCTTCGATATTGCCACGGGCGACACGACCGTAACGTTTACGAATCCGCGTTACCTGACGGCTTTCAATCAGCGTGGTTACAACAACCAGCCGCATTGGATCGATCGCGAGAAACTTCTGCTCTCCGTACAGCAGCCAGAGATGGCCCAGCCCGATGTATTCAGCTTTGATCTGAAGACCAGGGCCAAGACGCGGATGACCCGCACGGTGGCCGGAGAGTACAGCCCGAAGGCGATGGGCGACGGACGCAAATTCAGCGCCATCCGGCAGGAATACATTGGCCGGGATACCGTGCTGCGTTTGTGGGAGTTTCCCACCAACCTGGCGGACAACGGCCGGCCGGTTTTCAAGTACATCAACGGTGTTGGCTACTACGAATGGCTCAACGGCACGCAGCTGGCGCTGTTCCTGGTAGGCGTTCCCAACACCCTGGCGATGGCCAGCGCGGATACCGACCGTCCCATCACCCTGGCCAACAACGTGGGCCGCTGCTTCAAACGCTTGCCCAACGGTAATCTGGCCTACGTGAGCAAGGCCACATCCCGCTGGGAGATCGTGGAAAAGAACCTGTACCGGCTCGATGATCCCGCCCGGGTCGTGACGGCGTGCATCAATGGCGCGGAAGATTTCGCCATCCTGCGCGACGGCAGCTACCTGATGGCCGGCGACGCCAAAATCTATCGATACGACCCCATCCGCAACCCGGTTTGGAAAGAGGTCGTGGACCTGCGTTTTTACGGTATCCGCAACATCTCCCGCATCGAATCCAACGGGTTCGGCAAGCTGGCAATCGTGGCGGGCAGCTGACGAACGGTCAGGCAATTTGGCGCGGCCGCAGGTGCAATAAAAGCTTAAAAGAAAAACCGGTTCTAACTCCCGAGCCGGTCATGACAACCGACAACTTATTATTTTACCCTCCCGAGCATCACGGTCCACCACAACAATATTCTCCGTGGCTCACAACTTTTCCTCCACCATGATCATCGGATGCCCCAAAGAAATTAAGAACAACGAAAACCGCGTGGCGCTAACGCCTGGCGGCTGTCTGGAACTCGTCCGCCGCGGCCACCAGGTTTACGTCCAGGCTACCGCCGGCGTGAACAGCGGATACGAAGACCTTGATTATGTCGACGCCGGCGCAACGATCCTACAAACGATCGAGGAGGTGTACGCCAAATCGGAGACCATCGTGAAGGTAAAAGAGCCCATCGCCTCCGAGTACGGACTGATTCGTGAGGGGCAACTGGTGTTCACCTACTTCCACTTCGCCAGTTCCCGACCCCTCACGGAGGCGATGGTGAAATCAAAGGCGATCTGTCTGGCTTACGAGACGGTGGAAGCACCCAACGGAAGTCTTCCGCTCCTGGTGCCCATGAGCGAGGTCGCCGGCCGGATGTCCGTGCAGGAAGGGGCCAAGTACCTGGAGAAACCCGCGGGCGGCCGGGGTATTCTGCTCGGTGGCGTACCCGGCGTACAACCCGCCCGCGTGCTCATCCTGGGCGGCGGGGTAGTGGGGACGGAAGCGGCAAAAATGGCGGCCGGTCTGCACGCCAACGTGGTGCTGATGGACGTCAATCTGGACCGGATGCGCTATCTGGCCAACGTACTGCCAGCCAACGTGACCTTTATATACAGCAGTGAATACAACATTCGTCGCCAGCTGCCACGGGTGGACCTCATCATCGGGGCCGTGCTCATTCCCGGGGCTAAAGCGCCCAACCTGATCACGAAACAGATGCTTAGTGAAATGCGCGACGGCTCCGTCGTTATCGACGTTGCCGTGGACCAGGGCGGCTGTATCGAAACCTGCAAACCCACCACCCACGAAGACCCGACTTACGTCGTGGACGGGGTAATTCACTACTGCGTGGCCAATATGCCCGGTGCCGTGCCTTACACCTCCACCCTTGCCCTTACCAATGCGACCTTTCCCTACCTCCTGCAACTTGCACAGAAGGGCTGGGAAAAAGCCTGCGAAGACAATGTGGGTCTGAAGAAAGGCCTCAACGTGGTGAACGGTAAAATCGTTTATAAAGAAGTTGCTGATGCCATAAATATGTAATGTCCGCCCTGATTTTCCTCTGATCCCGCAGGAATTAAATCTTCCGCACCCATCTCAGAATACCTCTTGCCATGACCGTAAATCTCCACCGCCTGGACGATGCTTTCCACCTTAGAGCCACCAACGAAGAAGGCCAGACCACGGAATCCGACGGAGGCCCCGCCATCGGTGGTCACAACGCCGCCATGCGCCCCATGCAACTCCTGCTGTCCGCCGTCGGCAGTTGCTCCAGTATCGACATCATTCTGCTGCTGAAAAAGCAACGGCAGACGCTGGACGACATCCGGATCGCGGTGACCGGTACGCGCCGGGAAGAAGCGCCGCGCATCTTCACGGGCATTCACGTTGCCTACACACTGGTGGGCGACATCGACGATAAAAAAGCCGAGCGAGCCTGCCGGCTGAGCATGGAGAAGATGTGTTCGGTGAGCCTGATGCTGAAGGCGGGTGGGGTAGAGGTCACCTGGGCGTATGAGGTGGTGGCGGCATAGTACTCCCGTTTCTCAGACCTAGATTGTTGGGCCGATTTTTTACCGATGGTTGCACCACCTCCCCCCCTTTTTAACCAAAGGGGGGGAGTGATCTTTGGGGGCAGCTTGTTTACAGCCACTAAACTGTTCAAAACCATAGAGGCTAACTCCGGAGGCATCTGCCTTTTCCATCGGCCGGGCCAGTAAATGATACCTTGAAAGTTATCAGGATGATCGTTGCTCAATGGATCTTTCCATTCGTGTATGCCATATCGGTATATAGTTCCATGTGTTGATCACTGTATCGATTTAACGGGCCATTTGGTTCCAGTACGGTCTTGAGCATCCGTTAGCCCTTTAGCTCATCAATTTGCGCACCATCTTCCGTACAGAATTTGCTGGCTACTTGGCTCGCATACTACTCTACTAGCCGTACGGTAGGCTCCTTTTTCCGATTAAAAACGGTCTTACCTCGGGACTTACGCAGGCGTTATATTTTTTTAAGCAAGCAGCTTTCGCTAAGCCTGTCTTCAAATGATAAAAATCTAACGACGTGATTATTTTAGTTAGTAAGGATTCTGCTGCTGCGACACAATAAAATTTTTAACAAAAAAACATCCAGCTGTTTACTAAAATTCCGCGTAACTACTTAGTTTGTGGGGTTGAATTGTCTAATCGGGGGGTGGAGTAGCTTATTTTATTAGATAAAAATGATCACGGCATTTTGTGAAGTGAACTTTACTGTATACATTAGCGGTGCATTACATTATGATTGGTAGCTGCGTGGCCTTTCCACATTACGCTGCTTTCCTTACTCCTACTTCAGACTGCAGTTCTTGCAGTTCATACACACTGTAATAAAACGGTCTTTGTCCCTAGGGATAGTGGATAGTGTTTATTACTCCTTTTTCATAGAATTCTCTCTCCTGGAGAGGCTGTTGCCGTTGCCTTCGTTAGAACGGGCAGGCGTCAACGGTTATTTTCTAACGTGTTTGCCACGAAGTTTACTTCCATGGTAGGACTACTCTAATGTAAAAAATTGAAATTCCGCTACTCCCTGATCCGTCTTGCAACGGGTATTAACAACATTAACCGAGAAATTGAGCCTTTCCGCCTTGCTGCGTTGGAGGGTTTAGCTCGTTTATTCAAACTACACACTGCTATGGGCCTTTTTACTTTCTCTTCAGCGTCTGCTACGGCAGCACGCTCAATCGTTGCTTGCCAGATATTGGTACTCTGCTTTATTGGCGGTGGAGTGAATGGGCAGGGGGTGCTGGGTGATTACGACTTATCCGCACTCTCCAACGCGCAAATAGCAGAGCTTCGTAAATCCTTGGTTGAAAATGATGCTAATCAGTTGGCTAAGATGATGACGCTCACCGTGGATGATGCTAATGTCTACGTATGTGATGGCGATGGTTCTTTTGACCTTAACGTGGGTGGATTTCCCGCTGACATGAATCCATATACAATTAGTTTTTTCTTCAGTATCTCAAACACTTGTGGAACCGCAGGTCAGCTATTTGGTGGCTCTACCACAGTCGCACCAGGACAAACATCGGCAATTGTTTCAATTAATAACCCAAGTACTCCACCTGGCTTTACAAATGCTGGGAATGATGGAGATGTAGTATTTATCTTTAGTGCTAGTTCAAATGGACCTCCAGTTGTCGCTAATACTAATGATTGTGCCGTCATAAACGTACCACTCAAACCAATGGGAACAATAACTGGCACAGTGGGGGAAACCATTTGTGAAGGAGGAACCTACGCCGTCACTTTAGATGCCCTACCTGGTGCCGGTCCCTTCGACTTGACCATCAACGGTAATACCTTTACTAACATAGCCGACGGTGGAACCGTCATGCTTACCGAAGGTTTGGATTTTTCCGGAGATGCTGCTTTGATTACGCTGACGAGTATCACCGATACTAACAACGGTAATATTGATTGTACTACGGCTGGTTTGGCCAGTGTCGTAGTGGGGCCGACGGTAAACGAGGTGGACGGTGGAAGGATCGAAGCACAGGATGATCCGATCTGCTCCGGCGAGAGTAATACAATAATTAGTGTTGATGACGGTACCACTGATTTGCTAGATTCGAATCCTGCTGTTGATTATTCCTGGGCCTTAGATATTGATGGGGCAGGATTTGTTCTGATCAATGGTGAAACCAGCAGTACACTAAATACGGGTACAATCGATAATTTAAGTGGCGCAGCGGTTACCCATACCTACCAGCGTACGACGACCTCTAGTGTCAATAGTGTCGATTGTAGTGAGTCTGTTACAACTAGCTTAACGATTAGCCCCAAGCCGGTTATCGATCCCATTTCTAATCCCACTGCTGCTTGCTCCGGTGACAACTTGAATATTGTGGTTAGCGATAATACGACGAGCCCAAGTACAATCTATTCTTACAGCGGCGGAGGTGCGGCAGGTATTCCTGACGGGACGGTTGTTGGATCGGGTAGCCTAATTACGGGAACTGCGGTGACGAACACTACTGGAAGCGACATTACAGCGACGATAGTTGTTACGGCTTCTCTCAACGGATGTGCTTATTCCGATAGCGAAAGCTTCGTAGTTACTGTTAAACCGACACCTGTAATTAATACGATTGCGAATCCTGCGGCTGTATGCCCAGGTGCCTTATTGGATATTCCGGTCTCAGACAATACGAACAATACAGCTACAGTGTACTCGTATTCAGGAGGGGCTGATGTCGGCATTCCCGACGGTGCGGTCTCAAGCGGGTCCATCACGGGGACAGCAGCAGTCAATAATTCGGGCTCGGCAATTACCCGTACAATTACCGTGGAAGCCACACTGGATGGCTGTGTTTCTGCCAGTGAGACATTTACCGTTACTGTAGATCCCACACCAGTAATTGACGCGATTGCCAATCTCTCGCCCGTCTGCCCCGGAGAGGGACTTAACATTTTAGTAACCGATGTTTCGGAAAGTTCCAACACGGTATATAATTATAGCGGTGGAGCTGACATTGGGATTGTTGATGGTACTATTAACGGATCGGGATCTTTCATCATCGGAACTGCGGTTACCAATATCAGCGGAACTGCCATTACCCGTACCATTACGGTTACGGCAATGCTGGACGGCTGTTCTTACGGCAGCGAAACCTTCGATGTCACGGTATCTCCTATACCCGTAATCGCTGCGATAGCTGATCCCGCGGCAGTATGCCCGGGTGACCCTTTGAGTATTAACATAACTGATAACACTGGTAGTGCCGCAACGGCCTACACTTATAGCGGTGGTGCCTCCGTAGGAATTCCAGATGGTACCATAACAGGCTCTGGCATGTCCATAACGGGCACGGCAGCAGATAACTTTGGCTTTACGGATATTGTGGCAAACATTACCGTTAAAGCATCACTCGATGGATGCAGCTTAAGTGATGAGAGCTTCGAGGTGACAATAAAACCTGAGCCCAGTATTCCCAATCAGCTGATTAATGTGGCGTCCTGTAGCGACGTAGCGACGGGAGCTGAGATCGACGATGATCCTGATGGACCTGGTATTGCGACGTTTGATATGAGTGTTGCGCTCAACGGATTGACGGCTGCTGTTGGTAACGTCCAGCCGGGTACGGCAATTCCGTATTCCGCCGGCTATATTTCAGGAGACGCGTTTACAAACACCGGTACGGGTACGGTGAACGTAGTGTATACGATTACGCCGTACAGTGCTGCGGGCTGCGAGGGAAGTTCCTTTGACGTAACGGTACCGATTGATCCCGAGCCTAGCATTCCAAACCAATCAACATTACCATCTGTATGTAGTGGTAATACGATTAACGCTACAATCCCAAATGATACGAACGGTCCGAATGTATCAACGGTAGACATCAGCGTAAGTGCGCCTGGTCTAACGGCTGTAACGAGTACGACTGGTCTTGGTCTAGCCTATGCTGTGGACATAATTAAAGACGATGTCTACACGAACGTGACGTCAGGAATAGTCGATGTTATCTACACGATTACGCCCACTGGTGGCGGTTGTGTTGGAGATGCTTTCACGATAACGGTGCCGGTTCAACCCGAACCCGAAGAAATCACCCCCGCCCCCGCTGATGTTCAAGCCTGTAGCAGTGTAACCTACTCCTTTAACATCAACGACTACATCGCTAACATTGGCACCTCCGGTGACCTTAATGACGATGACCTGGAATCAGTAATTTATGTTTGGACGGCGAGTGCAGTATCTCCCGTCTTCACCTCCATCCTCACCTCTTTTGGCCTGGAGACCAGCGGATCAGGATCATCATCAGGTGGTACCAGTATTGTCATGGACGAGGTAACCAATCCATTTTCGATTCCTATTACCATTACCTACACAATCATTCCAACCAGCAGCAGCAGTTGTGAGGGTGATCCCATTCTGATTAATGTAGTCCTGAACGGTTCTCCCGATGCCGGCATCGGCACCAACGGTGACCTCACCCTCTGTCAGGGCGAATCCCGCGACCTCTTCGGTACAGTCATCCCTGATCAGAGCACACGCCCAAGTGGATATACGTACAGCTGGACCCTCTCAGGTACCGCTACGGTTGATACAAACAGCGACGAAATGGTCGCCAATGAGACAACTGATTCTCCAACGATCACTGCCCCAACGACGACGACCGGAACACTCATCGTTACCTTCCTGGTAACCGATAATGCAACAGGTTGTAGCAGTACGGTGACCCGTACGTTTACCGTCGACCCCAACCCAACCGCAGCTCCTGCAACGCTTACGACCTGCGAAGATCCAGCGGGTTCAGGCAACGGTGTCTTTACGTTGTCTGACGCAAACTCCACAGTTTTTGGTTCCCAGGCAGCAACTGACTTTACAGTAACTTACCATGCCAGTTTGAACGATGCTGATATGGGGAGTGCGGCTATCACTACTTACGGTGGTAATAGTACGTCTGTCTTTGCTCGGGTGACGAATGATGATACGGGGTGTTATGCAGTTTCTACGGTAACACTTATGGTTGATCCGCTTCCGACGGCTGCGATTGCTGGCGATCTGGAACTATGTGTTGGGGAGAGTACGACCCTTACGGCCAGTGGTGGAGCCACCTATGAGTGGAGCGACGCCTCGACGGGGGCAATGCTTACGGATAGCCCGACGGCGACGAAAGATTACACGGTCACGGTTACCGACGCCAACGGCTGCAAATCAAGCGCGACCGTATCGGTGACGGTCAACCCACTACCGGTTCTCTCAATTGTGAGTGACGCTGCCAATAACACCATTTGCCCTGGCGAAAGTGTAACTATGGATGCGTCTGGAACAAACTCTTTCCAGTGGACCAACGGCCCCGCTAATGGAAGCTGGACTGTCAGTCCTGAAATCACGACAACATTCTTTGTTGTAGGCACGGACGGTAATGGATGTTCAAGTACAGCATCTATACAAATCATTGTACGTCCAGAACCTACCGTCACCCTCACCGACCCCGCCGACGTCTGCCTTGATGACGACAACGTTACCCTGATGGGAACCCCCATGGGCGGAACCTTTAACGGCCCCGGCGTAACTGGTAACATCTTTACGCCTGGTATTGCCGGAGTGGGTATTCACACGATCAGCTACGAACTGACGGATGCCAATGGCTGTACGGGAAGCGACAGGATCGAGATCGAAGTGTTCGCCCTTCCCGATGCTTCCTTTACCTTACAATCCACGACATGCCTGGACGATAATCCGATCTCGTTAACTGGTAACGGTACTTTCACCGGTGTCGGAGTTACGGGATCTTCTTTTGATCCCGCCCAGGCCAGCGTCGGCACCCACACCATCACCTTCATGGTAACGGACGCCAACGGCTGCACGAACAGCTCAACGGCTGATATCGAAGTGTTGCAGACCCCGACGGGTGCGAGTATTGCCCTCACCAAAACCGCCATCTGTGAAGGAGCGGTTACCGAGCTGATTTTTACGGCAGGCACCGGTGTCGGGCCATTTACGGTCGTCATCGATTCTGCCGGAACGAGCCGTACTTATGCTGGCATTGAGGACGGAGACGTGATCCTCACCACGGGTGGCAACGTGCCGGTAAGCACCGGAGCAGCTACTCAGGCGGCTTATTCACTCACTAGTGTGACTGCTGCTAACGGTTGTGCATCAGCCTATACCCAGGTAGTGACTTTAGCGGTATCTGACAGCGATCTGGGCGCGGACGCAGGTGCCAACGGAACTACCTGTGCAGGCAGTGTTTACCAAACCGCCGCCACCGTCACCGGCGGTGATATTCTGTGGACTACCAATGGTGACGGTACTTTCAACGATGCCACCACCGAAGACCCGGTGTACACACCCGGCTCCGCAGACCTCCTGTCCGGCGTCGTGACCCTCACGGTCACCGTTTCCGGAACCGGTGCCTGCACCGGCAACGTGGTCTCCGACGATCTGCTCCTGTCCATCATAGATGACCCAGACAGTGGCTCCGCAATCGCTGGATTTGAAACTACCGATACGAACAACGACTTCTGCCTTTCCACTGGTAGCGTAGACCTCTCCGCATTCCTTTCCGGAGCGGATGCCGGTGGCACTTTTGTCATTGTCAGTGGCCCGACGGGTGCCACTATCACCGGTAATATACTCGATGTGAGCGGTGTGGTAAGCAGCAACGCCAGTGAAGGCTTTAGAATTTCTTATACCGTAGGAGGTGCGGCTCCCTGCCCAAGTGCAGTGACTAATCTTTCTGTTTACTTCGAGGTCGGGCAATTTGCTGGATCTGTTGCCGGAACTGGCTATGTCTGTTCTGACGAAACGACCTTTGAACTCTTTGACCTACTGACTGACGCTACCCCCGGAGGAAGCTGGCAGGTGATCTCGACCAACGTTGGCGTTACCCTGACCGGCAGCAGCTTCGATCCATCGACGACGCTCTTCTTGCCCGGTGGCACTACGAACCCCGTCAGTCGCATCGTCCAGTTCCGTTACACCGTAACGGGTAGGGCACTTTGTACAAACAACTTCGTGGATGCCTTCGTGCAGGTAAATCAGGCCGCTACGGCCGTTGTGTCTACCTCCGAAGTAAACAATACCGTCTGCCACGATGGTACCGCTGCGGTATCGGTAGCGATTGGTGGCTCCGCCTTATCTGGTCGGGGCTCTTGGTTCTCGGCGGGTGATGGTGCATTCGATACGCAGACCGCCGAAGCGGCGAACTACACACCAGGCGCGCTTGATGTAGGCTCTACGGTTCGACTCTACTATGTCACAAATGACCCCGACGGTGCTGACAACGGTTCCTTCCCCTACAACGCTGGTATCTGTAAATCAGGTATCGACTCTGTAGATATCATCGTTCTCGCTGAGCCGGTTGTATTGGCCAGTGCGAATGAAGAAAAAATCTGTAGTAAGGAGACTCCCACCATTCTTATTAGTAGCACAACCTTGCCAGCGGGAAGTGTGGTGTTTGACGTGACGGCCGTTGCCGGAAAGCCAACGACAACTGGCTTTACCACTTCCGCCACAATTATTGATCCTACGAACGTCGGTCAGCCATTGGAAACGGGCGTATTGGTCAACACCGGTAGCCATATTGATAGCGTGACCTACACCATCACGCCACGTGATGCCGGCCCGGACGGCATCTTCGACAACGGAGACGACTGTAGGGGAGATGACATTGTGGTTAAGGTGATGGTAGCCCCCGTTCCGGATGTCGCCATCGTCGTCAACGGTATGACGATAGATACTTCTGCAGCCAACAACGATAAGACCATTGAGGTCTGTGACGTAGACGGAAACGTTATCGTAAACGGTCTTGCTTCTTACACAGATGCATCGAATACGATGTTTTTGCTTGCTGTATCAGCGGGCAATAACCTGACCGTTAACGGAACCGCAGTAACCGTAAGTAACAGCACGGTAATTGTAGCCGCTACGGAAACAGAACTGCAGGGACTCATTGACGGCCTGGTTGATTTTCGCCTCGTTGACGCAACGATGCCGGGCATGGTTACCTATACCATTACGCCGGTGTACGACTGGAACGGTGATAGTACTTACAGTATCATTGACGATGTGTGTGAAGGGGAAGCTATTTCCTTTACGATAGTGGTTAATCCGGTTCCGACGATCACGGTGAACGTTGGATATGACGGAAAGGCAATTGCCTTAACCAGTGCTGAAATGCTGAGCGATACGGTTTGCTCCGGTGCGATGTTTGAGGGGATGGTCATTAGCTCAACCACTCCGGCGGCTAATGTATTCGTGATGGTGACGCTGGATAATGATGATGGCCTGTTGGATAACCAAACCAGCGGAACCTTCCACGCGCCAGTCAGTGCAATGAACTTTCCCGATCAAATGCTGGACAACGGCTCCAATAATCAGCAATCGCTGGCTGCTACGTTCACACCCTACTTCGCCGATGCCATTGGTAGTGGAACGACCTTCCCAGCTGATGCCTGTGTGAGTGAAATGGTTGAGTTTGAAATTACCGTTGATCCGGTGCCGAACGTTACGGGTGAAGTAAACGGTACGTTGGTAAACAACGATGCTAACAACGGGCAAACCTTCATCGTCTGCGCCAGTGATGACAACGTGGTAGTCGATAATGCGGTAACCTTCACGGATCCGGACCGGACGCTGCTTGACATCAGCCTGACGACGACCAACGTTTCTAACCCACCGATAACAGTCAGCCAGTTGCTGAGGTTTGCGGAGGCAGAGGCGCTGTTCGCAGGTGCAACGACGTGGACCCTGACGGACCCAACGATGGAAGGCTCCGTCGCTGTCTCCATGACTGCATACTACGACAGCAACGATAACGGTGTCATTGACGCTGGTGAATGCAGCGTGGACGCAGTAACCTTCACCGTAGAGATTCTGCCAACGCCAACGGTTGACAAACCTGCTGATCAGGCACTTTGCCTCGACCCCAGTACTTCTACCGCAGCGGTGACCTTTACGGGAATCCTAGGTGACGGTTCCGGCGTCTCGGGCACGATGGTGTACGACTACGTAATTACCGGTGACGCCATTGGGCAGCCTGCGGACGGCGCGGGTACATTACCTGCGTTCACGCCAACGGCAGCGGGCACCATCACGGTCACCGTAACGCCTACTTACACCGAAGATGGTGGCCTGCAAAGCTGTGTTGGAGACAGTGAAAGCTTCGACATCACCGTAACCCCCACCCCCACCGTCAACGACCCTGCAGACCAATTGGTTTGTGCCGGTGAAACAACCCTTGCGGTTGATTTCGACGGTAGCCTTGGCGACGATGCGACCTACACCTGGACGAACAACAACCCATCAATTGGCCTGGGTACCGGTGCAACGGTTGACATAGCCGCCTTCGTCGCTAACAACACGACGACGACCGCTCAGGTGGCGACCATCGCGGTAACGCCGAGCTACGTTGATCCGGTAACACAAATTATCTGTACGGGTGATGAGCAAACCTTCACCATCACGGTGGAGCCCGTGCCGGTCGTTGAACTGGAAATTACCAGCCCGACGGCCGCAACGCTGAACGGCAGTACAACGGCACTGAGCTATACCGATACGGTTTGTAGCCCTACGGACTTCGTTGCGGTGCTGTCCTCAATGACGGCGAGCAGCGCAGGGACGGATGTTTGGGTTCAAGTAGCCTTCAGTAACCCGGAGAGTGTGCCTGGTTTGCCTGCTTCGGGAACCTTCTTTGCACCTGCGTCCGCGCCCGAATTAGACTTCAACCTGGCCGGAGTCGTCGGGCCGAATAACGCGCCGACCACGATCAGCGGCACCATTACCCCTTACGTGGAGGATGCACCGGGCAGCAACGACCTGACCGGCAAGTGCGTGGGTACGCCGATTGAGTTCTCGCTCACCATCCTGCCGACGCCGGTAGCAGATGTACTTTCTGACGTAACGGTCTGCGACGGAGAGGATACCAATACGGGTGTGGTACTGACCAGCAATACTACCGGTACGATATTTACCGTGACGAGTTCCGTAGATATCGGATTTGGTGCCGGCCCGCTGGAAGTCGCTTCGCTTGCGGACTTTACGGCCGTAAACACTACGGCTGATCCGGTAACCGCTGTGGTGACCGTCGTACCAGTATTCACGCTGGGCACGGTGAGTTGTACGGGCGACGCGGTAAGTTTCGACTATACGGTGAACCCGAGTACACAGGCTGACCCGACGGCAGACCAAACGGTCTGTGATGGTGGATCAAGCGCTGCGATCACTTTCACTGGTGGTGCCAATAACACAATTTATGAATGGACGAATGATAATACGGTACTCGTCCCAACTGGTGCCACCGGAACAGGGGACATTGGCGCTCTCACGCTTGTAAACACTTCGACGGTACCCGATACGGCAGAATTCGTTGTTACGCCAGTTATTGACAACAACGGCGTCATGTGTGCCGGTCCATTGGATACCTTCCTGATCATTGTAAACCCGACACCGATGGTTGACTTGATTGGGGACACGACGCTGTGCTTCGGTCAGGCGACGAATGCCTACGTATTCGAAGGCCCGGTAGCAGGTACTACCTTCAGCTACACACTCTCCGGAGATGCGATTGCTATGGCTGTTCCCGCAAATAATGGAAATGGAACGCTTCCCGCTTTTACACCCGTAAACACTGGGTCAACTGAGCTGACCGCTACCGTAACCGTGACGCCAAGCTACATCAACGCCGGTGAAACCTGTACGGGCCCTAACATCAGCTTCGACATCACGATTGAACCCGAAGTAGACTACAAAATCATGGTTACTGCGCCTTCGCAAGCAACGATCGATGATACCGCGACGGATTACATCGAAACAGTTTGTGGAGGAGATGACTTCACGTTCAGCCCGGCGTTGCTTACGCCCATGAGCAGCGAAGGCGTACTCTGGGTACAGGTGTTGTTGACCGACCCATTGAACGCTTTCGGCTTTGGTGCAGGTACTACTACCTTCTATTCACCTGCCGCAGACTTCAACTTCGACGGGCCACTGGAAAATACTACGGGTACAAGTGAGGCCATCACGGCAACAATTACGCCTTACTTCGAGACGGATGCAACGGCCAGTCCCGCCACGGCCGATATAGCCGGTGAGTGTGTCGGTACGCCACTGACCTTCAGTGTTACGGTTAACCCCGAGCCGATAGCGATGGCTGATCCTGCCACACAGCGGGTTTGTTCTGACGAGGAATTCGATGTTTCCTTTACGGAGACCACCGGCTCCGCTGCCACCTTCGAGTGGGAGGTGACCAGTGGCCTGGGTGACTTCGTAACCACAATGGCAACGACTGGAAGCGGAAATATTTCCGGAATGTTCATCAATAATTTGAGCGGCGCTCAGGCAACGGTAACGTTTTCCGTTGTCCCGACTACGGCATTTGGTTGTACGGGTGATGCCGTTGAATTTACCGTCGAAGTTGATCCCGAACCAGTAATCGGGGTCTCCCCAACACTACAATTCGTTTGTTCTGATGAGTCGATCGACGTGACTTTCAGTGAAATTTCAGGTATTGCCACGGCGGTTGCTTACGAATGGTTTATCGTCGGGTCACTACCGGATAGCGTGACGATTTCATCTTCTGACGGTATGACCGGTACGGGTAACGTCACGGGTTTGCAGTTCAATAATGTAAGCAACAGCGCCCATACGATCAACTTCGAGGCGGTGGGTACCAGTGGCGGATGTGTAGGTGATACGATTAAGTTCTCGGCGGTAGTCAACCCTGAACCCTCCGTAGAAGATGATAACTACACTGTGTGTACCAACAGCAAGTTCAGTATTAACCTGCAGGACTACCTCAATACCTTTGGCAATAATGTCGCTTCTGACTTCAGCTTTGTATACACCCCGATTGGTGAGGCTGGAGGCTTTGTCCTGAACGACGCCGGTTTTGTTGCCGGAGATACCTACTCGAGTACCGACGGCCAGATTGACGTAAACTTGACCAATCTGGCTGCTGTCGACCTTCAGATCCGTTTCGAGGTAACACCGACGTCTGAGACGGGTAACTGTGTTGGAGAAACCTTCTTCATCACGGTAACCATTGAGGATCGCGTAATTGCCAGCATCAATACGAGTGGTAGTAATACCTTCTGCTCGAATAGTGAAAAAGTAGTTGAAGGTAACGGTAACCAGGGCACGCAGCCTTATACCTTTAACTGGGAGATTACCGCTACCAGTGGCTCGGTTGTCGGCGCTGCTATCGATACCAGCTACGCCGTTGATGACGGAAAAAATGCCACCATCTCGGTTGACGGAGGTTCGGGCACGATTACCGTTGAGTTGATCATCATCGATGGAAATGGATGTGCCTCCGAGCCACGGGTTCAGGTACTGAACGTTACGCAGAGCCCGCAACCAACAGTCATTTCAGGTGATGAAGAGGTGTGCGGTAGTTCGAACAACACTTATGACGTAACGGCGGAAGCAGGCATCAGTTACTTCTGGCAGGTTACTTCCGGAGGAACGATTTCTAGTTCCGCATTCGGAACAAGTGTGAGTGTAGACTGGACATCATCAGCAGGTGGGCCGCACCTTGTAATTGTGAGCCGAACGGTCGGTGCTTGTACGACAATGGATACGCTGGAGGTGATGGTCGTTACCGCCGATGCAGACTTCGCGTTTGCCGCCGACCCGGCGAATGCTTCCGGTCTGACTTACAACTTTACGCAGATGACATCCGTGGCCAATAGCTACGCGTGGGATTTTGACGGGCTCGGCACGAGTACCGATGCCGATCCGAGTTTCACCTTCCCCGGAAGCGGAACCTACGAGGTTTGCCTGACCATTGACGGTGACTGTGACATGGATGAGGTTTGCCGGAACGTGACCGTGACGTTCCTACCGCAGAGGGTATGTGATTCGGTACCGATGACCTTCGGGTTTAATATCGTTTCTACGGACGTTATCCCGGACGACAATTCCATTCGCGCCGTGTTTGCTGATTTGATCTCCGCCGGCCAACTGAACTTCGTGCAGAGCCGTAACGGCGCAGGTCAGGTGATCACCTTTAGCCCGCTATTGCCGGACGTTCTGAACCGACTTCGGACGATCGAGCCGGGTGAGGGCTATATCGTGAGCGTCAGCGATGACGTGACGGTGGAAATTTGTGGTCTTGAAATTGACCCGGGCTTCAGAAAAGAGTTGCACCAGGGCATCAACCTGGTGGCTTATATTCCGCAACCGACTTCGGATATTGCTACTTTCCTTAACGATCTCTTCCCCGGTAACCTGACCCTAGCCCGAGATTATTCGGAAGGCAACTTCAGAATATTCAATCCCTTCCTTCCTCCAATCCTCAGCTCTCTTGACTCCGCGCGTAATGCAATGGGCTACGAGTTGACACTGACGAATCCGGTTATTGAAGGTGACTGGCTGACCAACCAGCCTGAGGCGTCTTCCCGCGAGGCCGATATGGCAACTTCAAGTTACGTTGTAGTTGCGGCCTCAACGGACATTCCCGCTGAATACGTTGGTCATCAAGCCCGGGTGACGGATGCGAACGGCGATATCTACGCATTCCTGGATGTCATCGAAAACGGTTACCTGATGACTACACCGGTTTATGAGAATGAATCCAATACTTCCCTTGAGGTTGGAACGGAACTCTTCGTTGAGTTTAGAGGGGTGCGCGTTCCGCTTACCGAATCCTTCACGGGGGACTCGCGGGTGATTTACAAAGACCTGTCCTTCGGATTCTCCGGAACCGAGGTCACAGAAGAAGTGCTGGAATATGACCTGCGTATTGCGCCTAACCCTTTCCGGGATGAAATGCGGATTATGCTAAAAATGCCCGAAAGCGAAAAGGTTTCAATTCTTGTAATGGACATGTCAGGCCGTAAACTCATGGAAGTTATTAGCGATCAGGTAATGGCTGAGGGTGAAAACACCGTTTTGCTAGACGGCAGGGAACTTCCGACGGGTAGCTACTTACTTCAAGTAACCGTCGACGGTTCTTCGATATTCCAGGAACAAATTCAGAAAATCCGTTAATATTAATCAGAAGCGATCGGGTGGGGCAGTAATGCTACTGTCTCACCCATATCGTAATAAATTTTATCCATGAAAAACTTTTATTCTATACTTTTTTTCGGAATGTTATTAATTGGCAGCCACAATATTGTCGCTCAAAACGCTCCGCCCGAGTTCACGCCGGCTCCCACTCAGTCGGCGATGTCTTTGTTGGCGGCATTTAAAGTGAACAATATTGCATTGCCAGATGCCAATACTACTGACTTTATTGCTGCGGTAGATTCAGATGATGCCAATGTTATATTAGGCGTCGGCCGTGCGGCCGGCCAGAACGGCGAGCTTTTTGCCACAGTAGACGTTAATCCTCCGGTTGGAGTAAATAATTCTTTTCACCTGATCTATTACGACGTGTCCGAGGATCTGTTTCACGTTTTACTGGATACGCTGGATAATCCGATCGATGCGCCGTTTTTACCGAATACCGAAGGGTCTTTCGTTGAAGGGTTTGAGATTGGCAACATGGGGCTTATTGCCGGGCGTGGAATTATCATGCCAGACGGAGAAATGGATTTGAATGAGATTATATCCCAACTTCCAGTTGAACTATCGTCTTTTACGGCACGCTATGAGGGTAAACTGGTTGGTCTTAACTGGGTAACGGAAACCGAAAGTGGGAACGAAAGATTCGAGGTGCAGCGGTCTGCTTATGGACTGGAATTCGTTACCATCGGAAAGGTAGCCGGTAGGGGGGACTCCCGTGAAAGCGTCGTCTATCATTACACCGACGAAACTCCGCTCGTAAGCTCGGGTTACTACCGCCTGAAGCAGGTTGATTACGATGGTACTTACAGTCTGTCTTCCGTTCTGCTGATCCAGGATCGGCGGGCCACTATGGCTGGTTTTAATGTATTTCCAAATCCCGCTAGGGACCGGATCACCATCAGTGTTCAGGGTGAGTGGAAAGCTGATAATGTTGAAGCTACGTTGACCGATATTTCCGGACGGATCGTGAAGCGTTGGATTCAAAGTACGCAAAACGCCCAGACGATTGATCTTCCTGTAAATGGTGCAGGTCTGTTTCAGCTTAGGCTCGAGAATAAGGAGCAGGTTGTGGTTAAGCGTTTGTCCATCAGCGGTAAATAAATACTTAGCGGTCAAAATCTGACTCCGTCTTTCGAGCGGTATTGATTATGACTTATTTTAATGTTCATGAGGGCTGCGGTCTTCCTCCACATCAGAGGAAGACCGTTTGCTATTCGGGCCCAAGTGTTCAACAAGGTTTCACCTTTCGAATTGATAGTATTAAGCTTTTCTTCGCCCGTAATTTTCATAGCTATGACAATAAGGCCCCTGCTCGTTGGTCAGTACAAATTTTGCCGGTAATCGGCCGTAAAGCGATAATCTTATTGATATTCGTAATCTGATTTCAGGGCAGTTGATCCGGGATAAAGGCGCAGTCAGAATACTGCTTTTCAAAGTACTTTTCTATGTATCCCGCGTTCGCGCCCGAAAGACAATTGTAGTAACTGGCTTTCTTTCCTACCTTGAAGCACTAAAACAGTCCTACCAATTGAAAAATTTATTACTACTGGCCCTCGCGCTATCCTCCCTGACCGTCTTTGCCCAGGACAACCCAAACTGGCTGCGCCACCCCGCCATTTCTCCCGACGGCAGCCAGATCGCCTTCACGTACAGAGGGGATCTGTACAAAGTAGCCGCCGCCGGTGGCATGGCCACCCAACTGACCTTTCACGACGCGCACGATTACATGGCCGTATGGAGCAAGAACGGCGGCCAGATTGCCTTCGCCTCCGAGCGGTATGGCAACTTCGACGTGTATACGATGCCGGCTACGGGCGGGCAGGCAACGCGGCTTACCTTTCATTCTAACGCGGAAGTACCCTATACTTTCACCGCTGACGACAGCGCGGTACTGTTCGGAGCACTGCGACAGGACGACGTGCAACACCGCCAGTTTCCCCACCGATCGCAGTCCGAACTCTACTCGGTACCGGTTGGTGGCGGACGCGTCGGGCAGGTGATGACCGTACCCGCTGAATACGTTCAGACCACCAAAGACGGCGGTACGCTCTTATATCATGACAAAAAAGGCGGCGAGAACCGTTACCGCAAACACCACACTTCCGCCATCGCCCGCGACCTGTGGAGCTACGACGTCAAAACCGGCGTGCACACCCAACTCACCACGGCTGCCGCCGAAGACCGCCAGCCGATCCTGAGCGCGGACGAAAAGAGCATCTACTTTCTAAGCGAGAAGAGCGGCAACTACAACGTGCATAAAATGCCCTTTGCCGCCGGGGGAAAGGACGAACAACTGACGGATTTTCAACTCCACCCCGTTCGCTTCCTGAGCATGGGAGCGGGCACCCTTTGCTTTGGTTTCGACGGAGAGCTGTACACCATGCGCGACGGGGGCAAACCCGAGAAAGTAAGCGTAAAGATCATCACCCAGAACAAGCAAAACAACGATAAATTCATCTCCATAAACGGTGGCGTGAGCGAGATGGAAGTGTCGCCGAGCGGCAAGGAGATCGCCTTCATCTCCCGCGGCGAGGTCTTCGTCACTTCCGTAGCCGAGTCCTTCACCAAGCGGCTGACCAACACCCCCGAGCGGGAGCGCTTCGTGACCTGGGGGCCGGACGGAAATTCGGTTGTGTACAGCAGCGAACGTGCCGGTAAATGGAGCATCTACGAAACGAAAAAAGTACGGGACGAAGAGCCCTTCTTCTTCGCCGCCACCCTGGTGAAGGAAACGCCGGTACTCGAAAACGAACGGGAAAACTACCTGGCGGAGTATTCCCCCGACGGTAAGAAAATGGCCTACGTAGCCGACCGGCGCAACATCGTGGTCCGGGACGTAGCTACCGGTCAGGAGATCACCCTGCTCGGCTCCGATGAGCTCTACCACATGGGGGACGGCGATAAATACTTTACCTGGAGCCCGGACAGTGAATGGCTGCTCGTGGAGTGGGACCTGCTGCTGAACAACAGCGACGTGCTGCTGATGAAAGCCGACGGGTCGAAACGCGTCAACCTCAATAAAAGCGGGTACTACGATTCCAACCCTAAATGGGTGAACGGCGGCAAACAAATGCTCTGGTTCAGTAACCGCGACGGGCTGAAGTCTTACGCCACCAGTGGCCGCTCGGAGCAGGACGTGTACAGCATGTTCTTCACCCGGGAAGCCTGGGACAAGTTCAACCTCAGCGAAGAAGAGTTTAATTTGATGAAGGCTATCAAGGAAAAAAAGGAGAAGGACAAAAAGGATGGCGACAAAGACGGTGACGAGAAAAAGGAAGCGGATAAGAAAAAAAAGGAAATCAAACCACTGACGTTCGACTGGAATAACCTGGAGGAGCGCAGCAAACGGCTCACCATCCATTCTTCCCGCCTCGGCGACGCCGTACTCTCCAAGGATGGAGAAAAGCTCTATTATCTCTCCCGCTTTGAAGATAAGATGAATTTGTGGAGCACCAATTTGCGCACCAGGGCCACTAAGATGGAGATTAAACTGGGCGCAAGCTCCGGCAGCCTGGAATGGGACAAGGACATGAAAAACCTTTTTCTGCTCAGTGGCGGCAAGATGGCGAAGATCGACCTCGCCAAAAGTAAGCGGGAAAGCGTCAAGATCGATGGGGAAATGTCTTATGATCAGGCCGCCGAGCGCCAGGTGATGTTCGATCATGTATGGATCAGAACAAACGCCATATTCTACGAGCCGAGCTTTCACGGGATCGACTGGAATCAGATGAAAACGGAATACAATAAATACTTGCCCTCCATCGGCAATTCGTTCGAGCTGACGGAGATGCTTTCCGAAATGCTGGGCGAACTCAACGTTTCGCACGCCGGTGCGCGCTACCGCCCCAGCGGATTTACGAACCCCGACGCAACCGCCTCGCTGGGCATCTTCATGAACTACGCCCACACGGGCAACGGCATCCTGATCGATGAGGTTCTGGACGGCGGCCCGCTGGACCGGGCGGCCTTCACCGCCAAAGCCGGCATGATCATCGAATCGATCAACGGAGAGACGATCGTTCCCGGGCGGGACGTAGCCAGCTACCTGAACCGGAAGGCCGGTAAATTCACCCTGTTGGAACTCGTAGACCCCGCCACGAAAAAGCGGGAAACGATCACCGTAAAACCCATCACGCTGGGTGAAGAAAACCGCCTGCTTTACAAACGCTGGGTAAAAACGAACGAAAAAGAAGTAGACGAAAAGAGCAACGGCACCCTCGGCTACGTGCACATTCCCGGTATGGGCGACGGCCCGTACCGCAGCATCTACCAGGACATGATGGGCAAATACTTTGACCGCAAAGCCATGGTCATTGATACGCGCTTCAACGGAGGAGGTGACCTGGTGGCCGACCTGGCGATGTTCTTTACCGGGGTTCCGTTCATCAGTTACGAAACGGAAGCCAAGGTTGTGGGCGGAGAACCCACTTCGCGCTGGACAAAGCCGACCCTGGCCATGATCAATGAAGCGCAATATTCCGACGGCCATTGTTTCTCGCAGGGATACAGCGACCTGGAGATCGGCAAAACGGTCGGGATGCCTACGCCCGGCACCTGTAGCTTTGCCGGCTGGGAACGGCTGCCCGACGGCTCCGTATGGGGCGTGGTGCCCGTCAGTGCCAAGGACATCGACGGCGACTGGATGGAGAACAACCAGACGGAACCGGACATACTGGTCAAGAATATGCCGGGAGTGATCGATCAGGGCCGTGACGAACAACTGGAGCGGGCCATAGCGGAGTTGCTGAAAGAGGTGGAATGATGGTACAAGGTGGTCGTCTGCAGAGGAAAGAATTCGGGAAGGTATGGAGGGCAACCGAATCGTTGCGGTCTTGCGCTGACCGGTCTTCCTGCCGTTGGTAAGACTGTAGCGGGGGCGACTTTCCCTGTCGTCTCCCAACATTGACGGCGGATATTGCCGTTCCGGAACAACAGCCGGACCGTATCCGTCATTATGAGCGCAAACATCCGCACCATGAAGTACTTTTCTCTGCTCTTTCTGCTCTTCCTTTGCACCGGCGTCCGCGCCCAAAAAAAAACCGACGCCGGTGACCAGCCCGCGGAACTCGGCAGGGTGAGCTGGTTGCGCGATTATGACGCCGCACTGGCGGAATCCAGAAATACTGGCAAGCCCGTTCTGATTCTGTTTCAGGAGGTGCCGGGCTGCGCAACTTGCAGAAATTACGGGCGGAACACCCTGAGTCATCCCCTGATTGTCGAGGCCATCGAGAACGAATTCGTACCCCTGGCAATTTTTAACAACAAGCAGGGCGACGACGCGCGGGTGCTGGCAAAATACGGAGAGCCGAGTTGGAACAACCCCGTCGTACGCATCGTGGACGCGGACGGAAAGAACCTGGGTAACCGCCTGGCCGGTAACTATTCCGCCCGGGGACTTTACGACGCCATCGGCCGCGTTCAGCTGAAAACCGGTCGCCCCGTACCCGGTTACCTGGAGGCGTTGGGCCGGGAACTCACCGCGGACACCGACGCTGAAGAAGCCTTTTATCAGATGTACTGTTTCTGGAGCGGCGAGCACCACCTTGGCAACCACGACGGGGTGTTGACCACCGAACCCGGCTTCCTGAACGGACACGAAGTTGTGAAGATAACGTACGATCCCGCCAGAACCAACACCGGTGAACTGGCTGACTACGCCGCCGGTAAAGACTTCAAACCGGTGAAGGGCGGTGCGGACTACCGGCCGGCCAAAAAGGACCACTATTACCAGCTGAAGCAGACCGATTTCATATACCTGCCGCTCACGGAGGTTCAAAAAACCAAACTGAATGCCGCTTACGGACGGGGAGCGGATATGGAAGCGTACCTGAGTCCGAAACAACTAAAATATTACCGGAGGATTAAAGCCGGTAAAACCAAGAAAATCCGGCTGTATGACCTAGACTTCGAGACTGCCTGGAACCGGATGCTGACTGCAAAGTAGTATCTTTGTGGGGTGAAATAGAAAGTGTGGACATCGGATCAGAATGGGGACGGGAAGTAGGCGCCCGGATCGGCAATAAATTGCGGCGGGCCCTGGACGAAGAGAAGAACTGATAAGGGATCTGTCAGGACGGTGGTCAACCGCCATCTTCCGATCATATTACCGCCGCCACCCGGTAATAGCTTTGTATTTTTAAGAATACTATTCACTTTTGCGGTATGGAAAAGATGATGCGACGTCATTGGTGGAAAATTCTGGGCGTTTTGCTGGTTCTGTACGGCATCATTGCGGGTATGCTTTTGCCCCTCAAGCCCAATCTCATTTCGGTGAGCCCCCGCAGCGCCAAACTCGGCGAGACGGTTACGCTGGACGTGACGGGTTACAATACGCGTTTTCTGGGCGCGGCCGCCGGTGCGGAGGGAGGTTCTTCGGAAGGCACGGTCAACGCCTGGCTGATCTCGGGGGACAGCACCGACCTTAGTCTGCGTGCCGAGCGGGTGGAAGTGCTCACCGAACGCCGGGCCCGTTTCACGTTCACCCTGCCGGCTCATCTACCCGACCCGGATACCGACAAGGAAACGCTATCGATCTACGTCAACACCCCCGCCGACGGGGCTTTCGTCGATCCAGTCGGCGTGTTCGTACGGCAAAGGAACCCCGCCGCCTCCCGGGCCGTGGGGGAAGCTGGTTGGCGGGTCAGTGCGATAAAAAAGGGAGATTTGCAGGCTAATCCCCGCACTACCTTCCCGTACCGTGGTCATCTGGCGGAAACGATCCGAAACATGTACTTTCACGTCAGCCTCTGGTTTGCGATGATGTTCGTTTTTATCGCCGCGGTGGTCTACGCCATCAAATTCCTGGTGCGCTCGGGAAAGCGCGGCACCGCACGAACCGACCTTGTTTCTCTGCGCGACCGGGCCGATTACTGGTCGGTCGCTTTCAGCAGCGTAGGGATGTTGTTCGGCGTCCTGGGCCTCATCACCGGAGCGGTCTGGGCACGTTACACCTGGGGAAGTTTCTGGAGTTGGGACATCAAGCAGGTCACCACCCTGATCGCCCTGCTCATCTACGCCGGTTACTTCGTCCTCCGGGCCAGCTTTCCCGACCCGGAACAACGCGCCCGGCTGGCGGCGGCTTACAACATTTTCGCTTTCGTCTGCCTGATACCCCTCATCTACATCCTGCCCCGCCTTTCCGGCAACTCTTTGCATCCCGGTGCGGCCGGAAACCCCGGATTTGGCGGCGAGGATCTTGACAATACGATGCGGATGGTTTTTTACCCCATCATCATCGGTTGGACCCTGTTCGGATTCTGGATGGCCGGGGTTCATTACCGCGCCCGGCTGCTGCGGGAACGTCTGCTGCTTAAGAATTAATCGGAGCTGAAATTTAGCCCGGAGTCTAGTGGTCTGTCAAAGCTTAAATTGGTGGTAGGGTGCCGGTGAATTTTTTTTCGATTGGTAAGGAGCTCAAACCGGAGCTTAGTTATACTCCGAGCTTCAGCTTGGCGGCGGGGAGAGACTAAACTTCGGCGTCTAGCGCCAGCCGTAGGCTATCTCCTCTGACCACCAAACTAACTTAACTTTACCATATTGCAATTATACAAGCCGTAGCTAAGTGAGGATTTGAGCGACGCAACCAAGCGGAAAAAGGCACCGCAGATTACAACCGATCTTAGGCTTGACAGACTATTATAGTGTGTATAACGAGATGCACAGTTGTAACGAATTTGCCGCCTGCCATGTCTCCCCCTCTCCCAGGAAGAGGGGCCGGGGGAGAGGGGGATTCGTGCATTTGGTTATACTCCCGGAGTCCAGACTTCAAACAAAGTAATTTAAAAAGCGTACCTTTGCCCCCTCAAACAGGGCACCCCCGGTTTACATGGTCAGATCCCGCTCGTTCCGACGGATCATTTGTGGTAAATCAATTCGCCCGTAAATAACCCCGCGTTGGATAACGGACGTCTGCTGTAATTAGACCATAGCAATCCGTTCTGACGTATCAAACAAGGACGAATTGGAAACTTATCAGGACAGCGCCCTGCGCGACGACGTCAAACAAGCCGTAGCCGAACTAGGCTTCACCACTCCCACTCCCGTACAGGCCGCCGCCATCCCGGTCATCATGGAATCAGACCGCGACCTCGTCGCCCTGGCCCGCACCGGTACGGGTAAGACCGCCGGCTTCGGCCTTCCCCTCGTTAATGATATCGACGTGGAAACCAAGGGTGTGCAAGCCCTCATCCTGTGCCCGACGCGGGAGCTTTGCCTCCAGATCGCCAAAGACCTCGTGTCGTACAGCAAATACCGCAAGGGCGTCAAGATCTGCGCCGTATACGGTGGCGCACCGATCATGCACCAGGTCCGTGAGATCAAGGCCGGCGCGCAGATCGTGGTCGGTACCCCCGGCCGGACGCTCGACATGATCAACCGTAAGAAACTTAAAGTGGATCAGCTCAAACGCGTTGTCCTCGACGAGGCCGACGAAATGCTTAATATGGGTTTTCAGGAAGAGCTCAACGGAATTCTCGGCGCGACGCCCGAAGACAAACAAACCCTGCTCTTCAGTGCCACCATGCCGAAGGAGGCCCGCAAAATCTCCAAGGATTACATGACTGACCCGGCGGAGATCAGCGTCGGTCACTCCGACGCCGGCAACTCGAAGGTTGTCCACCAGTACTTCAAGGTACGGGGCTCGGATCGCTTTTCGCTGCTGCGTCTGCTCATCGAGCTGGACCCCGATATGTACGCCGTCATCTTTTGCCGTACCCGCCGGGAGGTCAACGGCGTGGCCGAAGACCTGCGCTACGCCGGTCACGCCTCCGACGCCCTGCACGGGGACATGAGCCAGGCCCAACGCGACGACGTGATGAAGCGCTTTCGCAAAGGGCGCATCAAATTGCTCGTAGCGACCGACGTTGCCGCCCGCGGTCTTGACGTGCAGGACCTGACGCACGTCATTAACTACAACCTCCCCGACGCTCCCGAAGTGTACGTTCACCGCAGTGGCCGTACCGGCCGTGCCGGAAAAGAAGGCATCGCTCTGAGCATCGTGACCGGTAAGGAGGTGCGCAAAGTCCGCGACATCGAGCGATACTCCAAGATCAAATTCGAGGTGAAGGAAGTACCTAAGCAGGACGAGGTCTACCGCCTGCGCGCCCTGCGGTTTGCCGCCAAGGTGAAAGAAGCCAAGCTCGACGATAAGGTAGCCGCCTATCTCCCCGAAGTGATCGAAACGTTCGAGGGCATGGAGCGCGAAGAGCTGATTCAGAAGATCCTTGGCTACGGCCTCGGTAACCTCAGCAAGCAACTTAGCGGCCAGAAGCCGATCCGGGATGCGAAGGAAGATACCCGCCCCGACAAAAAGGGCCGCAACATCGACTACACCACCATCACCATCGCCGCCGGCCGCAATAAGGGGTACAACGTACCGCAGATCATCGGTATGATCAACCGGATGATCCCCGGCAAGAAAGTCGCCTTCGGCAAGATCGATATCCAGAACAACATGACCTACATCGGCGTGGACAGCAAGGAGGCCAAAAAGGTCGTTGCCGCCATGGAAGGTGCCGTGGATAAAGGTACCGAACTCAACGTCCGGATCTTTGAAGGAGGCACCCGGGTGGATGGACCCAGGAACTTCGAAAAGCGTAAGCGTAAGCCGTTTAAGCCCGGTGGCTTCAAGAAGAAAAAGAAGTGGTAAGGTCTCGTTTATAACATCAACGAACGAGCCCGCCGGGCCTGTATACCCTGGCGATGCGCGAAGCATACAGCGCACAAACCGTCGCCCGTAAGCTACATAAACACCCCGCAGGCCCCCCCCCTGTCAAAAATGGTAAAAGGTTGTAGCTTGGCATCATGAGAAACCAAGCCATCATCGGAGTATCCCTGAAGCACTTCTTGCTGCTGCTGCTTGCGGTAGCCCCCGGGATTATCACCGCCCAGTCCGATTTTCCCGCCGTGCTCAGTCTTGAGCAACAGGGCCGGTTGCACGACACCTGGCTGAACGAACGGGCAAAGACCGTACTTCCCGAACTGATGCGCCGCGAAGGGATCGATATGTGGCTCCTCATCAGCCGGGAGTATAACGAGGATCCGGTGCTGAAAACCATGCTGCCAAGCAAGTGGATGGGCGCGCGCCGCACGACGATGCTGCTGATCTTCGATCCCGGCGCCGGCAAGGAACTGGAAACGCTGGCTTGTGCCCGCTACGACGTGGGTGACGTGTTCAAAAAGGCCTGGGATCCCGAAGCGCAGCCGGACCAGTGGAAAGCGCTGACGGAACTCATTGAAACCAGGAACCCAAAGAAGATCGCCGTGAACCGGAGCGCGAATTTCGGCCTGGCCGACGGGATCAGTTCCTGGCATTACGATCAACTTTCCGAAAGCCTTTCTCCGAACCTGCGGCCGCGCCTGGTGAGTGGCGAAAAACTGGCCATCGGCTGGCTGGAAACGCGGATTCCCGCCGAGATGACCGTGTACCGGCAGGTGATGGCCGTAGCCCATGCCATCATTGCCGAAGCGTTCAGTAACAAGGTCATCACGCCCGGCGTGACGACGACCGACGAAATGGTCTGGCACATGCGTGAACGGGCCAATAAACTCGGCCTCGGCATCTGGTTCCACCCGACGGTCGATGTACAGCGGGCGGAGCAGAAGGAACTATACGCCTTCAGCGGGCGCCCTGACGCCACCGTCATTCAACCCGGCGACCTGTTGCACTGCGACTACGGCATCACTTATTGCGGTCTGAATACCGATACGCAGCACAACGCCTACGTGCTTAAAATGGGCGAAACCACTCCGCCGGACTACCTCGTGGCGGCCTTCGGCCAGGGAATGAGGACAATGGACGTACTGACGGAGCAGTTCAAGAACGGCCGGACGGGAAATGATCTTTTGGCGCGGACGCTGGTGCAGGGAAAAGCTGAGGGGCTGAGACCCACCGTATACACGCACCCCATCGGCTATCACGGTCACGGGGCCGGGCCGACGATCGGGCTCTGGGACCAGCAGGACGGGGTGCCCGTACGGGGCGATTATCCCCTCTACCCCAACACCGCTTACAGCATCGAACTGAACACCAAAGTTTACCTGGACGCCTGGGGAAAAGACATCCGGATGATGATGGAAGAGGACGGCTTTTGGGACGGTAGTAATTTTAACTACATCGACGGCCGGCAAACTGAATTGTACCTCGTACGCTAATAAAAATCAATAAGTTTTCATGAGCAAGGACCAGATTATTTTAACGACGCTGATTTCACTACTTCTGGGACTCCTCGTACTGGGGATCTGGTACCATCAGCGGAGTAAACGGCAGGTACGTGATACCCAGCGCATTATTACCGACCGGGAACTGCTGAAAGTGTTCGAAAACCAACCCGGTGGTTTACTTTCCCATACAATGTTGGAGGAAAAAAGCGGCCTGACCTCTTCCGAACTGACCAGCAGACTGATGTCGCTGACGCACTGGGGGCTGCTGCGTGCCGGGGGCAACAGCACCGGCGTGAAGTACTTTTACGAGCTTACCGCAAAACTGGAAGAATACACCTGCACGGAGCTTTCCGCCAAACCCTTCCTGACCATCAGCGACCTTCAGCACATTTTTGAAGCTTACGATCATAAAGTAAGCCCTCAGGATCTTTTGATGGCAACCGGTTTGCCGTGGAACGTCATCGAGCGGGAGATCAAATACTTCCGCAAGGAAAAAGTAGTGGAGTACATCAACATTGCCCGGCCGGACGACAGCCCCATCCAGTTCATATTACTGGAGCCCTACAACAACCCACAGACCCTGGATATAAAAGAGGCGAAGCGATTGGACCAGCGGGTGAAGGAAGTGCTGTACGATGAAAATCTGATCGTCTGACATTCCGGTGGGAAATATCCGTCTATCCGTTTTTCCGTTTTTCCGTCTATCCAACTATTCGTCAATCGGACTGCTCCCGCCACTTTCCACTAAAGACCCGTACCGCCGGACCCTCCAGCCAAACCTCCGTAAAGTGTTTGCCGCTGAGTTGCCCCCTTACGGCCAGATCTCCCCCTTTAGCCTCAACCGGAATATGAAAATCCCCGTCTTCGGCCCCGGCGCGCTTATAGGCGGCGATGGCGGCGGCCGTCACGCCAGTACCGCACGCAAGGGTTTCGTCCTCCACGCCGCGCTCGTAGGTGGCGATGCGCAGGCCGTCTTCCGTTTCACTGACGAAGTTGACGTTGATGCCCTCTTCCGCGTAGGGCGAGGAATTACGAAGGGACCGGCCTTCCTGGAACACATCGATGTTGCTGATGTCTTCCCGGAAGGTGACGTAGTGCGGTGAGCCGGTGTCGAGTACAAATACATCCTCTTCCGGCGAATTGACGTCCGTAACGTCCTGCATCTCCAGGGAAACCCAGCCGTTGTCGAGGAGCTTTGCCCGGTGCGGACCGTCAACGGCCAGGAAACGGCACTCTTCTTTAAAGATGCCGAGGTCACGGGCGAAACGGACAATGCACCGGCCACCGTTGCCGCACATACTGCTCGGGGCCCCGTCGGAATTATAGTAGATCATCTCGAAGTCGTATTCCGGGTGGCTGTTTAGTAGCATCAGCCCGTCGGCGCCGACGCCAAAATGACGGTGGCACCATTGGGCGATGGTTTCCTGGTCGAAGTGATCTCCGAGGTCACCCGCACGGTTGTCGAGGAGGACAAAATCGTTACCGGCACCGTGGTATTTGTGAAATGGAGTCTGGAGCATTAAGTGAATATTCAGTAGGTCGTTATTAGGAGGATGGATCTTGCCGTTCCAACCGCCCTTCGGAAAGGTAACCGGGCTGAAAGAACTTCGTGCCGTAGTCTACTCGACGCGGAGACTGTCACGGGCTGCTTCCCTGGCCCGGTCGGCCGCTCCGGCGGGGGCGAAGCGATCTTCCTGCCCTTCCAGCGGATCTTCAAAGCCGAGGGGGACCTCCATAGTGTAGTGCCGGTAGCCGGCCAGAGCGGTAAGTGCCAAAATGAGGCCGAGGCCGATCAGGGAGAGCTTCCAGCCAAATATGTTGCCGACGTAATCGCCGTCGAAAGGATCGCGTTCGTCGCTCATTGTATCAGTCTTTGATGGAGGGTAAGCTACCGGTTGCGCAAAAGTACGCCGAAGGTAATGGATGTGAAAAGAATTGACCACTTACTTCCGGAAGGGATGGTCGGTGCCGGCAACATCGGTCGGTTCAACTTCGTTTACGAAACTCTTTGCCTATGAAGCCAACCGACCTACTCATTCTGTTAAGTTGCTGTCTTGTCTCCGCCGTCCTGGCCGTGGCGGGCACTTCAGCTTTCCTTGCACCCGCGGCCGCGCCCGTAAGCAGTTCCGTCGTCAACCCCCGGCCGGAAGAACTCCGGTTGCGGACCTTTGCCAGCAGCGCCCCGACCAACTTCATCAGCGCCGCTGAAAAGGTAACGCCCGCCGTTGTGTTCATCCGTTGTTTCGGGCAACGCTCCAGCCGCATGGAACCCAATGTGCCCGTCACCACAACCGGATCCGGTGTCATCATCGACCCCGGGGGACTCATCGCTACGAACAACCACGTGATCGAAGGAGCGGAAAGAATACGCGTCCTGCTCGACGATAAGCGGGAGTTCGACGCCGAGATTATCGGGGTGGACGAAAGCACGGACCTGGCGCTTTTGCGCGTCCGGCCCAACGGGCATTTACCCAGTCTGACATTCGGCAACAGCGACAGCCTGCAGGTGGGCGAGTGGGTGTTGGCGGTCGGTAATCCCTTCAGCCTGAATTCTACCGTCACCGCCGGCATTGTATCCGCAAAAGGCCGCAGTATCGACGTACTCGAAGCGGCCGACAGGATCGAAAGTTTTATCCAGACCGACGCCGCCGTTAACCCCGGCAATTCCGGCGGGGCGCTGGTAAATACCAACGGAGAACTGATCGGTATCAACACGGCCATCCTGACCAACAGCGGACGGCACGAAGGCTTCGCTTTCGCCATCCCCGGCAACCTGGCCGGCCGGGTGCTGAGCGATCTGCGGCATTTCGGTGAAGTGAAACGCGCGCTACTGGGGGTGTACATTCAGGCGGTAAACGACGCCCAGGTGAAGAGCCTCGGCCTGGAGAACGCCAGCGGGGTGCTGATCACCAACCTGACGCCCAACGGAGCCGCCCTCCGGGCCGGTCTGGAGGTCGGGGACGTTATGACGGCGCTCAATGGCGTTGCCATCAGCTCGGCGCCGGAAATGCAGGAACAACTCAGCCGGTACCGCCCCGGCCAGAAGATCCGGGTCAATTATTTCCGCAACGGTCGTAAGCGATCGGCGACCGCCCTGCTGCGCGACAAGGCCAACCGGACCAAGGCCCTCGTCGGTAACCGGGAAGACGACCTGCTGCACCAACTCGGTTTTGAGGTACGGCAACTCGCCGGTCGGGAAAAGAAGCGTTTTCGGGAGGGCGGCGTCTACGTCATGTCTATCTTCCGCAACAGCCCGATCGAATCAACCAACATGAACGTCGGCTTCGTCATCACCGGGGTGAATAACGAAAAGGTAGAGAACCTGACCGATTTTATGCGGCTTGTAGGCCGGGAAGGGGAGCTGATGTTCCGGGGACAGTACGCCGGCTACCCGGGGGACTATTTCTATCGGGTGGAGTAAAACCGTATGACGGTTTTGTAGTTCGGTAGTAACGTATTGCCGCCGCACGTTGATGACGTGAGAGATGTTACCTATACGACGTCCATACCACCGTAGTCCGCGGAGGCGACAACAACACAATCGAACTAAAATACCAGCCCCCATGCCCGAACTGCCCGAGGTCCATAATTTTAAGCAATATTTCGATGCCGCCGCCATTGGCCAGACGATCGCCCGCATGGAGATTCACGATGATCGCATCATCCGCAATATGAGCGGTGCGGCCTTCGCCGATGGCCTGAAGGGTCGGAAAATTACCGGCTCCATCCGCCGGGGGAAATACCTGTTTACGCAGCTGGACAACGGGCACGACGTACTGCTGCACTTCGGCATGACGGGTGACCTGAATCTGTACCAGGAAACGGAAGACCGGGGCCGCTTTGAGAAACTTGCTTACCACTTTACCGACGGAAATATTCTCGGTTTCGAGGATTCCCGCCTCTTTGCGCGCATACTTTACCTGGAAGACCGGGAAGCTTATATCCGGGAAAAGAAACTCGGTCCTGACGCCCTGGACCTCGAGGAAACCTACTTTCTGAATGCTTTGGCGGGGCGTAAGACAAGCATCAAAGGGGCGTTACTTAACCAGTCGATCGTAGCCGGACTGGGCAACTTATACGTCGATGACCTATGCTATCAGTTACGTATTCACCCCGCTAGCAGGGTAAATCAGTTCAGCGAGGACCAGCTCAAACTCATCTACCGGAAGATCGTAGCGATGATGACCTACGCTACGGAGAATGCCCCGTACTATCGGGATTACCCCGATAAGTGGTTCTGGCACACCTGGCGGAAGGAGGGGGGAACCGATCCTGATGGCAACGGCAAAGTGCAGATCACCAAGGTGGCGGGGCGGACTACTTACTTCGTCGAGGGGCGGCAGAAAATGGCGGAGTAACGGGGGGTACTTCGCAAGCACTCAAGAGGATTAGAGCCGGCCAATCAGTTTCCCCGGTCCGCGCATTTCTATCGTAGTGTAATTTTGAGTTGTCGGGCCAAAGCTGCGAAAAAATTCTGCCACTCCGGAAATTTCCGAGCCTTCGAAGTCGAGTAAACGGCCGGGACCACGGTGTTTTTTGATCAGTTCCACAATCATCCGGGCCATGCCTTCGTGCCGGTACCCCGCCGGCGTGGAGGCGGCGAAAGTATTGATCAGCCGGCCACGGTAGAACGGGAAAAAGCCGGCGGCGAGGTAGCCGTTGTCATCGTCGAGCCGGCAGCAGAGGGCGGCCTCGTTATCCCGGGCGGCGTGCATGATGGCTTCGATCCGGCGGTAATGCGCCGGTTTTAGGCCCGCCTTCAGGCCGGCGCTGGAAGCATAAAGTTCGATGATGGCGGCGGGTTCGGCGGGGCTCAGCCTGGCGGGTCCGTTGCGACGGATTTTGCGGCGCAAAGCCTTGTGAAAGCCCATCTGAATGGCATCGTATTCTGCGGAAATAGGGAGTACGAAGTTGGTGCGTTCCCGCCGGGTAAAGTTGTGCGGAATGGCCAAATCCAGCGTCCGTTCGCTCAGGGGCATTTTCAGCGACAGAACCGGGAAGGGGAGGGCACGCAGCAGACCTTTCAGGTCGCCGGCGTGCAGGGTGCCGAAGGGACCGCATTGCTGCGTAAAAGCCGGTCTTTGCACCTGCGTAAAGCGCCCGATCGATCTGCCGAGCGGCAGGGGAAGTACGAGCCGGTAGTCATCGGCCATCAGTCCGTCCCAACGGGTAGCGGTGGCCGCATCGAGCCACCAGCTCAGACCGTAGGGTAGACGGGACGGATCGGCGCGCACGGCTGCATCCCACCGCACCCGGTCGATGTCTTTCTGGCGGAGATACTTAAAGGCCAACGCTACTCTGCGTTGAGGCTCCTACCGACGTACTCCCGGTAGCGGAGCTGACGATACTCGCGCCACTTATCGTAATTCTTGGGAAACTTGGCCAGTTCCCCCTTGAAGGTCTGGAAAGGGCGGGGACGTTTTAAAGCATAGGTGAGCGCCTGCCACAGTTCCTGGTTACGCACCCGGTCGGTAAAGTCTTTCATCACCTTGATGGCATCGGCGGCGGGCATGCGCTCGATGTGAATATAGGCGTCAGGGTCGGTAGATACGTCCTGCATGATGGCCTCGAAAATTTCCGGATCGGCACGGACGTTACGCTCCGGGTCATCGGCGATGAGCATCCGGCCGTGCTCACGATGAATGTAAACCTCCATGCCGCGGCGAACGGCGGTGGCGGCTTCGTTAATCTCGGCTTCGCTAAGTTGGGCCATCTTGAAATTTTTGGTTGAACTGGGAAAATGCACGCGTGGTCTGATCAGTTCAGTAGGTAAGTCTGTAGGTTAAATTCGTTCCCACCGTCCAAATTACGGATTTTGTCGTTGGTGCGGATTGCTAAATTTTGGGAGGTACTAAGGATGTGGGAGATAACCGCAAATATGCATCCCTTTTTACGGAACGCCAAGCCGGGGCGATGCAACAGTTCATATCGTGCCGGCCGTAACGGCTAATGTATGCAGAAAACATTCGCTAAGGCTGGTCGGATCGTTTCCGCTTGCGGTTCATTTTTCATGGCGCGAACGCAGGAATGCAAAGATTATCCTGCAAAAGGCAGCGTCTCGTTGTTGCAAACCCCGTAACAACAGCCTATCTTTGCTTTAAATTTAAACTAAGTGTTGATGCAAAATTACGCCGTTGCCCTTATTCTCGTTGATCTCCAGGTAGATTTTATGCCCACCGGTATGTTGCCCGTAGCCGAAGGAGACCTGGTCGTTCCGCTCGCCAATGCGCTGATGCCACAATACCATACTGTTGTCGCTACCCAGGACTGGCACCCGGCCAACCATGGTTCTTTTGCCGCCAACCATCCCTGGCGAAAACCCGGTCAGGTGATCGATCTTCACGGTTTGCAGCAGGTGCTCTGGCCCATCCATTGTGTTCAAAACACCTGGGGCGCTGAATTCGTCGCCGGTCTTGCTACGGACCGCATCACCAGGGTCTTTCAGAAAGGGACCGATCCTGAGGTCGACAGCTACAGCGGCTTCTACGACAACGGTCATCGCAACAGTACCGGTATGGCCGAATGGCTACACGGGCAGGGGATTGAAGAAGTTCACGTGCTGGGCCTTGCCGCTGACTTTTGCGTAAAATTCACGGTACTGGACGCACTGAGCGAGGGATTCCGGACGGTGCTGGTCGAAGACGCAACGCGGGGCGTAAATCTGACCGCAGGCAACGTGGAACGGGCGGTAAAGGAAATGGCCGACGCAGGGGCCGACGTCGTTACGTCGGATAAACTCCTCCCGCTCTAATGCCGTACGGATAGCGCAAGTCCCGATATACTATCGACATCATGCCCCCGTTCCCATTTGTTGTCGTTGTTCCTTACCCTTGCCGGGGGCCGAAGATCAAACTTCCTACCCTCACCAGCGTACTTCCGGCCGCCAGGGCCAGCGCGTAATCGCCGGACATGCCCATGCTGATCTCCCTGAAGCCCGCGTCGCCGGAGAAACTTGTTTTTGAAAGTTCGTTCTTGATCTCCGCCAGTTTGTCGAATTCACCGCTTACCGTCGCCTGATCGTCGGTAAATGTCGCCATTCCCATCACCCCGGCAATGTGGACGTGGGGCAGGGGGGCGGAGGAAATTTTGCGCAGCAAGTCAGTCGCCCCGTCCCGGGTGAGTCCGTATTTGCTTTCTTCTTCGGCGATGTGAAACTGGAGCAGAACGGAGATCACCCGACCAGTACCGGCGGCCTGCTTATCGATCTCCCGCAGCAGCCGGAGACTATCCACGGCGTGAATCAGGTGCACGAAGGGAGCGATGTGCTTAACTTTATTGCGCTGTAAATGACCGATAAAATGCCACCGGATATCCTTGGGTAGAGCGGCGTGCTTCTCCACCATTTCGGCGACCCTGTTCTCACCGAAATCTCTTTGACCGAGTGCATAGAGCGCCATGATGTCTTCCGGCGGCCTGGTTTTGGAAATTGCTACCAGATCAGCTCCGCAGGATTCCACTTTGCGCCTCAAGGCCATATAAGAATCGGTATTGATGGACATATTTAAAATTTTTATCAACGGAATTTTAGATTTCTCTTTCAACTTACGTATAATGTTAATAGTTTCTGACGTTATTGACGCGCAGCTACCCGTACACACCCACCCAACGTTCAACCAAAAACCTGACACTATGAATTACCGCACCGCCAAAAACGATCGCCGCCGCCGTCGCAAGGCACGTTTCATTACGGCACTCATCACCACGATCCTGCTGGTCGCCGCCGCTTACACATTCGGAGCCTTCGATGATCTGCTGGAACTGGCTCCGATCGAAATGGCCGTTGAGCAAACGGTCGCCAAAGCTTAGTACCGAACTGCTGATAATCTGCCGGCTTCACCGTCTGGCATGCTGACAACGAGTAAAATACAAACCGGCCGCCTCCAGAAATGGAGGCGGCCGGCTTCGTTGTGCTATTAAGTTCTGAACGGGGAAATGCCTTTATTTCGGTCGGATCAGTATTCTTCAGAAACGACACGAAAAAGATTACTTCACCTTGAAGAGTTCCACGTCAAAGATGAGCGCGGCGTAAGGCGGGATCTTCGGTGCGGAACCCCGGGGACCGTAGGCGAGGTCGTAGGGAATGAAGAAACGGTACTTCGCACCTTCCTTCATCAGTTGCACGCCTTCCGTCCAGCCGGCGATGACGCGGTTCAGGGGGAACTCGATGGTTTCGCCCCGCTCTACGGAGCTGTCGAAAACGGTTCCGTCGAGCAGGGTACCGTGGTAGTGTACCTCTACGGTTTCGGTTGCCGAAGGGCTGGCACCGGATCCTTCCTTCAACACCTCGTACTGAAGTCCTGATTCCGTCACCGTCACCTCAGCGCGTTTGGCGTTATTGGCCAGAAAGTCCTCGCCTTCCCTGCGGGCTTCGGCCCCTTCGTTTTCCTGGCGCTTTTGCATGTACTGCTGAATGACCGCGTTGGCCTCGGCGGCGTCCATGGTGGCGGTACCGGAGGCGGCGGCGTTGAGGCCGGCGGTGAGTTGTTCGATGTCGATCTTACCGAATTGCTTGGTCAGGTTCTCGTGCATCAGGGTGCCGAGGGCGTAAAAAGTAGAATCCATTTGGGGGGTATTGTTTTGGGCCGATAGTTGGCCGAACGTCAGACATAAGGCTATGCCGAGCAAAATTTGTTTCATCTGGTGGTTGTGTGTTGTGGCGGGATGCAGATGTTTCAGTGCTTGCAAACGTCGGAAAGAGAACAAAGTTTTATCCAAACTGCTATTTGAAATGACACCCTGCGGTTTGGCTACCGGTGCCGCCGGAGGGAAGAAGCCGGCCCACCCCCGATCACGCACATTTCTCCCGGATCGAACGCTTCACCGACCTGTTTATTTGCTCTTTTCAAATCTTCTCCTGCACCTGCGGCCGCGCCAAAACGTGCAGCCCAGCCACCGGCTACGCTGCGGCGCGCTACCGGGCGATCTTCTGAATGAAGTACCCGATTCCGGCCAGGATCAGCAACATCACCCCGGCAAAAAAGAGCACAAAGGGAGCATCGGGATTGAATCCGGCGACCGTTTCCGGGGGCAACCAGACCAGCTCGAAGTTGAGCCGCTGTAGTGCATCGCCCGCCTCTTTACCGAAAAGGCCAAGAAACAAACCGGGTACGAGCGTGGCGACCCCCAGGGGCATTCCGAAAGCAAATAGCCGGGTGGTGAAGTCCATCTTTGCGGCCTTCAGCACGCTGGACAGGATGGACAGGTGGAAGAAAACCGTGAGTAAGACCACGGTCACCAGCCCCAGCCGGAAGAGCGGACTGGTCCAGAACCAGTAGTTGATCAGCCCCGGACCGCGCCACGCCATCACGGCCAGCAGGAAGACACAGAGCGTGAGGCCGGGGCGCATGAGCCGGGTCCATTCCGTGTGGTAAATTGGTAAGAACAGACGCAACCCTCCGAAGTAGAGCAGCAGCGTACCCGCCACCAAAACCGTGTAAAGCGGCGAACTCATACCGCCGTAAATAGCTGCCGTACCGGTAAAAATACCGAAATATAAAAGAGGGGTGACCAGAAAGGTTTCGTGGAGACCGTGCCCAAAACGCAGCAAAAGTGCGACGATCAGCAGCAATAAGGCCAGGTATTTTCCGGTGTTGTTCGCATGGGCAATCTCCAGGGCACGCAGACGGAATTTATTTCCCGATTCTCGCAAATCATCGTAGGCGGTGCGCCACTGCGCGTAATTTTCCCGACCGCCCTCGTCGAGGTAAACATAAAAATCGAGCAGCGCCTCCGCGTCGGGCGAAAGGGCCAGGGCGGCCTCAGGGAGGTTTTCGTAGTAGCGGCTGGTGTTGTAAGCGGAGCCATCGACGGAAGCGGCCAACGGTGCTAGTTCGGGCATCTGGCGCTCGAGCCAGCTACCGAGTGCGTAATTGAGCACGTTGGCGAGGAGAACACAGAGGAGGATGCCGGCGAGGCGAGAGGACATTGTCGGGTCTTTGGTGTTGATGCTTTTAGTTCCGGGCGGGGCAGGACCGGGCACATGGGGTTTGGAAGACCTCGGACTTCAAGCCCGCGGACTAAAAGAATACATCAGGCGCTTTTACGCGCCGGTTCAAAGAGGTAAAGCAGGTCACCGAGGCGTTCCTTCAGATCGCTACGGTCGACGATGAAGTCGAGAAAACCGTGCTCGAGCAGGAACTCCGAGGTCTGGAAACCTTCGGGCAGTTCCTTCTTGATCGTTTCCTTCACCACGCGGGGGCCGGCAAAAGCAATCAGGGCCTCGGGTTCGGCGAGGTTGATGTCGCCGAGCATGGCGTAGCTGGCCGTGACCCCGCCCGTGGTGGGGTCGGTCATCAGACTGAAGTACGGTACGCCGGCCCGGGCCAGCTGACTGAGCTTGACGCTCGTCTTGGCCATCTGCATCAGGCTGAAGGCGGCCTCCATCATGCGTGCGCCGCCGGTTTTGGAAATGATCAGCAGGGGGGTCTGGCTGGTGCGGGCCTCGTCGATGGCCAGGGCGATCTTCTCGCCCACCACGCTGCCCATGGAGCCGCCGATGAAGCTGAAGTCCATACAGGCGATCACGATGGCGCGGCGGTTGATCTTGCCGCGGGCAACGCGGATGGCGTCCGTCAGTCCGGTCTTTTTCTTAGCGGCCTTCAGGCGGTCTTTGTAGCTCTTCAGGTCCTTGAAATCCAGGATGTCCACCGCTGCCATAGTGGGTTTGATTTCCTCGAAATTGCCGTCGAACAGCAGATCGAAATACTCCGTGGAGCCGATGCGCTCGTGGTAGTTGCAACTCGGGCATTTGTGGGTATTGGCCTGCATATCCTTGCGCAGCACCGTCTCCCCGCAGTGCTTGCATTTATACCACACGCCCTCAGGGGCTTCCTTCTTGTTGCGTGTCGTCGTCTGTATACCACTCGTCAGCCGTTTGAACCATCCCATAAACGTAAATTTGCGTGGCAAAGATAACCGGATAGTCGAATTATCGGCTAAAAACGGTGGACGTATACGGCGCGGCCGCAGGTGCAATGACAAGTTGTGGAAGCACGGATCGCCCTCCCGTCCGGCTCCAGCACCCGGGAAATGTCGATTTTCGGCCCTTCTTCCTGAGGCTTAAAGCGGTTAAACCGCTGGTCATCCCCGCAACCCCCGTATCTTCCGTACCTTGCCCAGACCAAGTGCCCAGGCCATGCCCAACCCCTATGATGACCTCTTCGATTTTGAAGGAAACGAGAAGCCGAAATCCCGGCCCAAGCCTCCGCCCGAAGAAAAGGAGGCGGACAAAGAACCGCTTTTTGAGCCGGGGTACCATTATGACGCCAACTTCGACCCCGACGCCCCGGATGCGCTCGACGAAATACTGGCGCTGATCGATCAGTTCAACGAAAAGGCCGGTGGTTTTTCCCGCCTGCTCAGTAAATTGCGGGTGGTCGATCATCAGGTGAAGAACAAGGTTATGCGGATGTTCTTCGTCACCGACGATCCGCACAAACGCGGCACCCTCGCCGGAGAAAAAAAGTACCACGACCTGCAGTCCGAGAAATTCCTGAGCATCATCGTTCCCATGCGCGAATTGGCCGAGCTTCACCTCGACATCGTCAAACAGTTCAACCGTGAGATCGACGAGCACTACTTTTCCGCCGATAAGACCGAGCGCGAGATCGAATCCCAGAAGAGCCTGGCGATGGACGGAATCAACCTGCAACGCAAGATTCTTTCCGACGCCGCCGAAGACCTTCACATTCTGTCCGGAGGACTGGCGGAAACCGAGCGCCGGATAAAGGGCTACGTGAATAAAGGTGGTAAGAACAACATCAGCGCTTCGGAGTTTGCGCTCATCAGCCGCAAGCGGGAGGCACTCTCCACCGGCCGCAACCACAAATTCGATTACACAATTTTTGACGCCAACTTGCTGGACAAAACCGCCTTTTCGCTGGGCATCTATATGAAGGAAACTTCGGCCCAGTATCTGGGCAAACTAGGTAAAGCACTTCAGTAAATACCGTAGCGGCCCTAACCACTGCCGCAACCCTTTGCAACCCGCTGTCGTATGAAACTAAAATATCTCCTGGGTGGTGCCCTCCTGGTTCCCCTGCTCCCGGTCATGTATGTGCACGGTAAGCGCATCCTCGCCGCGGTGCCGCGGCTGCCCGACGCGACGGGCCCGGAAGGAGTGGTACCGGGGCCGGAAACGCCGCTGCGCGTACTGGTGGTCGGAGAAAGTACAATGTCGGGCGTGGGCGTTCAAACGCACGAGCAGGGCTTTGCGGGCGCCCTGGCGCGAACGCTGGCCTCCGGATGGAATACGGGCGTGCATTGGAAAGTATACGCCGAAAGCGGGTTTACGCTCAAGCGAATGCTGAACGAAGTTCTGCCGCTCATCGATGAAACGGAAACCGATCTGATCGTGGTTGGTATGGGTGGCAACGAAGCGTTCAAGATGAATACACCGGCTGGTTTTCGCCGGGATATGCAGGCGGTCATCGACTTTCTCCGTGACCGCTTCGGACCGGACGTACCCATCGCCTTTCCGAACATGCCGCCGATCAGGGAATTTCCCGCCTTCACGCGGCTGATGAAATTCACCCTCGGCAATATGATCGAATACTTCGGCGAAGAACTCGCCGACCTGATCTCCGACCAACCCAACGTTTACTACAACGCCGAGGTGATCCGACTTGCGGACTGGACCAGGGAGCTCGATATGGATAATGATCCGGAGGCTTTTTTCAGTGATGGAGTTCATCCTTCGGGGCTTACGTACACTACCTGGGGGAAAAATTTCGGAGAGTTCCTGCTGCGGGAGATCAATCGATGACTTGGCGAATGGCGGGCGGCGCTGTTCACCATAAACTTAAATCAGCTTACCATGATGCTGCTGTTCGTAATGCTGGTGGCACTGCTCGGTTTACTGGCGGCTTCAGTCCTGGTTGCCCTGGTATACGGGCTGTACACCGGTAAGGAATGGGGTGTATGGCAATTCGTGCGAAATACGGTCATTGCGTTCATCGGTTTGCTGCTGGCGACCCGATTCGTTGTTCTTTTCACCACCCCGATGCAAGTGGACCCCTGCGACGTTTACGGGGAGTACGTCATCGACCGGAGAATGTTCCCCGGGAAAAATGCGGAGTGGCAATACGCGACTTACCGCCTGGAGATTACGGAAGACGACGTATTGAAATTGTACCAGTTTAACGATAATGTATTGGAGAAATCCCACGAGGTACCGGTGATTTTGCTGCGGCATTACCGCAACACGCGGCTTAAACTGAAGCCGGAGAATGTTCCCCGTCACCACCTGCTGCGGGAGCAACCGATAATGGTCCGCCGACCGTGGTCATTCTATTATGTTTTCCATTCTCCCCACTACGGAAATATGTATTTTCGGAAAAAGGGATGGTGGCCTTACTGGAAAATCGTCTGAGTAGGAAAGCCCGTTGGTAGAGTGACTGCCTTATTCCGTCGAAGCAAATTTACCGGACGTTTAGCTGGTCCTATCTTATGGAAAAGTATCAGGTAATGGGCTATATGGGCATCAATATTCCGGGCCACAGCGGAGCGGCGCAGAAAAATAAAAAGGCTTTTTCCCGCAGGAACCACTGGTCGGATCGATCCGGGGCGGTTGGTCAGAGCGAAACCGGGGGGGCAAGAATAGTGGGGCGCTATCAGTTGCAACACAACGGCGTCGACATCAACAACTGGCTGATGATCGCGCTGATCGTGTTACTCGCGGGAGGCGCCTGCTGGTGGGGAAAGGTATTCACCGCAAGCTACGGGCATCCACCGACGGAAAATGATACCAGGCGGAAGGTGTATTCAAAAATGCAGATTCTCGACTATAAAAGACACGTCCGAAACGGACGCAGCGCCTTTGCGAAAAATGACTACGACCGGGCCGTTGAGAACTACGTGCGCGCTCTTACGGTCATGCCCACGGGCAAGTACGCCAGCCAGGAACTGTTACAGGTGGTCAGGCAGCGCTGCGCCAACGAGAATTTCTACTGTAGTGAGAGGGTCTTCCAGGAAGATTTCAAACGGGAGATGAGGCGGGTCGGCGCAGGGGAGTGCTCCGGTAATTTCGCCCTACATTAGCCAACCTTGTTTAGCTTCAGCATGCTGTCTCGAGCTGCCTGAACGCACGATCTCCGAACTTAAAAACTGTTCTCTGAACCCCGAGCTCCACCTTCTTCCCCCCGTTTTTTTTCTCATCGCCCTCACCTACGCCACGGCGGGTTTGGGTGGCGGCAGCAGTTACCTGGCCGTGCTGGCCCTGGCCGCCTTGCCGACGGGAGAGATGCGGATCACGGCGCTGGTCTGCAACCTGATCGTGGCGGGGGGAGGTGTTTTTCACTTTGCCAGGGCCGGAGAGCTGCCCTGGCGTAAAGCATTACCCCTGGTCGTATGCAGTATTCCCGCTGCGTACCTCGGCGGGCGGATCGCTCTGCCACGCGAACAGTTTCTCGGACTTTTGGGCATCGTACTTCTGTGTGCCGGTTTGGCCATGTGGTGGCGACCCGGCCCGCAAGGCGCTTCGCCCGGGCGCGATCCCTCCGAAGACAAACCCCGTTCCCGTTCTGACCCTCGGTTTTATGCCGCCGGTCTGGGGGGGCTGCTGGGTTTTCTGGCGGGCTTGGTCAGCATCGGTGGTGGAATTTTTCTCAGCCCCGTATTATTTCTACGGCGCTGGGCACCGGCCCGTACCATTGCCGCCGTCACCAGCTTGTTCATCTTCGTCAACTCGCTGAGCGGGCTTGGTGGCCAGCTCAGCCAGGGCGCGGCGGTGTCGTGGCGCTTACTGCTCGTGCTGGCCCTGGCGGTGTTGGTCGGTGGTCAGATCGGTACCCGCCTGACGCTGCGTAAACTGTCGCCCGGAGCCATTCGGCGGATCGCGGCCGTGCTGATCGTACTCGTTGGGGTCCGCCTGCTCTTACAGTTCGCCGGCGTGTACTAGCTTTGCGGCCATGGAAACTTATACGCTCCTTTGTTTCGGCGTTGCGCGGGACATCACCGGCTCCCCGACCGTATCCCTGCACCTGCGGCCGCGCCCGAACGTAGCGGACCTGCGGCGGCAGCTGATCGCCGACTACCCGGCATTCGGTCAACTGGTCAGCTTCGCAATTGCGCGTAACGAAGCCTATGCCACCGACGATGAGGTAATTGTCGCCGGAGATACCCTGGCCATCATCCCACCGGTCAGCGGAGGGTAGGAAATCTCCGAACGACAACCGGGTGTCCCCGTACTTTGCAGCACTATCTGCGGTCGAATCTTTTAGAACTCGTCGGAAATATCAACGCTTTTAAAGGCTGATCACCGAAGTTTTCGATCGCTCCCTCCCACTACTACTCCTAGCGCCATGACCGACATAAAAATTTCCGCTTCGCCCCTGAGCATCGATGCCGCCTACGCTACCGTACAATCTCCTGAATGTGGTGGCATCTGCCTCTTCGTGGGCACCATCCGGAACCACAATAAGGGCAAAACCGTCACCCACCTGGATTTTGAAAGTTACGCGCCGATGGCGGTCAAAGAGATGACCCGAATCGCCGAAAAAGCCTTGACGGAGCACGAGCTGCATGCGGTAACCCTGCACCACCGCGTCGGCGAAATGGCCATCGGCGACATTGCCGTCGTCATCGCCGTCAGCAGCCATCACCGCAAGGCCGCCTTTGTCGCTTGCGAGCAGGTGATCGATGAATTGAAGGACCACGTCCCGATCTGGAAAAAAGAATTCCTGGAGGACGGGAGCTACTGGGTAAACGCACGACCATAAGGAAAAAACGGTAATCCGAAATCAGGAATACAGGTACGGTGCAGTATTACATACGCAACGTGTTGCCTCCCCTACTCAAAACTCCCTACTCTAAAAACTCCCTACTCCAAAACAGGCTTCCCCGTCCGCAAACTCACCACGCCGATCTCCGGATCGTGCTTGCGCAGTTGCGCGGCGAGCATCAGGCTCAGCTTGCCGGAGTTGCAGTAGATGAGGTAGCGACCACCGGCTTTCATCCGTTTCAGGCACTGCCCGAAGGGATTGCGTTTTGTGAGGCGTATCACCCCGGCGGGAAGTACGGGTTCGCGCTGATCGTCGAGCATGCTGAAAACCAGGTCATAAGCGGGGAAGTCCGCTTCGGTCGCGTCGGTTTCGAGTTCGGCGCGGGTCGGGGCAGCGGTTTTCCAGGGGGGGGACACCGGCCGGATATAGGTTTTGCGCAGTTTCAACCGGTGCTGTTGGTTGTCGAGCGCACGGTAAGTGAGCAGCTGGCGGACGGGAGGGTCGCCGATACCGAGCAGGTAACAAAGGGCCGCATTGGCTTGCAGCAGGGCTACGATACCGACGGCTGTGGGCAGAATGCCGGCCGTGGCGCAATCGGGGAGGGTAGGGTCGGGCGCGGGGAAAAGATCGCGCAGGTGCAGGTCGTCCCGGTTGTCGTTGGGGAACAGGGCCAGGTAGCCTTCGTATTTATGGACGGCGGCGTAGACGAGTGGTTTGCCGAGCAGGTGGCAGACATCGCTGACCAGGTGTTTGGTGAGGGCGTGATCCGTGCATTCCACCACGAGGTCGGCGGCTTCCACGAGGGCCTGCACGTTGTCGGCTTCCAGGTAGTTTTCGTGGGCGCGGACGCGGGTGCCGGGGTTGAGTTGATGGCAGTGCCGGGCCAGCAATGTCGCTTTGTTCTCCCGGGCACCGCTCTGAAAGAATACCTGCCGGTGGAGGTTGCTTTCCTCGGGGTGGTCTCCGTCGATCAGGGTCAGCGTCCCGACGCCGGCCCCGGTCAGGTAAGCCGCTACGGGGCCGCCCAGCCCCCCGCAACCGATCACCAGTACGTGGGCCTCGAGCAGTTTTTGCTGGCCGGCGGTTCCTATTTCAGGAAGGGCGGTCTGGCGTTGGTAGCGGGTCATGTGATGGCGGTTGTCTGGTGTTGGTTCTAAGTAGGTGAGCTTTGCGTTTATTTTTCGATGCCGTAGTCCGTCTTTCCCCCGGTTTTAGAGACCAGGCGGAGCCCGGTGATCTCGATCTCGTGGCTCATGGCTTTGCACATATCGTAAACGGTTAACGCGGCGACGGAGGCACCGTGCAGGGCTTCCATCTCGACTCCGGTGCGCCCGGCGGTCTTTACCCGGCAGCGGACGTTCATTGCACCCGCGCCCGCGCCCCCTATCTCAAATTTTACGGAAGAAATATCAAGTGCGTGGCACAACGGTATTACCGACCAGGTTTGTTTTACGGCCATCGTTCCGGCAACGACTGCCGTCTGAATCACGGAGCCTTTTTTAGTGTGAAAGTCCCGGTCACCCAGCGCTTTCATGATCTCCTCGCCAAGAATTATCGTGCATTCGGCTACGGCCATGCGGGTAGTGACGGCTTTATCGGTTACATCGACCATTTGGGGAAAGCTGTTTTCATTGAGGTGGGTAAGGGGCATGGGGACTGCGTTTGATGGCGCAAGGTAACCATCCCCGGGAACCGTCCGGGCTGATGGAGGCGAAAAATTGTCGCGCGTTTGTTCCTGACCCGTCGTTCATCCGCCGATCGAAGTCATACTGGCAAATACGTCGCCCGCCTGTTCGAGCCGTTGCGTCTGGTGGCCGTCTTTGTGCTTTCCGAGTACATACTCGGTGATCAGGTCCGCCAGGTCCCGCCGACCGATGCCCTGCCGCAGCAAGGGCAACAGTTCAATTCCCTTCGTGGAGTATAAGCAGTTGAGCATCGTCCCCTTCGGCGTTAGCCGCAACCGGTTACAACTTCCGCAAAGACTGCGGCTGAACGCGGGAATGATGCCCACCCGGCCCGGAAAGCCCGGTACCCGGTAAGCGACCGAACTGCTGTTGCGCTCGTCCGCAACGCGCGCGATGTCGGGAAAACGATCGGCGATCCGCGCCAGGATCTCGGAATGCGACAGGTAGAGGTGGTGGTTCCCGTCGCCATCGTTAAACGGCATGGCCTCGATGAAGCGCACGTCGAGTTCGTTTTCCCGGGTCAAGGCGACGAAATCCCCCAGTTCGTCGTCGTTGGTTCCCTTCAGCACAACGACGTTGATTTTGGTTTCAATCCCCCGTCGGAGCAGTTCGTCCAAAGCCCGTTTGGTGCCATGGAACTCATCCCGCCGCGTGATCTCGAAAAAGCGGTCGGGGCGCAGCGTATCCAGGCTGAGGTTGTAATGGTTGAGGCCGTAACCGCTCAATTCGTCGAGTACCGGTGGAAGCAAAACCCCGTTGGTAGTCATGGCAAGTTTCGGAAAAATTTGCCCCAGACCCCTCACCAGTTCCGGCAGGTCTTTGCGTGACAGAGGTTCCCCGCCCGTCAGCCGCACCTTGTCCACCCCGAGTTCCGCCAGCACCTCCCCGAGAAACAGGATCTCTTCGAAAGTCAGCAACTCCCTGCGGGCGGCGAAGGCTATTCCCTCCGCCGGCATACAGTACCGACACCGCAGATTGCAACGGTCCGTTACGGCCAGGCGCAGGTAGGTAGTTTGACGTCCGTGTTGGTCTTTTAGCATTAAAACGGGTTGGGCGGCGGGCCTGCCACAAGTTGCGGGATTATTCTTCTGAACTCCGACGGACCGCAAGATACGACCCGGGTGGCCTACAAGGTCACAAAAGTGATGGTCGGCTACCGTCAGCGCTAAAACTCCAGTACACGTACATAATCCACTTCCATCCGCTGAGGCCAGATGGTATCGTCGACCCCCTTCCTGCCGCCCCAGGTGCCGCCCACGGCCAGGTTGAGTAAAAGGTACTGGGGTTTATCGAATGGCCACGCGGCTTCGGTGGCGTTAGCGGGTTTGCGGTAAGTGTGGATCAGGTGGCCGTCGAACCGGAATTCCAGGCGGTCCGGGTGCCAGTCGAGGGCGTAGACGTGGAAGTTGGTTTCCAGGTCCGGGGCCGTGGCACTGCCACTGCGCGCATTACCGATGATGTGGTTGACGGCCTCGGTGTGGACGGTAGCGAATACGCTGTCGGGTGCAAAGCCGACGTGCTCCATAATGTCGATCTCCCCGCAAAGGGGCCAGCCGGCCTGCCCGATGTTTTCGCCGAGCATCCAGATGGCCGGCCACGTGCCCCGACCGCTGGGAAGCTTGGCGCGTACACTGATCCGGTGCCCGGGGCCCCAGGTCTGTTTGCCGCGGGTGACCAGCCGGGCGGAGGTGTAAGCGTTGCCCTTATAGTCTTCTTTGCGGGCCTCGATCACCAGCTTACCGCTGAGCTGGCGCGCGTTTTCGGCCCGGTCGGTGTAGAATTGCTGCTCATCATTCCCCCAGCCTTTTCCACCGATGTCGAAGTCCCATTTGTCCCGGTTGACGGGTTCGCTGCCGGAAAATTCGTCGGCCCATACCAGGGTGTGCCCCCGGTTTTTTTCGCCGATCCGGGGGGAGCAGTTTGCCGCCAGCAGCAGGATGGTCAGGCCACAGATCAGTGTGAAGAAGCGCATACGTGCTAATTTTGGGCGAAAGATACTACCGTCTTTCCGATCGGAGATTTTCCGTTGCCCGACCGGTAGCGGCGGTCGCGCCCGCTCTTCATCGCTCGGGACAAAGTTTGTACCCTTGAATTTTGTTGCAGCGCGTGCGGTAAGCCGGGATTGTCGGACGAGTAATTATGACGAATGGTCGTAGTGGAGAGAACCAGGGTAGCTGGTGCTACGGATTTGTTGGACGGATTACTTGGCCGTTTCCTCCTTGGCGGCCGCCATTTCCGCCTGCCGCTTTTTGCCTTCTTCGATCTGAAGTTGCGTGTTCTGTACGGGCGCGCCCACCTGGTTGAGTTCGGTCAGGTACTGGTCACGCAGCGCCAGAAAACCGGGCAGCAGGTGGTCCGGCATCGTTTTAGCGGGGGGGAAGCGGAGTTTGGTGTGGTCTATCTGGCGGCCGTCCTTCCAGAAGCGGTAACAGACGTGCGGTCCGGTAGCCAGCCCCGTGGAGCCTACGTAGCCGATCACGTCGCCCTGCTTCACGCGGGTGCCGATTCCCTTACCGTCGGCAAATCGCTGCATGTGCAGGTACTGGGTGGTGAACTGTTTGTTGTGCCGAACCTTGACGAAGTTACCGTTGCCGCCCCGGCGACCGCGCTCGATGATGACGCCGTCGGCGGTGGACAGGATCGGTGTGCCGTAGGCGGCGGCGTAGTCGGTACCCAGGTGGGGTTTAATGCGCTTCTGCACCGGGTGAAAACGGCGCATGTTAAAGGCCGAGCTCATACGGCTAAAGCGGACGGGCGACTTCAGAAAGGTGGATTTCATCGGCTCCCCGTTGAGGCCGAAATAACCCTGGTAGGTGGAGTCGGGGCTGCAATACCAGAATGCATATATGTCTTCACCACCGGTGCTGTAGCGGGCGGCTTTAACCATGCCGGGGGCCGCGTCTTCTCCCTCGACATACTTTTTTTCGTAGACCAACTGAAAGGCATCGTCGGGTTGTACGTGGTAAAAGTCGACGGACCACTGCAGGGCATCTTCCATGCGGTCGGTAAGGGCGTAGCTTAGTCCGGCACCGGTCATGGCGTTCCAGAGGTTGGATTCGATGCGGCCGGCGGCCAGGGCGATCTCGGTCTTTACCGGTAGCGTCGCCCGTTCGTCACGTCCTGTTTTTTGCAGATCGAGGCGGACGTATTCGTAGATCGAGGGCTGGTAGGTCAGGAAGTCGGGGCCGTCGGTATCGGCATCGTCGATGATGCTGAAGGTGCGTCCGGAGCGCAGGTGCCGCACGTCGAGCATGGTATTGAATACGTTGGCCGCATCGAAGGTTTCCTGATTTTCGAGTCCCTGCGCCAGGAGGATATCGGAAAGTGTCTGTCCGTTACGAATCGTATCCACGCGCTGCTGAAGGGTGTCCATCGCCAGGCCGTAACGAACGGTTGGGGCCACGACCGGAAAGCCGTGCGCGGTAAGCCGGGGTGGGGGAGGCGGTGCGGCGGATGCCATTACGGCAAATACGATGGCCGCGCATACGGACAGGCAAAGGGCGGAGATCAAAGCGGCCCTGGGAAGCCGGAGATTCCGCTTTCTATGCGGTAAATTCACGTTAGGTAGTTTTAACCTGACCGGTGGAAGGGGGGAAACACCACCGGCCTTAAAGCTCTTATCACGAACCTTATGGCTCGTGGGACAAATATAGAAAAAGTTCCGGCGATGTTTTTTTGCTGGCTAGCCGGTCACGACGGAGAAGGCAGTGTAGCAGGCGCGAACGCAGGTGCAGGGGTAGTTGAAAAGCAAGGAGTATCCGAACCCGGTTATGTCCTCAAAGATTGGTCACCAGGTCGTTTTCCGGCTCTCTCAATACTAGTTTTTGCACCTGCGGCCCCGCCCTAAGGCCCGTTGCATCCGCAGGAATGCTGGAGGCGTCCGTATCCTAATGCAGGGCAATATGCCGCAACATCGGATTTCCGCCCGCGTTTATAACCTTTAGTATAGATAATAAACATCTATATTTGTACTTCAGTGCCCCTGCTTTATATTCCAAATACCATACCAACACATCTAAAAATGAGATTTTTCACCATACTGATGTTGGCCTTGTTCCTTCTGACCGGGAGCCTCCAGGCCGAGCAGATCTACGTTCTTTTTGACGGAGCCTGCGGCGACCGCGTCAAATACGAGCAAACCGTCGCCCGCCAGCCGCGCCTGGATTACTACGCCTATCATTTTTCCTTTCAGGGCGGAGACCGCCTGATGCTGGAAACCGGGACGGAAGGCACCACCATTCAGAACTACCTGCCCCAGGGTTACGTCTACTGCGGCGATCCGCGCCTGAATCTGGAACTGGCCAACCGCATCAACGGTGGCGTCGATCAGGTTTTCATCCTGCTGCCAACCGCCAATAACCAGTACCTGATCCAGCCGGTCATGATGGCCTCGGTGCTGCAACGGCGCGGAGAAAGGTTCGCTTATTATTCCACCCTGGCCGGGTATGAGTTCGATGCCGAGAACGGTATCGCCGGTGAAAACCTCTCCGTGGGTAACGACGGCGCCAAAGTTTATTTCGAAGGGCGTGAGACCAGCCCTTGCGACAGCTACTTCCTGTTCCGCCAACTCAAGCCGGGTGCCTCTTACCCAGTCATCGATTACAAGGTCTCTCCCGAAATCGGCATCTACGAGCGTCGCCTGGGTAGCGATGGCGTTAATACTTCGGGTGGGATCATCATCGCCCGCGAAGTGAACGGGGTGCCGGTCACCAGTCATCTGGCTAGCCTTTGCAACAATTCCAATGCGATGACCGGACGAACTACACCGACCGGACAGGCCGCCGGCCCCACACCGACGGTTCCCGCCATTCAGCAACCGGGCCGGCCGGGGGCGTACGGTAACCAGCGGCCCGCACCGTCCTATTCCGCTGATGCAACCCAGCCCGAGTCCCGGGCTTACGCCAGCCAGCAACCACCCGCTACCACCGCCACGAGTATCACGCATACCGTCGTCAAGGGAGAAACTTTGTACGCGGTTTCGCGTATGTACGGCTCTTCCGTAGACGCCATCATGGCCCGCAACGGACTGACGAGCAACGTGCTCTTCCCCGGCCAGCGGCTTTTGATCGACGGCCGGAAGGCACCCGTCATCCGGGATGCCGTCGTTAGCGCACCCACCGTTCCGACCGTGCCCTACAACGCCGGTCCGGTAGCTAATTCCAACCCGGGGGCTGCCCAGCCGACGCCTTACGGTACGGTTTCCGCGCCCGCTAAACAGGCTTACGGTTCTCCCGCAGCAACCGACGTTCGTTCGGCTATGCAGACCGCCCGCAGTGGTCAGACGGCCGTTTACGGAGAAGATGTTCATATGGTTCAGCCGGGAGAAACCGTAGCCAGCATCGCCCTGAAGTACGGCTACACCTCGGCCAGATTCCGGGAGATCAATGCGATGGGAGCCAACGACATCGTGAAGGTCGGTCAGCAACTCAAAACCTCCAACTGCAACTGCCCCGCTACCGCCCCGGTCGCTCCCCAACCACGGGAGGCGGCTCCGGCGGTTTACGGGCAGCAGTCTCCCGCTGTGCCCCGGTCGTACAGCCAACCCGCCACCCCTGATGCATTCGGTAATCAGCAACCCGCTGCTTCCCGTACTTACAGCGGACAGCAGCCCGTGGCCCCCCGTGTGTACGGCCAGTCCACTGACTATCCGCAGGGAACGTCCAGCCGGGATTACGGCAATCAGCAACCCGCCCCCACGGCCACGGCGGCTTACCGTACACCGGAAGGGTACCGGGCTCCCCCGGCCGCTCCGGTCCCGGCCCAGGCTACGCCGACAGCTCCGGCGAGCACGATGATCAACAACAACCCAAATTTCGGGCAGGTGGTACCCAATACCTCCGCTCCGGCGAGTACTTCACTTGATCAGCTAGAATCCCGGGGCACTCGGTCAATAAATCCCGTTCCCGCCCCGGCCGCTTACAATAATTACTCCACGCCGGCTCTGACCCCCGATGCTTACGAATACCGTACGCCGCAGCCCACGCCCTACCCGTACAACACGGCCCCACTGCCCACGTCTAATCCGTACGGCACGGCTCCACAGTCCGCGAACTCCTACGAATACTCGGCCCCGCAACCCGTCACAAACGCCTACGGTACTACCACGGCGAGCAATAAAGCGCAGGTGACTCCTCCGGCGGCCAACGTGCGTTCGTTTCACCTTGTGCAGGAAGGCGAGAATTTGTATTCCATCGCTCGCAGCTACGGCCTTACAACGGCGCAGTTGCGTGCGCTGAATAACCTCGACAACGGAAGCGTCATTATTCCGTTTCAGAAGCTGTACGTGAATTAGTAACTTACCAGCGCCTGATAGTTTATACGGCGAGTTATACTAAAATCCACTTCGATTTTAGCGATCCGTATCTAGTGTGCCGGTAGTCAGGACGACCGCTTCAACGCCGATACGGAACGCTTTTTTACGGTACGATGCCGCCCGTACGGGAGGTAAAATTCAGAGATATAGGTCCAGAATTCGGGATGACTGACGTTTCGTTTATCTTTGTGACTTCATTTCAAACTACGGCGCACCGTTGCCAACTCTCATATGACCTCCCTTTTACTATTCGCCTTTTTCTCCATTGCGTTTTCATTTCTCTGCTCGATATGGGAAGCCGTCTTACTTTCCATAACGCCCTCTTACGTTCAACTGAAGGTACAGGAAGGCGGGAAAACCGGTGTATTGCTGCAGAAGTTCAAAAAGGACGTCAACGCCCCGCTTACGGCCATCCTGTCTTTGAATACGGTGGCGCACACCGTAGGGGCCATTCTGGTGGGAGCCAGTACCGGAGCAGCCTTCGGAGAAGGAGACGCCTTTACGATTCCGCTCCCAAATCTTGATTTAAAGTTGTTTGAGCTGGGGCCGATTCCGGTATCCTGGGAAATGTTGGTCAGCGTAGTTATGACCCTGGCCATTTTGATCCTGTCAGAGATCATTCCGAAAAACCTGGGGGCCACCTACTGGAAGCAACTGGCCCCCTTCACCGTCAAGGCCCTCGACATCATGGTGAAGATCTTCACCATTACGGGTTTCATTTGGGTGTCGGATAAAATCAAGAAGTTGCTGCTGCGTGGAGACGACCCGCACGGTACCGCCCTGAGCCGTACTGAATTCATCGCCATGGCGGAAGCGGGTACGGAATCCGGAGAACTGAAGGTGGAAGAGGGCCGAATATTGAAAAACCTGCTCGCCTTTGAATCCCTGACCGTACACGACGTGATGACGCCCCGCACCGTTGTGGTTGGCGCCCGGAAAACGATGACCATCCAGGATTTCTACGAGAAATTCGACGGCAGCCCCTTTAGTCGCTATCCCGTTTTCGGAGAAACCCGCGACCAGGTGGAGGGCTACGTGCTCAAGGACATGGTGTACAAATCGATCATCGAAAAAAGCGAGAACGACTCCATCACCACCCTCATGCGTGAGTTGCTGATGGTGCCCCAGACCACCACCCTGCACCATCTGATCGACCTGATGCTGGAACGCCGAGAGCCGATCGCGATGGTCGTCGATGAGTTCGGTGGCATGGAAGGCCTCGTTACCATGGAGGACGCCATGGAAACCCTCCTCGGCCTCGAGATCATGGACGAGATGGACACCAGCCAGGATATGCAGGACCTTGCCCGCCGGCGCTGGCGCAAACGTGCCGAAGCCATGGGCCTGGACCTGACCGAAATGGAAGGGGCGGATATCGATGCGATCGTCGACGGCAAAGTAGCCGAAGCGGTGAACGATGCTGTAAACAATGCCGTAGACGAGGCGGTGAAAAAGGACGCTTCCGCATCGTAAATACTTCCTCCAGAACGTTTTCAGGCGCGGCCGCGGGTGCAGTAAAGGTTTTAAGACCCGTGTACCTTTGCGTTCATTAGCGGTTGCCGGTCAATGAAATGTTCGACCGTAACCACCAAATGACCGCCAACGGATAACGGACATTCGACTACTGACTACTGACAACCGAACAAATGCCAAAAGTCTCCCACCGCTCCGAGACCGTTCCCCTGTCTCCCTTTCGCAAACTGATCCCGGTTGCCGACAAGGCGAAAGCGGCCGGTCGCCACGTGTACCACCTCAACATCGGCCAGCCCGACATCAAGACCCACCCGCGCGCCGTCGATCAGTTCCGCCAGCTTGATTGGGACGTACTGGAGTACAGCCCCAGCAACGGTATTGCCAGCTACCGGGAGGCGCTGACCAGATATTACGCCCGCTTCAACGTTGAACTGGTTGCCGACAATATCATGGTAACCACCGGTGGCTCGGAGGCGATCCTGTTTTTCATGCTTTCCTGTCTCGACCCTGGTGACGAGATCATCGTCCCCGAACCCTTCTACGCCAATTACAATGGCTACGCCCACATTGCTGACGTGCGCGTGGTAGCCATCACCAGCTACATCGAAGACGGCTTCAGTTTACCCAGTCCCGAAGCTTTCGCTAACAAGATCACCAACCGCACGCGGGCCATCATCATCACCAGCCCCAACAACCCCACGGGAGCCTGCTACAGCGACGACGAGATGGCCAGTCTGGCGGCCATCGTTAAGAAGCACGACTTGTTTTTGTGTGCCGACGAGGTTTACCGGGAGTTCGCTTACGATAAGCCCCAGCAATCCGTACTTCAGCTTACCGGTCTGGAAGAACACGCCATTGTGATCGACTCCGTTTCCAAGCGGTACAGCGCCACCGGAGCCCGCGTCGGGGCGCTCGTCTGCCGAAATCCCGACATCCTTGCCGGCGTAGACCGTTTCGCCAAACTTCGCCTCAGCCCTCCCGGTCTCGGCCAGATGCTTTCCGAATGCATGCTGCAAGACGATACTGCTTACCTGGCCGGCGTAAAGGACGACTATCGCGCCCGCCGGGACGTCGTTTACCGCCGACTACAAACCATGCCCGGAGTATTCAGTTACGAACCCGGTGGCGCGTTCTACTGCTTCGCCCGCTTTCCGATCACCGATAGTGAAAACTTCTGCCGCTGGCTGCTCGAAGAATTTGAACACGAGGGCGCCACCGTGATGCTGGCTCCCGGCCCGGGTTTTTACGCGACCCCCGGACTTGGGCGCAACGAGTGCCGCATCGCCTACGTGCTCAACGTAGCTGACCTGGAACGGGCGATGGACTGTCTGGAACAGGCGCTGTTGGTCTATCCGGGGCGGGTGCGCGAAGCGGTCGGGACGAAATAGAATAATCTAATCTTCCCGGCTCTGTTTACGGTCGTCGAATTACTATTGTAAAGAGGTTGCTTGAATAAACTACAGCCCAATTCAGCCGGAGAAATCAATGACATGTTTTTACCATGAAAAGTGGTTGCTGCGCTGGCTATGTACGTCGTTGACCATAAATTGCTGACCGGCCGGGAGGCTGACATCCTTTCAGCAGCATTTGTGACTCGCCAGCGGGAGTTTAAAACCCGGTCCTCTCTTTTCGAAGTGGGAAGAAGTTGAATCAGCGGGTGGTTGTGTGGCGGTAGGGCCGGCACTATGAACTTTCCATGCACCTGCGTTCGCGCCAAAAAAGTCATCGCATTAAAATGGTCCGTACCCGGGCTTCAATGACCTCCTCTACCCAACGCCGGTACTGCTTACCGCTGGGGTGCAGGTCATCGTCTGCCACCAGCCCGGGGTCGTTCAAACCCTCCCGCGAGATGGGGGTGATGTTCAGAAAATCTACGCCGTACCGGTCGGCAATACCGGTGGCGATGGCATTGAACTCATCGAGTTCTTCCGAGATCGTAGCGTTTCCCCCTCCGCTGGGGGTGAAGGCGTAGTCGGGGATGGAAACAACGAATACGTTTGCGGGGTCGTTGCCTGCTTTGGTGGTAGCGGTATTGAGGAGCTCCTCGAATTCGGTAGCGTAAACAGAGGCCGACCCGCCCTGGAACTGGTTGTTGACGCCAATTAACAGCGAGACAAGATCGTATTCGGTCAGCAGGTCCATCCTGCGGTTGATGCCGCCCTTCAGGTCGGTGGTCGTCCAGCCGTTGACGGCAATAAAATCGGGGGTGATTTCGTAATTTTTTTGTGCGGGGTCGCCGGATGCGGTGCGTAGGTGTTCGGCCAGTAGGGCCGGCCAGCGTTCGGTTGCGTCAACCGCCGTTCCGATGGTGTAGCTGTCTCCCAGGGCGAGGTAGGTGATGGAGTCGGTCATGGTGGTGTCGGGCTGTTCGGTAATTTCGACCAAATCGTCATCATCCTGACAGGAGCAAAGTAGGCAGGAGAGGAAGATGAGGGTGGCGAAACGCATTAATTTATTTTTAAATATTCCAAGGTATCAGACTTGCTTTTATAAAAATCAGACCGCTCCTTACTCCCCGTAAGTTTCCCGGCTGAACCCGAACCGCACCAGGTCCACAAGGGCGCCACCCGGTTTCCGGAACTCGTTCCGCAGCTCTCCCTCCCGGGTAAATCCTACCCGCCGGGCCAGCCGGTGGGTATCGTAATTATCGGTCAGGGTACGGATATATATCTTCTCCAGTTCCAGCTGCTTGAAGCCAAAACGAATTGCCCGGGCTAGTACTTCGGTCATCAGTCCCTGTTTGGCGAAGTCCCGGTCCAGAAAAAAGCTGAGTTCGGCGCTGGGTACGTCCCAGTTGAGCTCGAAGAGGTGGACGTATCCGAACATCTCCGTGGATTCGTTGTGCCAGATGCCAAAGGCGTAATCGGTTTGTAAAAGCCATCCGGCGATGCGTTGGCGGACGAACACCTCGGTGCTTTCGTGCGAGTCGGCAACCTCTCCTACCAACACCGGAAAATGATCCTGCAGCAAATCCCGGTTCTTGTAGATCAGCTCCTGAAATATCGCACCGTCGTTCTCCCGGAAGCGGCGCACTACGCAGCGTTGGGTGAGGAGGGCGGTATCGATGTTGAAAAGTTGTTTTCTCATGCTGGGTTGGGTTTAAAACCGGGCCTCTTGCTCTCCGAGCGCGAGTGAATAGGACACTTTCCAGGCGGCCTGCGAGTCATTAATGTAAAATTGATCGTGCTCTGAAAGCGCTTATTCTGTGATGAAAGTAACTTTCTCCCGCCAATCTTCCCGCAGCCGGGGCAATTCCGGCATCTTGTAATGACCGATGTAGAAAATCCCCAGGCAACGCTCGTTCGCGGCGGCTTCCGGCCACTGCCCGTATTTTCCGCAAACAAACCCGGGGCTCGACCAGTACCCCCCCAGATCATACTGACCCAGGCTGAGCCAAAGGTTTTGCACAGCGCAGGCCACGGCGGCGACTTCCTCCCATTCCGGAACGCTTTCCTGCGGATCACGATGCAGAAACACCGCCATCACCACCGGAGACTGATCGACCTTCTTCGCAAACTTAGGACCTACTTTAGGATCTCGCACCTCGGGGGGGCGGGCAGCTTCGTAGACCTCCGTGATCGTCCGGCTGAGTTTTATCCGCCCGGCTCCGGTGTATACACGGAATCGCCAGGGCGCCGTCTTCTTATGACTCGGAGCAAGGTTTGCCGCATCGAGTAATTCGTTGATCACGCCGGCGCTAACGGGTTTATCGGTGAAAAATCGGGGGAATACGGATTTACGTTTTTGAACGGCTGGTAGCATGGGTTAGGGTCGGTTGTCGGTTATCCGTTGTCAGATCACTACGGTGCCGAGTTCTGCGGCCAGGGCTTTGCGCATTTCGTCGAGGCGCATTTGTAGTTTCAGGTGCAGGATTAATTTCTTGGGGTCCCCGGCCTGCTCCAGTTCCCTGATCTTTTTGATGTTCTCCTTGCACTTTCGATCGATCTTTTCCATACGAAAGATGCGCAGGAAATTATCAGCGTACAGACGCTGGTTTTCGCTGGGGTGCTTTTGGCGCAGGAAAACCTTGTATTTCTCCTGCCAGTTGGGGCTCATGGTGTAGGGCTCCATGGTCGCCTTGCTTGCCTGGATGCGGATATTTTCCTCCGGATGATTGAGGTACCACTCGGGGCTTGGTCCTTGTTTGTGTTGGGCGACGTAATCGGTCACCAGGACCACGATTTTGCGGTACCGCTCGCTATCGAAGTCGCCTAGGATATCGGCTACGTTGGCGGTCAGGTAGGCGGCGACGGAAACATTGGTTTCTTCGTCGTAGAGTTTGGCGCCGTGTAGGATGAGTAACCGTACAAGGTCCTGTTCCTGAAAGGTATGCCCGGTATAAAGCAGTGCTTTGGCCACCGGGTCGTTGTACGGCATTTCCGGCACCTGCCCGTGTACCACCGGCGGGGGCATGTCGAATACTTCGCCCGAGCCGTCAAAACCGGGTTCCAGCATTTCAGCCCAGCTGCCGTCCTCCATGCCGCCCCAATCGGGGCCATCGTCGGAGGAGGGTGGGGGAGGCGTGCCGGGTTTCGGGGGCGGCGGAGTGCCTTCCTCGAAGCCGGGTTCCCGCATTCCCGCCCAGCGGTCTTCGCCCGGGGGTGGGGGAGCAGTGTTGCGCCCGGAACGGGATTTGCCGGAAGAAGAGCCTTGCCCCGGATTCTTTCCCTGCACCCGCGGCCGCGCCCCTAAATTTCGGTTGCGCTCTTCCCGCTCCTGATCTTTCCTGACCTTTTCTCTTCGCTCCGCTACCGCCTGGTTGACCAGATTGACCAGCAAGCTTTCTTCCAGCCCCAGCCGCCCGGTGAACTGCTGCAGGTAGCCCGCCCGCTTCAGCGGATCTTCCACCAGGGCCAGCGTCGCGATGCTGGCACGGATGGCGGCACTGCGCGCGGCCACGTCTTCCCCGGCTTCTTCCAGCAAGAGGTCGGCTTTAAAGAAGAGAAAATCTTGCCGCTTGGTGGTCAGGTATTCCTGAAAAGCCGTTACGCCCACTTTCTGCATGTAGCTGTCGGGGTCTTCGCCCTCGGGCAAAATGACGACCCGCACGTTGAGGCCGGCCTCCAGCAATACGTCGACGCCCCGCAGCGCGGCTTTCACCCCCGCCTTATCGCCGTCGTACAACAGCGTTACGTTCTCCGTCTGGCGTTTCACCAACCGGGCCTGCCCCGGGGTAAGGCTCGTACCGGACGTAGCCACCACGTTCTCCACCCCGTGCTGGTGCAGGCTGATCACGTCGGTATAGCCCTCCACCATGTACACGTTGTCCTGCTTTCGTACCGACTGCCGCGCCTGGTGCAGCCCGTACAACACGCTCGATTTGTGGTAAATCTCCGACTCCGGACTGTTGACGTACTTGGGTGCCTTAACGTCCTTTTTCAGGATGCGGCCCGCAAAAGCAATCGGCTTTCCCTGCAGGTTATGGATTGTGAACATGACGCGGTCCCAAAAAAAATCCTTGCGGTTGCGCACCAGACCGAGTTGCTCCAGCTGGCCTGCCTTATAGCCGGCGGCGGTGGCGGCGTTGAAAAGGCCATTGCGAGTTGCCGGCGCAAAACCCAGTCCAAATTTCTCCATCACCTCGCGACGGAAACCACGGCTTTTGAAGTAACTGAGACCGATGCTCTTACCGTCTTCGGTGTTGTAGAGCTGGTCCTCAAACCATTTTTGGGCAAACTCGTTGACCAGGATCAGGGCTTCCTTTTCCTGGCGTTCCTCCCGTACTTCCTGGCTCACTTCCTTCTCCTCCAACTTGATGTTGTAGCGGGCCGCGATCTTGCGGATGGCCTCGGGATAGGTCAGTTGTTCCAGCGTCATCAAAAAGTTGATCGGGTCGCCTCCCTCCCCACAGCCGAAACATTTGTAAGTATTGTGCGAGGGCCGGACGTTGAAGCTAGGCGTTTTTTCCCCGTGAAAGGGACACAGCCCGATCAAATTTTGCCCCCGCCGGCGCAGGCTGACGTAGTCGCCCACGATGTCTTCCACGCGGGCGGTGTCTTTTACCAGTTGTATGCTTTCGTCGGTAATCATGGTTGGAAAGGGCAAGATACGGCGAAGTCGTGTAGGTTGATCGGTCTTTTGCATAGAATTATGCAGCACGAACAAAATCCGATAAAGTCCTCGTCAGCCCCGTGTCATACCGCAATATTTGCGAAATTTCGCTCTGTCAAAAGCTAGTGTTTATGCGGCCTCGCAAGACTTTAACGTTAATTAACAGTTTTTGATGCATACATTTCGGGGTTTAAAACGTCTATACTACCGAAGACAACAACGGGAAACAATTACCCGTAGTTTGCTTCAGGAACTAATGGGTGTTCTCATAGTGTGTGGACCGTCCCGACGTTGCTTTGGCAATCGTTCGGGGCGGTTTTTTTTTTGCGATTGTCCGGTGTTGGTTCGCCCTGTATTTAAAAAACGGGCTGTACCGCTGATGCGCTACAACCCGTTTTTTCCGTTCTTACCGAAAACCGACTAAAGATCGAACTTGATTCCCTGGGCCAAGGGCAGCTCCGTAGAGTAGTTGATCGTATTCGTCTGGCGTCGCATATAGGCTTTCCAGCTGTCTGATCCGGATTCCCGGCCCCCACCGGTTTCCTTTTCTCCACCGAATGCACCACCGATCTCCGCGCCGGACGTACCGATGTTGACGTTGGCGATGCCGCAGTCGGAGCCCGCCGTGCTCAGGAACAGTTCGCTTTCCCGCATGTTGGTCGTCATGATGGCGGAACTGAGCCCCTGGGGAACGCTGTTCTGAATCTCGATGGCTTCCTCGAGCGTGGAGTAAGGCATGATGTAGAGAATGGGAGCAAAGGTTTCGTGCCGGGCCATGTTGCTGTCTTTCGCTACCTCGAAAAAGCAGGGCTTTACGTAGCAGCCGCTTTCGTACCCTTCTCCTTCCAGCACGCCGCCGTCGACGACGGTCTTGCCGCCTTCGGCCTTGATGCTTTCGATTGCTTTCAGATAAGTGTTCACGCTGTCCTTATCGATCAGCGGGCCGACGTGGTTGTTCTGGTCCAGTGGATCGCCGATGCGCAGTTGGCCGTAGGCTTTCTTCATCTTGTCGCGAACTTCGTCGTAACGGCTTTCGTGAACGATCAGACGGCGGGTGGAGGTACAGCGCTGTCCGCAGGTACCGACCGCTCCGAAAAGGGCACCGGTAAGCACGAGGTCCATATCGGCGGATTCCGTGATGATGATGGCGTTGTTACCGCCGAGTTCGAGGAGGGATTTGCCGAGGCGGGCGCCCACCGTTTTTGCTACGATCTTGCCCATCCGGGTGGAACCGGTGGCGGAGACGAGGGGAACGCGCTTGTCGTTTGTCAGGTATTCCCCGATCTTGTAGTCGCCGTTCACCAAGCTGCTGATGCCCTCGGGCAGGTCGTTATCTCTGGCGACCTTAGCCCAGATATTCTGACAGGCAATGCCGCACATCGGAGCTTTTTCGGATGGCTTCCAAACGGTCACGTCGCCGCAGACGAGGGCGATCATGCTGTTCCAGCTCCAGACCGCAACGGGAAAGTTGAAGGCGGAGATGATGCCCACGATGCCCAGCGGGTGCCACTGTTCGTACATGCGGTGCAGGGGACGCTCGGAGTGCATGGTGAGGCCGTAAAGCTGGCGACTCAGGCCGACGGCGAAGTCGCAGATGTCGATCATCTCCTGGACCTCACCGAATCCTTCGGTCAGACTTTTACCCATTTCATAGCTAACCAGACGGCCGAGGGCGTCTTTGTGCTTACGCAGGGCTTCGCCGTACTGTCGCACGACTTCACCACGTTGCGGAGCGGGAACGGTCCGCCAGTGCCGGAAGGCACTCTGAGCCGTTTCGATGACGGTTTCATACTGCTCTTGGGTGGTGACGCTGGCCTTGCCGATCAGCTCGCCGTCTACGGGACTGTAAGACGCGATTTGTACGTCGGAGGGATGGCTGGTCAGGCCGGTGCTGGTGCCGTCGTTTTCAGACTTAAGGCCCAGTTCTTGTAAAAAATTCAGGTTCATGATCTACACTTTGGTTAGGAGGCGCAAAGGTAGGGAAATTAGGCAAGCAGTAGGGGTGGTAAGCGGTGCGGGAAGTGAATCGGAGTTCACCCAACCTACGAGAATTTTAATCCGATTTCTTATTTTTTATCTGCCTGAATAATACGGGCGGGGCCGCAGGTGCGGAGAAGGTTCAAGTGCAGAGATTTTGCCGGAATACATAAGTTGAACCGGTGCCAATGCTTTTTAAAGTTAAAGCCGTACCGAGCCCCGAACCTCACGAACGGAACGTCGATGAAAGCTTCTTCTCGTAAGAACCACTACTTTATTCCGTGCTTTATTATTTGCTCAACGCTCCCCGCAAAAACTCAAAACTGATCACCGCCCCGAAGACACCCTCCTCATCAGGCGTCTTGAACCGAAAGTAGACCGGTTTTAAGCCGCCGGAGTTATCCGTCAGCTCGATCATCAGTTCGTTCATGCCGTAAGTGGAGATTCCCTGCTCGATACTGGCGGAGCCAACTACTTTACCGGAGTCAGGATCGCCGGTGACGATCTCGATCGTTCCGCCGGAGGTCATGGAGGGTGCCAAGGCTACTTCCGTCTTGACGGATTTGATTCCGGTCAGGTCAAGCTTGCCGTAGCTTGCCCAGCCTCCGCCCGAAGGTGCCAGGATGTCAGCGTCGCCTTCGCCCAGCGGATTATCTTTTGCTTCCAGGTGGTGCGCCATCACTTTATTACCGTCAATAAACTTGTCCGCGGAAATCCTGGGAGAGCGTAAAATTATGGCTTCCTTAGTGGTTAGCCGGGGCAGACCGTCTCCGCCCCCCTTGTCTGTGTAACTTGCCTGCAGGTAGTATCTACCGGGTACCCCCGCATTGTGCTTGTTCAGCGCCCATTTACCCTTAGCCGGTTCCCTCTTGGCGTCCGGTGCGGGACCGGCCAGGCTGAGGATGTATTCCGCCATTTGTTCGGCGTCCGCCTGCGCAAGGTCGGGGTGGGCAGCCATGACACGCTCACCCCAGACACCGCCGCCACCCCTGATGATCTTACCGGACAGATACGCCACGGCGTTAGGGTCGGGTCGGTAACGATCAGCAACGGACTGGTAGCTCGGGCCGACACTCGCTTCGTTTGCGGCGTGACAGCCGGAACAGTCCGAGTCTTTAATTAACGCCAAACCCTTGGCGTATTCGGTTCCCTGGCCAGCAACTTTATGGCCCAGTTCGATCTCTACGACGTCTTCGCCTTCCAGGTAATCCATCGTTACCGTAATGGCACTCGGGTCGATGTCACCGTCTTCGGGATCGTAGACCTGCACGTTGTATTCCAGGTCATCGCCGGTAAAAAAGAATGTACGGTTTCCGGAAAGAGAAATGTCAACTTTAGGGACGGTATTGCCTACAATTAGGGCCTTGTTCATGCGCCGCTCGTTGCCCTGGCCATCATCCACCAGGGCCGCAAGCGTGTACTGCCCTTTAGCGGTGATCTCATAATTCAGATTTTCCCCTTTACCGATCTCTTTATCGTTGAGCAGCCAGGTAATGTCCAGTACGTCGCCGTCATAATCCATGCTTTTACCGGCGTTAGCGATCAGTTGGAAGGGGGTGCCACCGATACTTTCCTCTACCATAATATCCGCCACCGGTGCCCGGTTGCCGCCGTTGTAGCGAATCCTCATCAGGCGGGCATCGTTGTTACGGGCAAACCACTTACGACCGTATTCCAGGATATAAAGGTCTCCGTCGGGGCCAAAGAGCATATCCATCGGGTGCAGAAAATCAGTATTTGGCAGAAAGCGCTCCATATCGTTTACGTAGCCCGTTTCGTCCAGTCCGGCAGCCATAATCTGATCGCGGGCCCAGTCGTAAAAGAAGAACTTACCGTCGTAGTACTTTGGGAAACGACGTTCATTGTCGTTGAAATCATCCCGGTAGAAAACCGGACCGGCCATGGCGTTGCGACTTCCTTTCCTGAGTGCCGGAAATTCTTCGCTCAGGGCATAAGGATAATAGATCATTGCGGGCTGAGCCGGAGGCAATTCCCGTGCCCCGGTGTTAAACTTCGAGTCGTTGACGGGATTTTGCGGATCAAAGGCGGTGCCGAGCTTACCTGATTTAAAGTCGCGGTCGTGATAGCGTTTATTGTCGCCGATAAACAGGGGCCAGCCGAAGAAACCAGCTTCCCGGGCTACGTTCACCTCGTCATGACCGCGGGGACCCAAACCCGTACTGTCCTTGCGGGCGTCGGGGCCGATGTCTCCCCAGTACACGTTACCGTTATGTTGGTCCACATGTATGCGGAAAGGGTTTCGCATCCCCATGGCGTAAATCTCCGGTCGTCCAACGGTTGGATCATCGAAAAGATTGCCTTCCGGTATTTCGTAGCTTCCGTCCGAATTCATTTTGATCCGAATGATACCCCCGCGTAGATCCATCGTATTGGCGGAAGAACGGCGAGCGTCGAAATTTGAAATTTCCCGCGAGTCATCAATCGGTGCATAACCACCGGACTCAAAAGGATTGGTGTTGTCACCAACCGACAGGTGAAGAAGACCGGTGCCGCCAAATTCGATGCTACCACCGGAATGACAACACTTATTTCTGTCCGTAGGAATATCAAGAATGATTTGTTCGGATGCCTTATCAAGGTTGTTATTTGCGAATTTGAACCGGCTCAGACGGTTAACGGATTTTTCTCCAGTGGGACTGTAAAAGAGGTACATCCACTCGTTGCTGATAAAATCCGGATCAAGGGCGATCCCCAAAAGGCCGTCTTCGAATTCGGTCCACACGTCAAGTTCGGCTACTTTACTGGAGGCTTCGAAGTCGAAGTCGTACACGTGAATCTCTCCCCCCCGTTGGATCCAGATCGGACGGCCGTCGGGGAGAATTTCCATTTCCATAGGCTCCGTCATGCCGGTTACCAGCGCTTCGATCTCGAAGCGGTTTTCTTCGGGACTGTCGGGCACGCCCGTGTAGTCTACAGGTTTGTTATCTCCCCAGGCGTATTCCATTCCTCCCCATACGTGGGCGATGAAATCTGTGTCGGTGTAGCTATTTTCGGTATGCCCGACTCCGGTATAAAAAGATCGACCGTTTTCTACATCCCGGTACCAAGCCATCGGATGATTATCGCCGTTCTCGCCGCCTTCGTAGGAGCTTTCATCGACGTGCATGACGGGAGTGATGTCTTCGCGAAAGTTTTTATAATTGTACCATTCATCGAAGCGCGACCACTGCTTATTAAAGTGGCTGGTGGATGGGTGGGTCGGCTCATCGATGATAATGGTCGCCTCCTGATGCTTGGGGTGGTTCAAAAAATAAGCCCCGCACAATTCATTGTACCAGGGCCAGTTGTATTCCGTATCCGCCGCAGCGTGTATACCCAACCAATTCCCACCCGCTTGCATAAAACGACGCATCTCTACCTGTTGAGCATCGTTGAGGATGTCACCGGTAGTGCTCAGAAAAACGATGAGGTTGTAATTGGAGAGTTGTTCTTGCGTAAAAACTGATGCATCTTCCGTGGTGTCCACCCGGAAATTTTTGTCCTTCGCTAACTGGAGAAACATCTTCTTACCGTCTTCGATGGAACTGTGCCGGAAGCCTGCGGTTTTAGAAAAAACAAGTACGCTGCGGATTTCCTCCTCTTTCTTTTCACAACCAAAGGCCAGAAAAATGAGAATTGAAATTAAAAATAGTAATACGGCTGGTTGTAGTTGAGCTCTAGATTCGTTCATTATATGGGTAAGTTGACAAAAAATAGTAAAAAACTGGAAATAAAACAATCAGATTGTATTTGATCTCCGAAAATCAGGTAATATTAACAACTTAACGAAACAAACTTCATTTCGTTTCGGAAAATATCGAAATAAGACAATGATTTTCTCAGAATTTTCAAACTATTATCCGGGCAATTCACGAACCACATTAATATCAGGCTTTTTTTAGCGAATGTAGATGGTATGTTATAGCTTAAAAATCAGCTGGTGGATTAGAATTGTAACGCACTGGCTTGAATTGACAAACCTCGTCAATTATAAAAGCACGGATTCTTCTCTTGGAGAATCCGTGCTTTAGAAAGATGTCGAATTGCGATCAATTCACAAAACTGACGATATAATCGGTCGGACGTTAGAGTTTAGACACGATGCCAGCAACCTTATAGTTGCCCTGAATAGAACGTGAGGCCGTCTGCGCTTCGGCAATGGAAGTATAGTTTCCGGAATAGACTCGGTTGATGATCTGGCCATCAGATTTCTGTACGGCCCGGTAAAAAACGTTGTTAATACCCAACCCCTTAAGTTGAGCCACTCGATTTTGAGCGTACACTTCGTTGCTGTAAGCTCCAAGCTGGACGGCGTAGGCGCCGCCGATCGGGGTAGCCGCAACGGGTGCCGCCGGTGCTTCAACGCTTCGGGCAGTCATGCCAACCGGAACGACGTAAGCGCGCGGGGCATAGGTAGCGGGAGTGCTGTAGTTCGTGGGAGCAGGTACCGTGCGGGAATCCTGGTAGCGGGCAACCGTTGAGTTGGGCGGAGCTACCTGACGGGACACGGGTATGGTAACCACGGGTGTGGTAACTACCGGTTGCTGTACAGTCGCCTTTTGAACGTAAGCACGTTGAACCGGCTGGTAGGTACGATTTTGAGGATTCGTCGTTCTGCTGGGCATCACGGCCGTTGGGTAGCGGCTGTAGGTAACCGCTTGACGACTAACTCTGGCGGGTTGAACTTCACGGGACATAACCGAAGCGGACGCGGAGGTATTTACCACCGGATAAGTAACCTCACGCGCGGTTACGGGAGTGGAACCATACGCTGCGGTAGAATTGTAAGTGTTAGTAGGCGCATAGGCAACAGGTTGGTTGTAAGCAACCGGGCTGGTCGAAACACCATAAACTGAGGGTGCCTGCGGTTGAACACCTCCCGTACGTCGCTGCCATTGTTGATCTGAATAGGTTCGTTGTTGCGGTTGTGGTACGGGTGCCGTAGCAGTGTAGGCCACGGGAGTATTGTAAGCTACCGGAGCACTTTGTTGTACCATGGCGGGAGCGGCGGGGTTCCAGTTACTAAAACCGGTTCTTTTAACCGACACCCGGGCCCGATCGGTGATGCCTAAATGTTTTGCTGCGGTTTGGCTTATTGTGGTAAGGCAATTGGAACACTCCTGACCACGATCGTTGATCCGCACGCTTATGGTGCGATTGTTATCTAGATTTTGAAGTTGAACTATTGTACCAAAAGGTAGATTTGGGTGGCTGGCGGTAAGTTGATTGTTGGCATAAACCTCGCCGTAATGAGTTCGGGTACCCTGATGATCAGCATTGTATACGCCGGCTACACCGGTCTGAAGCTCATTAAAGGCCTGACGTTCGGATGCGGTGGTCTGAACCTCCTTTGGGTGAGCAGCGGGAGATTTAACGGTCCATTCGAAATGCTGGGCATTTAGGGCACCGAAAGCAAAAACGATAAGAGCCGTAAGTAGGGTATTAATTTTCAAAACGCGGGAAATTTTTAATGTAAACCGGGGGGATGTCCCGGAGATTCAATCAATTAGACGCTAATCTATGCCTTAGTAACAACAATTGCTATTAAATCGCCTGGTTTTTATAAAAAATGTCGTTTTTTAACAACAATTTGTGTTTTAGATTTAGGTAAAGGTTGTTTTCGGCTTATGAATAACGCATTTGATTGAGGTAATGGTATATATCGGACGCACAGACAAGCACTTATGTTCACCAATATTACACCTATGAACATGATCGTTCCGGGTACATCAACCCTCCAGACCTGTTTATTACCGTTAATCAAGTCTCCATTCCCGTACTTCGCGCCACGCGTAAGTTTCGTCCTCCCAGCGGATCAGTTCCGTCTTTTTTGGTCCTTTATAGTTTAGGAACCATGTTTCGATGATGGAGCGCGCCGCGTCATGCTCCAGGGCAAACTCAAGAAAGTTGGTAGCCTGGAATACCCGCAGGGTAGAGTCAACGGGAACCGCTATGATTTTAGTGTCAATTTCACCCCGGTCGCGAAGCAACATGGCGGCGATGGGAATGACCGCCAGGCGAGTACCCGTCGGTACGCTCTCACAGACCACGAGTACGTCGAGGGGGTCTCCGTCGCCACCGCGCTCTTTGTCCATCAGGGTGTTGGGCACAAAGCCATAATTTCCGGGGTAGGGCAGAAAATTAATAACCCGGGTGTCTCCGCCCAGCAGGGTATCGTTGCTGAAACCGGTTTCAATCCTGTATTCGATCTTTTGGTTTGTCCCGGCGGGTATCTCCACGATCACGTTCAGGGCATCACCGTCCATGCTTGATATGGCGTATGGTTCCCGGGGAGCGTCGTAACGGGCTTTATCTTCATTACAACCTGATGAGCAATGTACCGTCAGGACCAGGATGAAAAGTAAAATCTTGTGCATAACTTCAAAGGTAGAAGACTTTATCTATTTTTTAAACTTGCCAACTAAAACCTCTCCGTTACGCTACGCATGATTACCGCTCTGTGGCTATGCCTGATGTTTTGCACTTGTCAAACCAACTCCGCACCCGCGGCCGCGCCCAAAAAAATTAGTGGAAGCGCCGGAGTTTGAAACTGATCCCATACTGGTTGAAAAGCAAGAAGTAGAGCCGTTGGCGATAAGCGCCTCCGCCCCTAACTTTAAAGTTATCGGTGTAGATGGTGACTTACCTTACCTATATCGGTGCTCGGGAGAGCGCAATATGCGTTGGGTAAACCAAGTAGCCGACACCACGTTAAAGCGTCATGGACCAAAATCTGACCCCTGAAGAAACCGACCGCGTCATCGCCATGGCCTGGGAAGATCGCACCACCTTTGAAGCCATCGAATTTCAGTTTGGTCTCAAGGAGGCGGATGTCATTAAACTGATGAAAAGCGAGATGAAACTCAGTAGTTGGAAACGATGGCGCGCCCGCGTGCAGGGCCGCAAGACCAAGCACGCAAAATTACGGGTAGCGGGTGTCAACCGCTTCAAGTCTAAAGCCCAGAAGCAAATCACTTACAATAAGATCTCGAAGAAAAAATATTAAGATAATTGTCGGGCTTCCGTTGTCATTTGTCGGATACCTCACTACCTTACTACCTTACCAAACGCTATTACTTTTCTACGCATCCATGAAAATCGACCTCTCAAAAATACCCACCACTCCCCCCGGCGGTCTCAATAAGGACGAAGCCCGCAAAGTCACCAAAAAACGAGCTGAGCGCATTGCCGAACTACACCAGCAACTGGTGGCCGAGGGTAAACATGCCGTACTGATCGTCCTGCAGGGAATGGACGCCAGCGGCAAAGATGGCGCCATGCGCAACGTTTTTGGCGAATGTATGCCTTTCGGCTTGCGGGCCGTAGGCTGGAAAAAACCAACGGAACTGGAGTTTGCCCACGACTTTCTCTGGCGTATCCACAAAGAGTGCCCGGCGAAGGGGGAGATGGTGATCTTTAACCGCAGCCACTACGAGGATGTACTGATACAGCGGGTCCACGGCTGGATCGACGAAAAAACGGTCGATAAACGCATCGACAGCATCAACGCTTTTGAACAACTGCTCCGTTACGACGGTAAGACCCTGATTATAAAATTCTACCTCCACCTGAGCAAGGAAGAGCAGGAGCAGCAACTGCTGGAACGCGTCAACGAAGCCGACAAATACTACAAGCACAACGACGGTGACTGGGAAGAACGCGAACACTGGGACAAATACCGCGCAGCCTACGAAGACGTCATCGGCCGCAGTGAAATCCCCTGGCACATCGTCGGGGTCGACAAACGCTGGTACCGCGATTACCAGATGACGCAGATCGTATTAGATGCCCTCGAAGGGCTGAAGATGGAGTGGCCGGGGCTGGAAACGGACCGGGAGTGGTAGGTTTTTAAAGATGTATTTCTTTGACGCAATGATATAGTTTTGTATCCCGCGACCCTACCCTGAATTAAAAAGCAAAACAAAAAAATCGCCCCCGGCCACGCAAAGGTGACCGGGGGCGAAGCGCTTAAAATTCGGTTGCCGCAGCAACGACAAGTTCTACTTGAAGATGTAACGGATACCTAGCTGCATCGACCAGCGGCTACTGCGCAGACCGGAATCATCCAGGTTGTCGTCAAAAATTTCATCAGGCTTTACACCGTCCAGAATCTCGCTGTTTACCGTGTAGGTAGGTACACCATCGGAGCTGATGTCATCGAGATTAACGAGCGTTGCCGAGCCGAAGCCACGGGTGTTCAGGCGTCCCCACTCTTTGTTCAGAAGGTTGTTAAGGTTGAACACGTCGATGGAAAGCTGGATGATATTGGACTTGGTACCGGTCTGAACTTTGAAGTCCTGTAAAAAACGAGCGTCGAAAATGGTTACGAAAGGCAGCGATGAAGCGTTGCGCTGGGCGTATCCGCCGCGGTTGTCGCTGAGACTTTTGTCGGCATTGATGAAAGCATCCAGCGCTTCGTACTGCTGCGCCGGTGTGTTGCCGTCACGGTCGGTAACCAGATTAATTTCACTGGCGCTGGCCGGAATGTAGGCCGCTTCGTTAAAATCAAAACCACCGTCGTTCACGAAGTTACGGTTACGTGATCCCACGACGTAGGTGTAGAAACCCCCGTTCTGACCGTTCATGAAGAGGGAGAAGGTCTGGTTGGACTTTTCTCCCGTGATCTGGTATGCGAAGCTACCGAAAATGCGGCCACCGGGGGCAAACGTCGAGCGCTGAACCGGGCCGTCGTTGTTACGGCCTTCCGCATCGTAGTAGCTTCTCCACTGCGAGCTGTTCTGGCTGGAGGTACCGTCGAAGAGGGAGTAGGAGTCACCGTAAGAGTACCCGATGGTGCCCTGCAGACCGTTGGTGAATGGCTTTTGCAGAACGACGCTACCGTTGTAGCTGTACCCTTTGTCGGTATTGGACCCAAGGTAAATACCGGTGTAATCGGTGTCCAGGAACGGGCTGCCCGCGCTGTAGAGGCGGTCATCAGGAGAGCCCGTGAGCGGCGTGAATGCGTCGGGGTTGAGATCCAGGCGCTGGTAACGAACGTAGTTGTTGAACTTGGCGTAAAGACCTTCTACCGTCAGGATAAGGCCGTAAGGCAGTTGGTAGTCTACCGCAAGGTTAAGTTTCGTGGTCTGGGGCAGTTTAAAGTCTTCCGCAAAGAGGTCGATCTGACCGGAGGGCGTAGGGTTGATCAGGTCACGATCTCCGGGAGCCTGGTTGTTTACGTCGGGGGAGAACACCGTCTGGTTACGGGTACGAATACCACCTACGTTAAAACCATAGTTGTTGTAAGCACCACCGGGCCATACCAGGGGAATACGGCTGGTGAAAAGGCCTACGCCGCCACGGAGCTGCAAGGTCTGGTCGCCCAACACGTCGAAGTTAAAACCAACGCGGGGGCTGAAGGCCAGTTGTGGCTTAATGAACTGGCCGGTACGCGCGCCTTCCAGGTCGTAACCGGCGGCGGTAAGCTGAGGGATCACGTTATCGTTGAAGTCAGCGTTCAGGGGGACGTCGTTGGGCCAGATCGGCACGTCGACGCGCAGACCACCCGTTACGCGCAAGCGCTCGTTTACGGTGTATTCGTCCTGTACGTAAAAACCGAGGAGCGTCTGGTTAATGTTAGCGATAGCGGCGCTTTCGTCACCAACCACGTTATCCACCTGACTGAAGCTGCGGTCCAGCTGGCTGGAAGGAAGACCCAGGGTGAACTGCTGGATACCGGTCGTATCACCGATGCCGTTGTAGTCGTAATCGCCGTAGTTCTGGCGAATGAAAAGGTTGCCGGCCTTGGTGAACTCGGCGTTCACTCCGAAAAGCACGTTGTGGCGACCTTTGTAAAGGCTGAAATCGTTACGTAAGGTAATTACGTCCGTGTTCAGCAGATTTGCCGAACTGAAGGGCTCACCGCCAAACTGGATATTTCCGTTGTTGCCATCCCGGATGTTAACTACGGGGAAGGGGTCACCAAGAGGGTCGCGGTCGTCACGAACGAAGGTGGCGCCAACGGTCAGGTTATTGGCCATATCGCCAAAAACACTGTTCAACTCCAGGGCGGAACTGTTGGTGGTGGAAGTGAAGAACTGTGATCCGTTCAGGAAACCGATGCGGCGGGCGGTGGAAGTTCGCGCGCTCAGGTTTTCGGCCTTCACGTACGAGTGACGCAGCGAAAGTTTGTGTACCTGGCTGAGGTTAAAGTCGAGTTTACCGATGATCTTCTCACTGTTTAGTGAGCGGCTGTTGTTGTCGAAGCTGCCCACGTCGTATCCGTAGGTATCCTGTACAAAGTCGGCCAAAGCCCGGATGCCTTCGACATCAGAATCACCCTGGTAATTATCAAAATCGAATACCTGGGGCGTTTCGTCGCGCTGAATCTCGGCGTTAACGAAAAAGAAAACCTTATTCTTCACGATAGCGCCGCCGAGACGGGCACCGTAGGTCTTGGCGCTGAATTCGCTGAGGGACGGGTAAGTGAACGCTCCGTCCTCGGTTTCGAATCCGTTATCGCGCGTAAGGCCGTCGTTCCGGAAGAAGTAGTACGCGGAACCTTCCAGGTTGTTGGTTCCGGAGCGCGTTACGGCGCTGATGGAACCACCGGCAAAACCGCTCTGACGAATGTCGAAGGGGGAGGTAGATACCACGAGCTGCTCAACGGCGTCGATAGAGATGGAAGAAACGCCGGTCTGACCACCGTTCTGTCCGTTAGGGGATAGGCCGAAGGCGTCGTTGTTTACGGCTCCGTCGATGTAAATGGAGTTGAAGCGATTGTTTTGTCCGGCAATTTCGATTGCGCCACCGTCTCCGCTCACCTTAGCGAGGGGATTGAGGCGGGCAAAGTCGGAAAGGTCACGGCTGATGGTCGGCAGTACCCCGATCTGCTCTTCGTTCACGGTCGTTTCTTGTCCGGTACGCTTGCCGTCGAATACGTCGGAGCGATTTCCTACTACTTCTACGCCGGTGAGGTTTACCGCACCGGTACCCATCTTCTGGCTGAACTGGAAGGCCTGCCCGAGCTGAAGGTAGATACCATCCTGAACGATGGGGTCGTAGCCCACGTAGGTGGCGGTAATGATGTAAGGTCCACCAACCCGCATACCGGGAATACGGAAGAAACCGTCGACATCCGTAACGTTACCGTAAGTGGTGCCGGATGGTGTATGTACCGCCTGCACGGTGGCCCCGATCAGCCCTTCGTTAGAGCTCTGGTCGGTAAGCTTACCGAATACGGACGCGGTCGTAACCCCCTGGGCGCTCAACGTTAGCGACGTGGCGGCTACCAGCAGGACCATTGATAAAAACTGCGTAAAAAACCTCATGAATAGTAAAATTTGATTAGTTGATTAAACCCATACGGAGCGGTGATTAAAGCCGCTTTTCATGCCGCAAAGGTCTAACCAAAACACGTAGCCGAGGTTAACTCAATGTTAAGTCTTGGCAAACGATGATGACCCGCAAATTTCACTTCAATAGTTGCTATTTATCCTGCCGGGCAAATACCCGTTTCAGCAAATCGGTATTTCGTAACGCGGGATTTTGACGCAGTTCGGTTTCCTTTACTTCCACCAAACCGAATAAACCCTCCAGTGCCCGCTGGGTAACGTAGGCGTCGAGTTCCGGGTTGGTTTTCTTGACGAAGGGGATCTTATTGTAGGCGGTCACCACTTTGTGCCAGTATTCGTTGGCGTTCACCTCGTCCAGGCTGGCGCGGATGACGGGCTGGAACTCGCCGGCGAGGGGGCTCATTGTACTGCTTTCGAGGTAGCGGGTGGCCGCATCCTGCTCGCCCAGCAACAGGTTCATCGCATCCTTTATCGTCATTTCACGGATCGCATCGATGAAAATGGGTCCGGCCTTGGTAGCAGCCTGCTCGGCGGCGCGGTTGATGCGTTCGGTCAGGTCTTGTTCGACGTTGCCGAAGCCGGGCAGGGCGCTCACGCGGCTGATGATGGTCCGGGCTTCTTCCGGCAGAAAGATCTTGTAGGGGCTGGCGTAGTAGCCGTCGGTGGCCGAAAGGCTGGTGACGGCTTTGTCGACCCCCTGGTTCAGTGCCGCTTTCAGGCCTTTTCCGATCTCGTCTTCCGAGAGCGGATGCTGCCCGTTCAGCACGGCGTCGGCTTTGTCGGAGGCTTGCTTGAGCAGCTTGCCGAACTGTGCCTGGGCGGGAGCGGCGGCAAAAGTAAGGGCGGCTAGAAAAAGAAAGGAGTAAAAGGTACGCATGTATTTTATTCTTGGTTCGCTCACATGAACGATGAAATGCTACCGGAGGATGTATGGGTTGGTGTTAAGGATTGACTAAAGGTTTTTTGGCGCGGCCGCGGGTGCAGGGAAGGACACCTTGAAGAGCAACGTCCGGTAAACCATTATCGGTATTGGGTGGGGCCGTTGCCGTCACCTGGTGTGTTCAGGGTGTTATGCCGGTTTGTATCATATTGCTCATAAATTTATAGAGCCGGGTATAGTCCGGCCGACCGTCAAGCAACTCCAGGTGCCGGGCGATGGTGGCCAGGTCACCCCGCGCGGCGGCTCCGGTCTGGGTCAGCCGCGGAGCGGTGCCGTCCTGCTTAAGCGCGGTGTTTTTGATGATGGGCAGCAGGGTCTCGAAGGGGATGCCGCTCTCGCTACACAACTCATGGCTGATCTGGTAGAGCCAGGTCACGAAATTATTGCTGAAAACGGCCGCGAGATGAAGCCCGGCCCGCTGATCGTCGTCGAGTTCGTAGGCAAGGTTGCTCAGCCGACCGCATAACCCGCTCAGCACCTGCGTCAGCGCCGCATCCGTGCCGTGGTACGCCAGGGGGAGGTCTTTCCAGTCGCCCACCGGCTCTCCCGCCCGCAGACTTCGGATCGGCCACAAGGCCCCCCGCCGTTTAAAGTACGAACTGACGGCCGTTACCGCCGTCGCTCCGCTGGTATGCACCACCGGTACGGTTGCCGCCAGTTGCAACGAAAGCTCCGTGGATACCCGGTTGATCACGTCGTCGGGGACGGCCAGGAAAACCAGGTCCGGCTCCGGATCGATGTCGGCGATCGGTACTACCCGCACCGGCCAATCCGCCACCCGGGTGGGGTCGCGGCTGACAAGCGCCACGTCGCACCCGGCCTTTTGCAAAACTTGTACGAGGTGCCAGGCGAGGTTGCCGGCGCCGATGACCAGAATTTCTTGCATGATACGAAGGTAAAGCGGGCAGGACAATCAGACCTGTTTATAGGTGCGTTCCCGACAGCTCATTTAAAAAAGAACCTTCCGAACTGAGTCAAATTTACTTCGCACCCTACCTTTGCCCGCCATGACCAAAATCAAACTAACCGAATACTCCCACGGTGCCGGCTGCGGCTGCAAAATAGCCCCCGCCGTGCTCGATACCATCCTGGCCCAGACAAATAAGGGGCCCGATTTTCCCAACCTCCTCGTCGGCAACCGTGAGCGCGATGATGCGGCGGTCTTTGATCTTGGTGACGGCACCGCCGTGATTTCCACCACAGATTTTTTCATGCCCATCGTCGACGATCCGCTTACTTTCGGCCGTATTGCGGCTACCAACGCCATCTCGGACGTATACGCGATGGGAGGGACGCCCATGATGGCCATCGCCATCCTCGGATGGCCGATCGATAAATTGCCGCCCGAAGTAGCCGGTCTTGTCGTTGAGGGCGGTCGCCGGGCCTGCGCCGAAGCCGGTATCCCGCTGGCCGGCGGCCATAGCATCGACAGCCCCGAACCCATTTTCGGCCTCGCCGTCAACGGTCGGGTGAACGTGGAACACCTTAAAAAGAACGGGGGCGCCAGGGTGGGCGACCAACTCTTCCTTACCAAGCCCATCGGTGTCGGCATCCTGAGCACCTCCCAAAAGAAAAAGAAACTGAAGCCCGAGCACGCCCACCTGGCCGCCGAGCAGATGGTACGCCTCAATAAGATCGGTTCCACCCTCGGCACCCTCGATTATGTACATGCTATGACCGACGTCACCGGCTTCGGCCTGCTGGGCCACCTCACTGAAATGTGCCGGGCCAGCGGAACTGCCGCCACCGTTCGCCTGACCGACGTACCCCTGATCGATAAAGATATCCTCGATCATTACCTCGCCGAAGGTTGCATCCCCGGCGGAACCAAACGAAACTGGAAGAGTTACGGGCAACACGTAAAGATCACTACCGACCGCCAGAAGTGGTTGCTGGCCGACCCGCAGACCAGCGGCGGATTACTCTGTGCCGTTTCGCCCGATAAAGCAGCCGACTTCATAGAGATTTGCGCCGAACACGGCCATCCGGTAAATCCGCTGGGGGAAATGATATCTGCCGTAAACGACCTTTTGGTCAAAGTGATCTGATCAGCCCATGATCACCTGACAGGTGAGGCGGGAAACACAGACCAGTTTTCCCGCTCCGTTGCTGATCTCGATCGACCAGACCTGCACTTTGCGGCCAAGTCGCACGGGCGTCACCCTGGCGGTCACCTTCGTTCCTTCTGGCGCACCGCGCAGGTGGCTGGCGTTGATCTCGGTGCCGACGATGTAATCCTTGCCGGGCTCGGGGACACAGAGCATTCCGGCCACGCTGCCCATCGTTTCCGCCAGTACGCAGGAAACCCCTCCGTGAAGCATCCGCATGGGCTGTACGGTGCGGTTATCGACCGGCATCTCGGCCACCAGGAAATCGTCTCCGATCTCGGTGAAGACGATGTCGAGATGACTTACGGCGGTATTCTGACCGCTTTGGTTCAGGCCTTCTAGGGAAGGAGCGATGGTCCAGATCATGATCTATATTTAGCTTGTCCACCAAGGGGGAGGGCAAAATTTGAATTGATTTTGATCACTTGGCATTTTGGGATAATAAAACCAATCCGGTCGAGAACATTAACCCGCCACGTTCAGCCGCGCAATATTCACCACCACTGCCGCCGCCTTCTCCATCTCCTCGAGCGAAGCCCACTCGTACCTGGAGTGAAACGCGTGTTCACCGGCGAATATATTGGGGCAGGGCAAACCCATGAAACTCAGACGAGAACCATCCGTACCCCCCCGAATGCTATCGGGTTTTGGCGTGATACCGGCAGCGGCGATGGCGCGGGTCACAAGTTCCATCACGTGCGGGTGGCGGTCGAGTACCTCCTTCATGTTGCGGTACTGCTCGCTGATGCTCAGCTTGATTACTGAATTCGGATAGCGCGGAGCTACGGCGATGGCGACGTCCGCCAGTGTCTGGGCAAGGTCGTCAAGTTTGGCGGTGTTGAAGTCGCGAAGAATGAAATCAATTGTGGCGGATTCGGCCTTGGCGGTCATTTCAACGGGATGGAGAAAGCCTTGTTTTCCCTCGGTCGTCTCGGGGCTCAGGCGATCTTCGGGCAGGGCGGCGATGATGTCCGCGGCGATCTTGACGGCGTTTTCCATTCGGCCCTTGGCCATGCCGGGGTGGGCACTGACACCGGTGATCGTGATGCGGGCCCCGTCGGCGCTGAAGGTCTCGTCCTGTAAACTGCCGAACTCTTCGCCGTCGATGGTGTACCCGAAGTCCGCACCCAGTTTTTCCATATCGACGGCATTGACGCCCCGGCCGATCTCTTCGTCGGGGGTAAATAAAATCCGGAGCTTACCGTGGGGAATATCCGGGTTTTGGATCAGGGTATCGACGGCGTGCATGATGGCCGCTACGCCGGATTTGTTGTCGGCGCCGAGCAGGGTGGTGCCCGCGGCCGTGATGATGGTGTGACCGATGCACTGTTCGAGGCCTTTCTGCTCGCCCATGCGGATAACGATGCGCTCGTCGTCGGGCAGAACGATGTCCTGACCCTGATAGTCCGTATGTACGATCGGTTTTACGTTGGTACCACTGGCGTCGGGGGAGGTGTCCATGTGGCTGCAGAAGCAAATCACCGGAGCGTCTTCATGACCGGACGTGGCGGGCAGGGTGGCGTAGACGTAGCCGTGCTTGTCGAGGTGGGCGTCCTCAAGGCCGAGGTCGATAAGTTCTTGCGCCAGGATGTTGCCAAGATCCCTTTGCTTCATCGTGCTTGGCTGGGTGGGGGAGTGGGGATCGGACTGGGTGTCGATCCGGACGTAGCGAAGAAAACGGGTAAGGAGCATGTTTCAAAATTCAGTAATAACGCGGGAATAGGGATCAGGGCGCTGCCGCGGTGTGCAAAGGCGGTCGGTAAGGCGGAATTCGTGCCCCGGAAAATATCGCTAGTAACGATAAGCCTTGACGGTATTTACAAAAGTTTTAACCCCGTCCAGCGGCGTATCCGGATAGACGCCGTGCCCGAGGTTGACGATGTGCTTTCCGCCAAAGGCGTCAATCATCTTATTTGTGGCTTGCACGATCTCCTCCTGCGGAGCGTAGAGCTGGACGGGGTCGAGATTGCCCTGAAAAACTTTCCCCGGCACCTGCGTTCGCGCCCGAACCGGATCGGCGATCCAGTCGAGCTGGACCACGTCGCAGGCCAGTTGGCCGATCCGTGGCAGCGCATGACGGGCGTCTTTGGCGAACACGGTTATCGGCACTTCGTCGCCCAGTTCCTGAATGATCAGGTCGAGGTAGCGCAGGCTGAACTCCTGATAATGTGCCGGTGGCAATACCCCCGCCCAACTGTCAAACAACTGGATTAGGTCGGCACCGTGGTGGATTTTTCCCTTCAGGTAAGCTGCCGTCGCCAGTGCGATCTTTTCCAGCAGCGCGTGCGCCAGTTTCGGGTCGCGGTAAAGCATGGCGCGCGCCTTACTGAAGGTCTTGCTGCCGCCCCCCTCGACCATGTAGGCGAAGAGCGTCCAGGGCGCACCGGCAAAACCGATCAGCGGCACGCGGTTGTTGAGCAGCTTTTTAGTCGCGTCGAGCGCGTCGTACACGTAGCCCAGGTGGCCGGGCGCGGCGTGGGCCGGGCGCAGCTTATCCACGTCCGCCATCGATCCGATGACCTCGGGGAAACGGGGACCCACCTTTTCCACCATCGTATATTTCAGCCCCAGTGCCTCAGGAATTACGAGAATATCGCTGAAGATGATGGCCGCATCAACGCCCAGTTCATCGATGGGCTGCACGGTAACCTCCGCCGCCAGATCGGGCGTGGAAACCAACTCGATGAATCCACTCAGCTGAGACCGCAAGGCACGGTACTGTGGCAATATTCGGCCGGCCTGGCGCATCAACCAAACCGGGGGACGTTCTACTTTCTCACCGCGGGCGGCGCGGAGGAACAGGTCGTTGTCGTAACTCATATGGGGCGAAGATAGTTCGTAACGGGGCTTAACTGCGGAGTGGCGTTAAAGTTGACATTTTGGGGACAAGATTTCGGAGAGTACCCGGCAAAACCGATCAACGGGGCAGGAGAAAACAATCAAGTCTGTAGTACCCCCATTTTCCACTCCTCCGTAGGCGCATACTGCGCCGCCTCGATCCCCGCCGAAATCCATGACCGGGTTGCCCGCGGATCGATGATCTCGTCCACCCAGAGCCGGGCGGCGGCGTAGTAGGGGCTCGTCTGCGTATCGTACCGTTCGGTAATCTTTTTCAGCAGTTCGGCTTCCTCCTCGGCCGAGACCACCTCGCCCTTCGCCTTCCGGCTGCCGACCTGGATTTGCAGCAGCACCTTTGCCGCCTGGGCCCCGCCCATCACGGCCAGGCGAGCACTCGGCCAGCTGAGCATCAGGCGCGGGTCGTAAGCCCGGCCGCACATGGCGTAGTTGCCCGCCCCGTAGCTGTTGCCCAGCACGATACTGAACTTGGGCACTACGCTGTTGCTCATCGCGTTGACCATCTTGGCCCCGTCTTTTATAATGCCGCCCTGCTCGGAGCGACTGCCGACCATGAAGCCGGACACATCGTGCAAAAATACCAGCGGGATCCGTTTCTGGTTGCAGATCATGATGAAGCGCGCGGCCTTGTCGGCTGAGTCGGAGTAGATCACGCCGCCAAACTGCATCTCCCCCTTCCCGGATTTGACGACCTGGCGGTTGTTGGCCACGATGCCGACGCTCCAACCGTCGATGCGGGCGTAGCCGCAAATCAGCGTCTGGCCGTAGTCTTCCTTGAATTCGGTGAAGTCTCCCGCATCGACCAGCGCGGCGACCAGTTCCCGGCCGTCGTAAGGCTTGGCGCGGTCTTCAGGCAGCACTTTGAGGATGCCGTTCTCGTCATCGGAGGGTGGCGCTGCTTCGGAACGGTTGAAGTTGGAGCGGATCGTCTGCGGCATCCGGCCCACGAGGTCGCGGATGGTGGTAAGACAGGCGTTGTCGTCCTTGCATTTATAGTCGATCACCCCGCTGACGGAGGCGTGCATTTCGGCACCGCCCAGGTCGGCGGCTTCGACCTGTTCGCCGATGGCGGCCCGTACCAGGTAGGGCCCGGCGAGGAAAATACTACCGGTTCCCTCCACGATCAGGGATTCATCCGACATGATCGGCAGGTAAGCACCACCGGCCACGCAGCTTCCCATCACGGCCGCGATTTGCGGGACGCCCATGGCGCTCATCTTCGCGTTGTTGCGGAAGATACGGCCAAAGTGTTCTTTATCGGGAAAGATCTCATCCTGCAGGGGGAGAAAAACGCCAGCGGAGTCAACGAGGTAGATGATCGGTACGCGGTTTTCCATGGCGATCTCCTGCGCGCGGAGGTTCTTCTTGCCGGTGACGGGGAACCATGCCCCGGCCTTCACCGTCGCGTCGTTGGCCACGATGACGCACAAGCGGCCCTGGACGCGCCCATAGCCCGTCACCACACCGCCCGCCGGGCAGCCGCCGTACTCCTGGTACCTTTCGAATCCGGCAAAGGCTCCGAATTCGAGGAAGGTCGTATCGGGGTCGATGAGGGCATCCACGCGGTCGCGGGCCGTCAGTTTGCCTTTGGCGCGATGTTTGGCGATGCGTTTTTCGCCACCGCCCAGCATAATTTTCTCCAGCCGGTGGTTCAGGCGGGAAAGGGAAAGGAGCATGGCGTCTTCGTGCTCGAGGGCGGCTTGTTCTTTTTTGGTCATTTGGTTTTTTTGGTGCTGGTCAGGCATGATCGGTTGGCGGTAATATACGGCACCGGCGGGTGATGCCGGGCGTCAACCTTCGGCATGCTTGACGCGTGCATCGACCTGGAGTCATCACTACGCGGAGCGCGCGGATTTGCCCAGGAATGATTTTCTGCGAAATCCGCCAAGTAGGACCAAATAACTATTTTTGCGGTATGAACGCATCCCTCATCGGCCTGATCATCGAAATTGTTTTTCTGTTCATCGGCTTGTACCTCTACCTCTTCGCCCGGGGAGTGGTCAGTTTCGGCAGTGACGAGGCGAAGGCCCGCGCCGACGCCTTCCGCAAAGATAACTCTACCTGGATGCGACTGCTCGGGCTGGCGCTGGCCGCCGTGATGGCGATGAACGTATTTTTTCACGTCCGGGAGATGATGGGCTAACTAGGTCGGCCGGCCTTGAAGACAGGATGGATTTTCTGGTTGCAGACCCTAAGGTGTTTGATTATGAGGGCTGGGAACCAACAAGAAACGGCCCTCAGCTTACGCTGAAGGCCGTTCTATTGTACTAGTACCCGGAACGGGGATCGAACCCGTACTTCCGCAAAGGAAACTGGATTTTACTTACCATCTACAGCTTTCGCTGCCGCCTAAGCTCCTTGGCGTTTGTGGTCTGGACTTTATCTTCATCATAGCTTCGAAAAGCCTTAGATGCTCGCCGTCAAGTCTCTACACTTTCCATGCCCCGTGGCAAGGCTTAGCTCGGTATTGGCACCAACGTCACCGTTGAAGCGTTCACCGAATTTGACGAGTTCTACTCCGGGGATTTCTTCCCGGGCAACCCAATGTTCTTACCTCGTATAGGTTCGAACGGCAGCTTGTAGTTCTTTTTTTGTGTATCGATAGCGCATGCTAACAATATACCAAGAAATAAAAGCAAACAAGCTGCAATCTTGAGTCCAGCGCGTCTACCAGTTCCGCCATCCGGGCGGTACAGCGGCAAAGGTAATTGTTTAGCGGAGATTCACAAGGAAAAAACAATTTTGGGCAAGACCGCAGGTGCAAAAAACGTTTTTTAAAGCAGCTGGGCCCGATGACCCGGTGTGTCCACACTTAACCTTTATCGATGTGGGAACGCCGCGGGGATCAACATAAGTTGCCGGAACCCCGTTTCCTTCCTGTCACCCAATCCCGTTTTCTCCACCCGTTCCATGCGCCAATTTGCCATCGCCGATATCCACGGCCACCTAAAAACATTTGAAGCCCTGCTGGCCAGGATCGGTTTCACCAAAGCAGACGAATTATTCCTGCTGGGAGATTTTATCGATCGGGGGCCGGACAGCAAGGGCGTAATTGATTGCGTCGAAGAGCTGAAGAATTCGGGCCACACCGTTCACTGTCTGCGGGGCAACCACGAACAGATGGTACTCGACGCCGAATACGGCAACGATTCCTGGAGGATGTGGCTCCGGCACGGCGGGAAGGATACCTGCATAAGTTTCGGTACCCAGGGGTACTGGTTCGTCCCCGATGAATACCGGAAATGGATGGCTGCACTGCCGCTTTACCTCGAAACGGAAGGCTACCTGTTTGTCCACGCCGGCCTGGACTTCAGCAAAACCGAACCGCTCAACGACCCCGACGGTCTGCTCTGGGCGCGCAACTGGACCGACTCGCTCAACCGCGACTGGCTGGGCAACCGCATCATCGTCCACGGCCACACTCCCGTGCCGCGGGCAGACATCGAGTTGAACTTGGCGCAAGCAGAGCACCTGCCCGTAATCGATATCGACAACGGCTGTTACGCCAGATCACAGTCGGGAAAGGGGCATCTCTGCGCCCTGGAACTGGGAGGTCACCGGCTCTCGTTTCAGCCTAATATCGACGTATCGTAGCAAAACCGGGAGGATGGCCAACCGATCTTCGGGAACACGCTTTGCACCTGCGTCCGCGCCAAAATAAGAGCTGCAACCGACGATGCCGCCGACACGCAACTATTGCCGCGTCCAAAACCTTACCTTTGCGATTCGTTCCCACCGCGGGTTTAAATACACCTGCAAAGGGGGGGAAACGAAACGATTTTGGCCAGGCCCTTGAACCTGCGCGAAAAACCAAGAAATATGAGCAAGCACGGACGTGTTCTCGTCGCCATGAGCGGCGGCATCGACTCTACCGTAACGGCCATGATCCTGCACGAGCAGGGCTATGAGGTCGTCGGTATCACCATGAAAACCTGGGACTACGCCAACAGCGGCGGCTCGAAGAAGGAGACCGGCTGCTGTAGCCTCGACTCCATCAACGACGCGCGTAAGGTCTCCGTTGACATGGGTTTTCCCCACTTCATCATCGACATCCGCGAAGAGTTCGGTGACCACGTGATCGACAATTTCGTCGACGAGTACATGGCCGGCCGCACCCCCAACCCCTGCGTGCTCTGCAACACCCATATTAAGTGGAGTGCGCTGCTGAAGCGCGCCGACGCCATGGACTGCGAGTTTATCGCCACCGGCCACTACGCCCAGCTCAACCAGACCGACGCCGGGCGCTGGCACGTGCAAAAATCCGCCGACAGCCACAAAGACCAGAGCTATGTGCTCTGGGGATTGAGCCAGGAGTGCATGGCCCGCAGCCGTTTCCCGCTCGGTCATATGACCAAGCCGGAAGTACGCCAGCTGGCCTATGACTGGGGCCACGAGGAGCTGAGTAAGAAGGCGGAGTCTTTTGAAATCTGTTTTGTACCCGACAACGATTACCGGGGCTTCCTGAAGCGGCGTTTGCCGGAGCTGGAAACCCAGGTGGCGGGTGGTGATTTTGTTTCCGTAGACGGTAAAAAGATGGGAAAGCACGCCGGCTATCCCTTCTACACCATCGGCCAGCGCAAGGGCCTGGGCATCGCCTTTGGGGAACCGATGTACGTCACCAAGATCGACGCGGCCACCAACCAGGTCACCCTCGGCCGGGTGGACGATCTCGTGCGCAACGGAATGATGGTGGGCGGAGCTACGCTGCAGAAATACGATAAACTACCCGACGAAGGGCTCGAATTACTGACGAAGGTCCGCTATAAAGACGCCGGTACGCTGAGCCTGGTGGAGCAAATTGCTCCCGACCGCTTCGCCATCGATTTTTATGCCGACGTCCGGGGCGTGGCTCCCGGCCAGAGCGCCGTATTTTACGAAGGCAACGACGTGGTCGGTGGCGGGCTGATCCATACGTCCCGGTAGCATTAGAAAAGCATCCGGCCCGGTGGGACGTTTGGGCGGGTTGGTCGGGCCAAATTCGCCGATCGTTATATTGCGGGGAGTTAACATCAGTTTTCATGCACTACCAGATTACCGTTTTCCTGCTTACGGTTTCCGTGATCGCCAACGCCCAATCCGTCATTCCGCTCTTTCCCGAAGGTATACCCTGCGCCAACGAACTGGAAGACACGGAAGCTTTTCGTCTTCACCTGGGGCGGGTACTGACCCGGGTCCATACGCCGCTGCTGCACCACTACGTTCCGCAGCCACAGGTGGCTACCGGCGCCTCGATCATGATCCTCCCCGGCGGTGGCTACACCTTCAGTGCCTGGGACCACGAGGGCGCAGATATCGGTCGGTATTTTCTTGCCGAGGGCATCAGCGTATTCATTTTGCAGTACCGTTTGCCGAAGCACGAAACGGGTAAATGTAAGTCGGAGGTTGCCCTGGCCGACGCCCGCCGCGGCGTACAGACCATCCGGATGATGGCCGACTCCCTCGGGCTCGACCCGGCGAAAGTAGCGGTGATGGGCTTTTCGGCGGGGGGCCACCTGTCCGCTTCCGCCGCGATTCATTTTGTGGACGGGGACAAAGATGCCGCGCTGCCCGTACAACGTTATTCCAGCCGGCCTGATCTTAGTCTGCCGATTTACCCCGTACTCATCATGGATGATTCGGAAGCCGCGCACAAGGGATCAATGGAATCCCTTTTGGGCGAGAAGCCGTGGGACGAAGCGCAACGAGAAAAATTCGACCTCCCGGGACAGGTACACGCCCGGGTGCCGCCTACCTTTCTGACCCACGCGGGGGATGATGAAGTGGTGCCGGTTGAAAATTCCCTTTGGTATTATCAGGCGCTGCTCGCCCACGATGTTCCGGTGGAAATGCACGTTTATGCGCAGGGCGGGCACGGTTTTGCCTCCGCGCGGCAAACGGAACTGCCGGTACGGGAATGGCTGGAAACGGTGAAGGAGTGGCTGCGGGGATATGATTTTTTGCGGTGAACTCTCTTGCCGGCGGAATACAGAGCCGGGTGATGAAGCTCCGTGAGCTGAAATTGCGTTTACAGCCTGATCAACACCGGAAGTTACCAATCATTCCCGGGGAGAAAGCTGCTGACGCGTTAGGCGGCTCTGCGGGCTATGCTTACATTCACGGCATGATCAACCTCAAACCGCTTACGCAACCACCGAACCAGGCCGATCTTCTGTTGACCCATGAGGCTATTCAGCCGTTCATTCACCGAACGCCGGTGATGACCAACGCCAGTCTTGACGAGATGGCGGGGTGCAAGTTGTTCTTCAAGTGCGAAAACTTCCAAAAAATCGGAGCCTTTAAAATGCGGGGGGCTGCTTCGGCGGCGCTGCGCTTCACGGAAGCGGAGCGGGCGAACGGTCTTGCGACTCACAGCAGCGGCAACCACGCCCAGGCGGTCGCAATGGCGGCCAGGGCACTCGGGGTGCCGGCCCACATCGTGATGCCGCACGATGCCCCCAAAGTGAAAATTGCGGCGGTGGAGGGCTACGGGGCCAACATCTCCTACTGCGTCAATACGCCAGCAGACCGCCAGGAAGCGCTAAATGCCGTAGTGGCCGAAACGGGTGCGGCCTTCATTCATCCGTTCAATGATTACGGGGTGATTGCCGGGCAGGCGACGGCGGCGATGGAACTGATCGAGGACACGAAGGGGATCGTACTGGACGTCGTGATGGCCCCGGTGGGAGGTGGCGGACTGATGGCGGGGACGGCCCTTGCGGCGCGCTACTTCAGCATTCAGGCGGAGGCCTGGGGGGCGGAACCCCGCAACGTCGACGATGCCCACCGCTCGCTGGCCAATGGCCGGATGGAGGAGAACGAAACCAATCAGACGGTAGCCGATGGTTTGCGGACGAACCTGGGGGAGATAACCTTCGCGGTGATCCACAAACGGGTGCCCAGAATTATGCTGGTTTCCGAAGCGGAGATCGTGGCGGCGATGCGGCACGTATGGGAGCGGATGAAAATCATCATCGAACCGAGCTGTGCGGTACCCTTTGCGGCGGTACTGCGTCACCCCGAGTTGTTTGCAGGAAAGAACATAGGGATGATCTTGACGGGAGGAAACGTGGACGTGCAGTGCCTGCCATTTTAGGGCGCGGCCGCAGGTGCAAAGAAGGGGTTAAGGGCATAATCTTAAGTCCGCTAAGCTTGTCGGTAACGTCGGATAAATCGGGTGCAGCCGACTACGGAAGACAGTTGTAAGCAGCCGGGACCTATCGGTTTTTCCTGTTCGCTTCCTGGCACCTTCAATGTTCTTTGCACCTGCGGCCGCGCAAAATTGTGAATCAGGAAATGAGTTTAGCGAATTTTCGCTAACTCTCCCTATCTTAGCGCCAACAGTAAAGAAAATCATGCAATACATCTCTACCCGCAACCTCCGTTTCGTCCTGAACGAGGTGCTCGACCTGCGTAAGATCCGAAGTTTCGCGGCCCACGAGGCGTTCGACAACGATGCCACGGAAATGACGCTCGACGCGGCCAAACAACTCGCTGATCAGCACCTCTTCCCGTACTACCGGGAGATGGACAAAAACAAGGCATACTACAAAGACGGCGAGGTGCACGTACTGCCCGAGGTAGGGGAGAGTATGCGCCACCTCGGCGGCGGCGGCTGGATCAGCGCGATGTGGGATTACGACCAGGGCGGTCAGCAAATGCCCTCCGTGATCGGTAACGCCGCCGGACTGATCTTTCAGGCGGCCAACGGAAACATGGCGGCCTACAGTTTTCTGACCACCGGTGCGGCCAACCTGATCCGTAACTTCGGTACGGATGAACTGAAGACTACCTACCTCGAAAAAATGGCCGCCGGCGAATGGCAGGGAACCATGGCCCTGACCGAGCCGCAGGCGGGCTCCTCGCTGTCCGACATCACCACCTACTACGAAGAAAACGGCGACGGCAGCTACGGTATAAAGGGACAGAAAATCTATATTTCCGGTGGGGATCACAACGCGACCGAAAACGTCGTACACCTGCTGCTGGCCCGCAAAAAGGGCGGCGTGAAGGGCATGAAAGGTGTGAGCCTTTTCGTTGTACCCAAGTACCTTCCGGATGCCGACGGGCTGGTGGATAACCACGTCACCACCGCCGGCATCTACGGAAAGATGGGGCAGAAGGGTTACATAGCCGCGCACCTGATGTACGGCGAGCAGGGAGCCACCAAGGGCTACCTCGTCGGGGAAGAATTTCGGGGCCTGAACTGCATGTTCCAGATGATGAACGAGGCCCGGATCGGTACCGGCATCATGGCGGCGGGCAGCGCTTCGGCGGCCTACTACGCCAGCCTCCAGTACGCCAAGGAACGCCCCCAGGGCCGCCACCCCGGCAATAAGGACGTCAACGCCCCACAGGTGATCATCGCCGAGCACGCCGACGTGCGCCGGATGCTGCTTTTTCAGAAAGCCGTGGTGGAGGGCAGCATCGATCTGTTGCTCCAGTGTTCCCTCTACGAAGACCTCAGCAAGATAAGCCAGGACCCCGTAGAGAAAGAGCGCGCCCACCTGCTCACCGAGCTCCTCACGCCCATCGCCAAGTCTTTCCCCAGCGAGTACGGCAACGAATCGGTCAGTACCGGCATGCAGGTACTGGGTGGAGCGGGCTACTGCGATGATTTCCCCCTGGAGCAGATCTTCCGCGACATCCGCGTCAACTCCATTTACGAAGGCACCACCACCATCCACGGTCTCGACCTGCTCGGCCGTAAGGTGTTGATGAAGGACGGTAAAGCAGTTCAGTACCTCACCGAAGAGATTCAGCAGACCATCGTGCCGGCGATGGCCAACGAGTCCACCAGGGCGATGGCGGAGAACCTGGCGCAAAGTCTGGGCTCGGTTCAGCAAGTGATGGGCCACCTGCTCGGCCTGGCTACAACGGAAGATCCGAAAGTTTTTTTGGCCGACGCTACGATCTTTCTGGACTACTTTAGCCTGCACGTGATCGGGTGGTTGTGGGTACGGGAAGCCCTGGCTGCCGCCAAGGCCCTGCCTTCCGCCGACGGAGTTAACGAAGAGAACTTCTATAAATCCAAGATTGCCACGGCGCGCTTCTATTTCAACTACATGTTTACGAAGACCTCGATGCATAAGCGAACGCTGCTTAGCGAGGAGCGGGTGACGCTGGAGACGGGAGCAGAATTGTTGGTGTAGCCGCTATATTGTTTCCGGGGTAAAAGCGTCGTCTCCCGTTGTATTTTGCTGATTGCAGGGTATTGCAAGATGATCTGACGACGTATAGTTTGACTGTTTCTGCATCTTTTAACGGTAGAAAGACGTTAGTCGAAGCGCCATCAATAACCAGCCACGGGTGGATTTATGCGAGCGAAAATGGCTGACCCGTCAGTTATACCGTTCATCTTTCCATCCGGGCCGGTAATCTGGTGAAGGACTCCCGTCCGATTCTGGCAGGGAGCCAAACGTGACAATATGACCGACTACCTGAAAAAAGTACTTGAGAACATTCCCGCAGACTGGCTGAAACTGACCACACACCGGCTGGATATTTATAACGAAAAAGAGGCTAAGACCGGGTTTCTGGATGCCTTTGATAATCTTTACCGTAAAGGGGACCATTCGCTAAATTCGCTGAGTGAGTTGCCTACTGCCTACGACTACATCCGGTTGGGGCATCCGCTTTCCTGCCTTTTGGAATGGGTGATTGCCGAACGGAACGGTGTTCCCGTGGAAAACGTGATCAGTTTCTCATCCATCATGATGCCCATACTGGCTATCCTGCGGAAGAACACCCTGGACGGCAAAAAAACCAGGATAGTATATTCCGCAGAGTTGCCGGAGGGTCTTACTGCGGATGCTTTGAAACGGGTTTACGGATACGACTTTAAGCTGGTCGGGATTGAGCAATTCGAAGAGCTGGCCGCTTTTGATGGCAGTACGATTCAGATTACGAGTGGCAAAGAGATCGGTGCATTCGGTGTGCGGCCGGGTGTGGACTTTTTCGTCAACTTTGATGTTCGCTTCGGGAGCGTATTGATGATCAACAGTGTTGACGCCGAAGGTTACGTTGCGGCGGTGCAGCACGTGCGCCGGCGGGAAACGATCGCCATGACGCCGGTCGACTGTCTTGCAGCACTTGGTTCGCTTGCGGGAGAGCCGTTACGGGAAGAGGATAAAGACAACAACGGGGAGAATAAAGCCGCCGTGCTGAACGCCTTAAAAGAGATCACTGGAACCGGTACGAAGGCGGTTCTTGGCTCCAGCGGACTTTCCGTTCAGTATGCGATCATGATGGGCCTGATCGATGATGCCCTAAAAAATCATGCGGGGAAAGCCATCAAATTCGTGGTGCCGCCAAACTGCTACGGAGGCACCAACGATCAGGCCCGGCGGGTGGCCGCCAGCGTCGCGAACGTAGAGGTGGTGGACTTGCCGGTGGACGACGGTGATGATATGGTGACGAGCGTCGATCGGGTACTGGACGACATCGCTGCAGACGATGCCGTGCCGTACATCATCGCAGAGATCCCGACCAATCCCCGGGTTGAGGTGCCGAATCTGGAAAGGCTACGGGATGCCCTAAGTAAGAAAAGAAATGGCCCCGGGGGGAAACCAGCCATCGACCCGGTGTTCATTCTGGACCAGACATTTTGCCCGAACGTTCGCTTTCTGGGCGTAGGGGAGATACTCTCCACGGTGCGGACGATTGCCTACGTGAGTGGATCGAAATTCCCGAGTGGCGGACTTTGTACCGCGGGATACTGCGTGGCCAACGACCTGGCCGCCACCCTGCTGGTAAAAGTGGGAAGACACCTGGATCTTTGCGCCAACGAAGCTACCGGCCATCAGCTCGAAGTGTTGGCCCGACAGCTGCCCTCCATGAACCGCCGCATCGCCGCCGCCTACCAAAACACCCGGGTATTCGTGGACTTCATCGCCGCCACCTTACCGTCGGCAAAAATCAATTTCGTTTCGGAAGAACTGGCGCTGCGTGGTTTCACGCCTTCGGTGTTTTCCCTCGACCTCCCCGCTAAGGGCAAATCCGAAGAAGAAAGGGAGCGCAATAAAAGAGCACTTAACCGGAAACTGATCAACCTGATGATCACGGAAATACCTCACCAAAGCAAGTTTTGCGTAAGCTACGGACAGCTTGAAGGATGTTACTGGACCATTCCGGCAACCTCCACTCAGGGTACGACCAAGGAAGGGGATAAAGACTACATCGTGCGGGCCTCGCTGTCTCCGGAGATGGATGTGGAGGCACATAAAAAGGGTTTCCTGAAATTCGTGAAAGCAATCTGAAGCCGGTTTAACGCCAGTATATTTAAATTTGTTAGCGCCGCCGTCACTGTTTGAGTTGCTGGGCGGCTGCAGCGTTCAGCGGAGCGTCGGTGAGGAGAGCTAAAAGATCTCAAATAGAAAACCCGCCAAAGGAGAAATGGATATCATAGTCAAGCTCTTCAGCCTGGATGGACCCGGCATTATCGTCTGCAAAATTCACGATGACGGCTTACTGGAATTTAACTTGAAAACTACCGATCCGGATGATACCGAGCTTAGAGCCTTTTTACGTAACCGGTAAATCAGGTCGTAGGGAGGATTTTCCATAGCAAAAAGTAAATGGAAGAATCAAATGCGGCGGAAAAAGCCGTGAAGGTGGGATTAGTTTGTAGATGCGGAGAGCAATTATAGTAAGATGGAGCCGCAGGGCTCTGAACAACTCATTTGATCGCCGGATGCTGAGAATCCTGACGGTAAAGCGACAACCTTATGTGCATTATTGCGCTTAAACAAACCTGTACCTTGCACCTGCGTTCGCGCCGTAAGCGTATTGTAGTTCGGTAGTTGTGTAGCGCCCTTTATATGGGTAAATGCCACTACGGAATGAACTTTATTTAACCCCGCACCGCCTTATCCATGTACGCTTCCCTTCGTCATGCCGCCAATGACCTCGACCGGCACGGTCAGCTTCTCCGTATTTCGGCGGAAGTGGACCCCAACCTCGAAATGGCTGAGATTCACCGCCGCGTTTTCGCCAGGGGCGGTCCCGCCATTCTTTTCGAGAACGTGAAGGGGAGTCCCTTCCAGGCCATGTCCAACGTGTACGGTACCAAGGAGCGGACCGATTTTCTGTTTCGGAAAACGCTGCCTAAGGTTAAAAAGGTGGTGGAGCTCAAGGCGGACCCCGCCAACTTTGCCAAATCCCCCCTCCGCTACGCCGGTGCTCCCTTTACCGCCCTGAGCGCACTGCCGCGAAAGCACCTCCGCCCGGCCGTTAAATTTGGCCAGACGACCATCGACCAGCTTCCGCTGGTCAAATCCTGGCCACAAGATGGCGGCGCTTTTGTCACCCTGCCGCAGGTGATGACGCTGCCCCCCGGCAGCCGCAAGCCGATGCAGTCCAATATCGGCATGTACCGCATCCAGCTGTCGGGCAACGACTACGCTCTGAACAAGGAGATCGGGCTGCACTACCAGTTGCACCGTGGCATCGGCGTCCACCACACCGAGTACCTTAAATCCGATTCGCCCTTCCGCTGTTCCGTCTTCGTGGGTGGACCGCCGAGCCACGCCTTCTGCGCCATCATGCCGCTGCCCGAGGGGCTGAGTGAAATGACGTTTGCCGGTATGCTCGCCGGCCGCCGCTTCGGTTACGCCTGGGACCGTGACTGGCTCCTTTCGGCCGATGCCGATTTCGTCATCACCGGTACGATCCGCAAAAGCGGCATGATGCCCGAAGGCCCGTTCGGCGATCACCTCGGTTACTACAGCCTGCAGCATCCGTTTCCGATGATGGACGTCGAGACGGTCTGGCACCGCAAAGATCCCATCTGGCAATTTACCGTTGTAGGCCGTCCGCCGGCGGAAGACAGCCAGTTCGGTTACCTGATCCACCAGATCGTGAAAGATCTGACGCCCGGGGAGTTTCCCGGCATCAGGCAGATCAACGCCGTGGATGAAGCCGGCGTACACCCCCTGCTACTCGCCATCGGGTCCGAGCGCTACATGCCCTTCCGCGAAGACGGGCAAATGCGGGTGCCGGAAGAGATCATCACCCAGGCCAACCGCATTATCGGCAGCGGGCAGACGAGCCTGGCCAAGTACTGCATCATTGCCGACGGCAGCAACGACGATGGCCTCGACGCCGACGACCAACCGGCGTTTTTCCGGCACGTCCTCGAACGGTACGATCCACGCCGCGACCTTCACTTCCAGACCCGGACTACCATCGATACCCTCGACTACAGCGGTAACGACTGGAACGCCGGCAGTAAACTCATCTGGGCCGTACGCGGAGACAAACGGCGGGAACTGACCGCCGTCCTGCCCGCAGCATTTACCTTGCCGGACGGCTTTAAAAATCCGTCATTTGCCGCTCCCGGCATCCTCACCGTCACCGGACCGGCTATCCCCGGCGCGGACCCCGACCCGGCGCGGCTCGGCCCGCACCCTGCCGGACCGGAAAAAGCCGTAAAGGTGCTTGCGGACGACGACCCCGCCATAGACGTTTTCCTGCGGCGGTTTACGACCAGCGACCTGGGCGTCACCCCGACGGACCTGCTGGAGGGCGGGGTGGGGCTGGTGGTAATTTGCGACGACAGCGGCTGGATGGCCGAAGACTTCAGCAACTTCATCTGGGCGACTTTCACCCGCTCCAACCCGAGCCACGATCTGCACGGCCTGGGCGCCTTTGTGGAGCACAAGCACTGGGGCTGCACGGGCCCGGTTGTGATCGATGCGCGGGTAAAACCCTGGCACGCACCGGGCCTGGTGACCGATGCGAACGTGAACGTCAGGGTGGGGGAGCGGTTTCCCAATTTGTAAACCGGGTTGTGGCCAAGAAAGATCTATAATGGGCTGACCGCATCCGCTTGCGTATCTTTGCATTACGTAAAACAGAGATGTTCCCTTGCCGACTTTAATCCATCACTACGATTCCCGTCTCCCGCCCTCCGAACTGGACCGCTACCTGACCTCAGGCTGGCGACCGGCCGGTCAGGCGGTATATACCGCCGACTACCTCCGGACGGACGAGAACGAGCTTTACGGCTGCATTCAGGTCCGCCTTCCCCTCGCGGATTTTACGTTCAAAAAGAGACACCGGAAGTTGCTGCGCCGTAATGATTCCCGCTTCCGGGTCACGTACGAAAAGGCCGTGGAGCCCGACGAGGAAATACTGGAACTGAACCGGCGCTACATGGTGCTCCACCCCGATAAAACGCGGGAACACCTGGAGATACACGTCAGCGGGGAATACGGCAAACAGGCACTGGATACCCGTATCGTGCGCGTTTACGAAGGGGAAAAACTGGTTGCTTTCAGCTACTTCGACGTAGGCGAGCGCGCGGCGTATTCCAAGGCGGGAATCTATGATCCCGGGTACGCTAAATTCAGCCTTGGCATCTACACGATGCTGCTAGAAATCAACTGGCTGACCGATCAGGGGTACGCCTATTACCACCCCGGGTACGTGGTGCCGGGTTATTCGCTGTTTGATTACAAACTACAGTTCGGGGCCATGCAATACCGCCAGCTACTCACCGGCAAGTGGCTGACCTTCGACCCGAAGCAGCCGGAAGACCCCTTTAATATCTGCCTTGAGGCCCTGGAGAAGCTGCAGAAAATGCTGCCCGACGGACACAGAGAATTATACGAATATCCCTCCTTCACCGCTCGTTATCACCACTCCGAAGCAGCCGCCGAGTTGCTCGATGCGGCTTTGCTGTTGCAGGTATTCAGTTCCATTTTCGGAAACCGCTACATAGTGATCTTCAACCCCCACCAGCTTCGGTACGAGTTGTTGGAAACGAAGGAGTCTCACCTGCGCGACCTGAGCCTGCACTCCGAAAACAGCGGTGGCCGGCGACGGGTGATCGTTCCGCTGGTGGTCAACAAACTCATCGTTTCGTCCGCAAAAGCGGAGGAGATCGCCGCCGTCGTCAGAAACATGTTCGGATCCCTAAGCTAAGCGGAACATGATGAAAATGATCACCAGTAAAACCAGCACACAGATACCGGTGATGGTGAAAAAGCGTTTGTTTGCCGCGGCGTCTTCCGCGCTTACGTCATTTTTCTTCTTGGGCTTATCAGTTTTTCTTTTGGCCATGATCGTTTAAATTTTCTAAAAGCTTTATTCCCGATAAAATCTGATGCAAGGGTCAAGATAACTGGCCGGACCGGAATAGCCAAATGTTTCGGGCGGGGTCGCGGGATGCAGGGGCGGGTTCTTCGGTCGGTATTGCTCCCGTCTTCCGGGTACGGTTACTTGAAACGCCGGGATGGTCGATTACCTCATATCAGCCTGGAACTGTATCCCCGCGGAAACAGCCGTTCGGATCAGTTCAGGAAGTCCGGCGAATTTTACCGGTTTATATTCCGGCGTGTATCTTGGCTACATATCTTGCAATCAGAATAGATCCCCGGATGATGTCACCCCGAAACTACCCTTTGTACTTCCTAATCCTTGTTTTACTGCCGATCAGTGCTCTGTGCGCCCAAAAGCCCGCTGCACCGGACGAAGAAAAAAAGGAGGAGAAAGAGAAAAAGCCGGCCTTCAAGGATTACAGCGAGGTGATCACGGAAGAGGCGGAAACAAGCTCGGGTCTTTTTATGACCCACCGGGTGGGGGACAAATACTATTTTGAGATTCCCTTCAACCGCTTGGAAAAAGACATGTTGCTGGTGAGCCGCATTGCGAAAATACCCGCGGGCCTTGGTGGTGGGTACTTCAACGCGGGGACCAAAACCAACGAGCAGTTGGTGAGGTGGAGCCGCAACCACCGAAGCATTCACCTACGGTCGGTTTCCTACAGTAGCGTGGCCGATGCGGAACTGCCCATCAATATTTCGGTACAAAACAATAACTACGCGCCGCTGCTGATGGCTTTCAGGATCGAGGCTTTTAACGAAGATTCGACTGCGGCGGTGGTGACCGTGAACGATCTTTTCCTCACCGACGTGCCCGCCATCAGTGGCCTTTCGCCCGGCATCCGCAAACGGTATAAAGTGAAGAGTTTGGATAAGAAACGCAGTTTCATCAGTCGGCTGGCCGCTTACCCGGAGAACGTGGAGGTGCGTCACGACATGACCTTCAGCGCGGGTGAACCACCGTCAAATTCCCGCACGGGAACCATTTCGATGCAGATGGCGCAGTCCCTCTATCTCCTGCCGGAGGTGCCAATGCAACCGCGTCATTACGATGAACGCATCGGGTGGTTCACCGTCAGCCAGGTTGACTATGGTTCGGAGGCGCTGAAGGCCGACGAGAGAAAGTTCCTTCGCCGCTGGCGCCTCGAGCCCAAAGACCCCGCTGCCTACGCCCGGGGTGAGTTGGTGGACCCGGTAAAACCCATCGTGTATTATATCGACCCGGCAACACCCGTCAAGTTTGTGCCGTATTTCATTCAGGGCATCGAGGACTGGCAAGTCGCCTTCGAGGCGGCCGGTTTCAAGAACGCCATCGTTGCCAGGGAAGCCCCCTCGCCCGAGGAAGACCCCGATTGGAGCGCGGAAGACGCCCGGTTCAGTACCGTTCGTTACGTGGCCAGTACGACCCGCAACGCCGTAGGCCCCAGCGTGAGTGACCCGCGCTCGGGGGAGATAATCGAGTCCGACATCATCTGGTACCACAACCACCTGCGCAGCTACCGCAACCGCTACCTGCTGGAAACCGGAGCAGCGAACCCCTCCGCCCGCACGCTGAAGACCTCCGAAGCCGAGATCGGCGAAATGATGCGGCGGGTGATCAGCCACGAGGTCGGTCATGCGCTGGGGCTGCCGCACAACATGAAGGCCAGTTATGCCTACCCCGTAGATTCCCTGCGCTCCGCCACCTTCACCAACGAGTGGGGGTTGGCAACCACCATCATGGACTACACCCGCTACAATTACGTTGCCCAGCCGGAAGATAAAGGTGTCCGTTGGGTTCGTATGCTGGGCCCCTACGACATTTACGCCATCAACTGGGGATACCGGATGATTCCCGGCGCCAACTCGGCGGAGGCGGAAAAGCAAACCCTCAACGACTGGATCGCCGCAAAAAAGGGAGATCCAGTCTACTTCTTCGGTGCCCGCAACAGCTTCGACCCCAGTTCCCAGACCGAAGCGGTGGGTGACGATCCGGTGAAGGCCAGTACCTACGCGCTGGCCAATCTGAAGCGCGTAGCTCCTAAACTGGCTGAATGGACGGCGACCTCCGGTGAGGGGTATGCTGACCTGTCGGAGCTCTACGGCGAATTGCTCGGGGTTTGGTCGCGCTTCGCCGGCCACGTCACCGCCAACGTGGGCGGGCTTTACGAACTTCGCCAGATCACGGACGACAAGGGCTATACTTTTACCCCCGTTCCGCGTTCTGAACAGGAGCGTTCCATGAAGTTCTTATCGGATCATGTTTTCAGCACCCCGACCTGGTTGCTCCAGGAGAACATTGTTCGCAATATTGGTCCCGACGGTGTACTGCCCCGCATCCGCAGCCTTCAGGAACGGCAACTGAATAACCTGTTGCGCAAAGACCGCCTCGCCCGCATGATGGAACAGCAGGCATTAAAACCAAGCACGGCTTATCCGCTTGCCGACATGCTGAGCGACCTGCGCTCAGGGCTCTGGAGTGAGCTGTTTCGCACGACCGAAATCGATGCATTCCGGCGCAATTTGCAGCGTTCCCACATCACCCGCCTCGGCGTACTGATGAAGGACGATGCCGATAAACGAACGGACGTCAACGCTGCGGCCCGCGCCGAACTTAAGCTGATCGCTGAAATGGCAAAGTCCGCCGCGCCGAAGTACACAGGCATCGTGCGCTACCACCTTGAGGATGTCTCCGCGCTGGTGACGGAAATAGTGAATCCAAAATGATATACGAGCGGTAACCTACTCAACGCATGAAAAAGCCATTACCCATAGCCCTCGCGGCGACCGTACTGCTGGAACTACTCGTTTTTGCCGGAGGCGTGTACCTGCTCGTGCGCAGACTTGGTCTTTTTAGCGACAAGGCGATCAATATCGATACCCAGCGCACGATCTATTTTTCACTGGTTGTCCTTGTTTCCATCAACCTTACAACCCGGCTGATCAAGTGGTGGTACCGACGACGGGGGTACGCCAGAAAACGCGGCGTGAAGAACTTCATCTTCGGGGTGGAGAATATCCGCATACTGCTACTGATCGCCCTGACCGTGTTTGCCTTCTTTTCCCTGCTGGGGGTGGAATTCAGTCGGCTGTTCACCTCCCTGAGTATCGTTGCGGCGGCCATTGCCATCATTTCAAAAGAATTCGTCAACGACCTGATCGTGGGAATGTACTACAGTTTTTCGGACACCTTTGAGGTGGGTGACTTCGTAAAATTTCACGGCCATAAGGGCAGGGTGGTCGATATCGGTCTGCTGAAGGTTAAAATCATGAACGATAATGATGACCTGGTGATCCTGCCCAACAGCAAAGTCTACTACGAAGAGATCATCAATTACACCCGCCGGGATGTCCGGCTGATGAGCATCGATTTTGAGATCGATATTAAAATGGTGGGCGACATAAATTCCCTGGAGAGCAAGCTGATCGATGCAATATCTAAAAATGCCGACCACATCGAACCGAATTCTTACAACCTGAAGATAATGGAAGTAAAGAAGGATTATATGGAGTTGAAGTTTCAGTACCGGTTACTGACGGAGACGGCGCAGGTGCGGCAGCAGATCAAGCGTGATACCGTGCGGGAGGTTTATTCATACGTCTCCGCTCACCAGCCGGACCTCGTTGCGAAGGACTCTACGCAGGGAACCCGAACGCTAACAAAATAATCCCGTGTCTGTAAGTTAGAATCTCAGGAATTAAAAGCGGTCCGTGCCGTAAATTCTAGCGCTAGTCCCTAACTTTAGCAGGTAACCCACGTTTTGGTAACATGCTTAAGGTCGTAAATTCATTGTTCAGGTCTTACATCGGTCGCTACCGTAAGGAACTGGAGATGCACTATGACGACCCCTTGCGGCTGCAGAAGGACGTGCTGCTCAATATTCTCAAGAATAACCGGGCGACGGTATTCGGACGGGAACACGACTTTTACGAACTCATAAAATCTCCGGGAGCTTTTTCCGAAACGATCTGCGTTCGAACTTACGAGCAACACCTCCCGTATCTGGAAAGAATACTGAAGGGTGAAAGCCGGGTACTTACTGCTAATTCTCCGGACTTTATTTCCACCACCAGCGGAACGACCGGAGCAGCCAAGTACCTGCCGTTGTCCCACAGTGCCGTCAGTGAAATACACCTGAAGGGTAGTTGGATGAGCCTGGCCTGCCTGTACGCCAAGGATGAGGATGTTCAGGTATTCAGTTCAAAGAACCTACTTGTCGGGGGAGCTTTAAAGGGAATACATCCTACGGCCGGCGTTCCGCAGGGCGACATCAGTGCCGTCATCATTCAGTCCATTCCGCGCGTCATGCGGTCCTTCTACATTCCCGACATCGACCTGGCCACTGCGGTCAACTACGAGGATAAAATCGAGCAAATTGCCCAATTGGCGGCCCGCGAACCGGGGATTACGACCCTCGGCGGAGTACCAACCTGGAATCTTCCGTTGTACCGTCGCATCCTGGAAATTCACGGCGGTAACAATATGCTCGACGTTTGGCCCGAAGCACGGGTATTTAAACACGGCGGCGTGAACTTCGCCCCGTACCGCAAACAGTTTCAGCAACTTTTCCCTCGCAAAGATTTCATCTACCAGGAAATTTATAACGCCACGGAAGGTTTTTTCGGGGTGCAGGACCGGGATGACCTCCGGACAATGCTGTTGTTGTTAAGTGCCGGTGTTTATTATGAATTCATACGGTGGGAGGATTATCAGGCGGGGGAGACGGACGAGGCCTTCGACCTGTCCGGCGTCGCTACCGAAACGATCTACGTCATGCTCATCACTACCGCCGCCGGCCTTTACCGCTATCCGATGGGGGACCTGATCGAGTTTACCGAAACGGATCCTTTCCGCATTCGTATCCTGGGGCGTACCCAGGAATTCATCAATGCTTTCGGGGAAGATCTCCTGCGGGTGGAAGCTGAAGGAGCGTTGCTGGAGGCTTGTCGCCGGAGCGGAGCAGCGGTCCGGGAATTCACCGTAGGGCCGGAGTACATCGGCTTGAACTGTTGCGGACGCCATCACTGGGTGATCGAATTTGATCGTCCGCCCGTAGACATCGAAGATTTTAACCGTTGCCTCGACGAGCAGCTGATGCTCGCCAACTACAACTACGCCGGTAAGCGTGGCAACGATTACGCCATCAAGCGCCACAAGCTTACCGTGGCTCCCAACGGCTTTTTTCGATCCTGGATGAAAGGCCGGGGCAAAATGGGGGGACAACATAAAGTGCCCCGGTTGGCCAATCACCGACGCATCCTGGAGGACGTGCTGGCCCGGTTGAAAGCAGGGGGATCCAAGTCTTCGTGGTAAAATACTTATTACGCCTTTTCTATCTGACGGCAACCTCGGTGAATGCACTCTCCGCGAGTAGGTACGGGGGCCGTTTGGGAAGAATCTACTTTGGCCAAATAAATTTTAGTAAAATATTTCTCGCCGTAGTCAACGAATCGAGCTGCTACATCGTTACAGTATCGCACCTTTAAAAACAACTATTAACATCGTAAGCTTCGTAGGGGATTTTCCCTCGCTTACCCAATCCGCACCTTTGATGATTATACTTTGGCTGACTTTATAGTCTTAGACACACCCATATCGTTTGCCGGACCAAACTCGTTTAGCAAAACCTCAAAATGAATTACGTGACCCCTTCTCGGGCGTAAGCGCTCTTAGCGTTTGCTGCGGTGTTGGTGCGACTTTATTTTTCATTCAACCCTTTTAACCATGAAAACTTTTAAACTTCTTGGCCTGCTGGCCGCCCTCTTTATTATTGTTACCACTGCAGCCTGCGGCGGAGATGATGACAATCCTGATTTTATTTTCCAGAATGCTTTCAGAGTCTCCGGCATCACCCACCCGCTGAATGGTGTGGCTTTCGGGGGTGATGACCCTTTCGAAAGTGATGAACCCGACAGCCTGTACAGCATCATTCTCGTAGACGATGGCTACTCATTAAACGCAGACACTACGCTGATAGGTACGGGCAGTGGCATGTTATTCTTTTTCAAGTCAAACTCAACGAACGGCTTACCGGATGGTCGATACAACGTGGTGGAAGATTTAGACACGGCTGCACCAATAGTTGTGGTTAGCTACGTGGTGAACGGACTGGCGGAAGACCTGATCTTCGGCGATGACATACTGGAAGATGGTAGTGTGACCGTTGGTACGGATGGTGCGATGCGTACACTTATCTTTGACGGAACCGATGCAAACGGAAACACCCTTACGGGGTCTTATTCGGGTGAATTAAGGATTAATTGAAGTTCCAATAAGATCTCGTGCGGGCAGCTGTTTCTTGATGTTTACCGATCGTTTGTCTCTAAACAAAGTGACTGATTTGGTTCACTTTATAGCTTCTCATGCTGCTGCTTCAAATATCAATTCTTTGCATCCGGCGTCCGCGCCCCTAAATTTTGATTCTACAGAACCGGAAAGATTGTTCGTAAAGATCGATGACACTGATCCGGCACATTTTCACAATAAACTCCATTAATATGAATACCTTTAAATTCCTCGGCCTGCTGGCCATCTTTTTCACCTTTACCGCTTGTGGCGATGACGACGCGCCCGTGGCTCCGGCCGTCGTTAATGAGTACATCATTGACGGTGTATCCAATCCCCTCAGTAAAGGTTTCCTAGTGCCTGACTTCTTCGATCAGGGAACCGACAGTGTTTTCACTGTTTTGCTTGGCAGTGCGGACCTGAACTATGACGCTGACGACGTTGCATTCGAAGGCGATGATACCGGCGACGTAGTGATCCTTTTATTTCAGTCCGACAACGTCAATACCCTGACCGACCGGACTTACAACTACACCGACAGCTTTGATGATAATGAAGTTAGTTTTGGTGGATTCGTAAGTGACAACACGGGTGTGGAAGAAGCCTTTAACGCTCCTGAAATTCAGTCAGGTTCCGTTACCGTTGGAACCGACGGTACCAGACGCACTTTCGTATTCAACTTTACGCTTGATAACGGTGAAGCCGTCACCGGTGGATATTCGGGTGATCTTGAACTGGTCGAGTTTTAGTAAGAACCAAACAGCATACTAGTCGGGCCGATGCAGGGAAATTTGCATCGGCCCGCTTTTTTTTAATTAGCACTCTCAAACAGGTAACTGAAAAGATGATAGTTGTTGTAACGCTAAGGCCTCTTGCACCGGCATCAACAATGATCTCTACTGTTAATGGCCAACCGTAGCACTTCCTCAACGGCAAGGAATGCTGTTTCCAACCGGTTATACCCTGAAATAATTTTAAGATTTCGCGCCGCGTAAATTTTCCGGTACTCCGCAAACAGTTGCTTCCGCTGACCCGGGTCCGGGGTTTCGCGCTGGGGGTCCGGCTGCCAGGGAAGGTCGGGTTGGCAGAGCAGCACGAGATCGTAAGGCCGCTCCGCTACCGCCGCGGAGACGGAAGGGATGTCCAGTTTGTACTTAAATCTTGCCCAAAGATGGATCACTGCCGGACCGGTATCGCAAAACAGGAAAGAGGCATTTGATTTGCGGGCTTTGTCCTCCGAGTTCTTCTGCGCTTCCCAAATCAAAGCCAGATCCTGTTCGTCGTAGTGTCCGTTGGTGTCTTTCAGGTACTCCCGGGCGGCCTCCCGCACCATTAAGCCGTCGAACGCCCAGGCCAGGTTTCTGCTCAATGTAGATTTCCCCGATGATTCCGGACCGGTAACGAGAACGGTAAATGGAGTATTGATCTCTTGATTTTTTAACGCTTCAGTTCAATCTTTTCCTTTTGCTTCGCCGCTTTTGCCTTCTGCTGAGACCCCTTCATCTCCTCGCCCAGCTGCTGACTGGCGATGAAACTGGCGGTCATTTGTGAAAGCATGTCGGAGCCCGCGTTGGGGGAATTCGGCAGCATGATCAGGTTGGAGTTCACGTTCTCACCCATACTCTGCAGCGTATCGTAGTGCTGGGTAACGACGATGAGCGCAGAAGCTTCCTGGCTATTAATGCCTACGGAGTTCAGAATATCGACCGACTCTTCGAGACCCTTGGCGATCTCCCGGCGCTGATCGGCAATACCCTGACCCTGCAGTCGCTTCGATTCCGCTTCCGCCTTGGCTTTGGCGACGATGCGGATGCGGTCGGCCTCCCCTTCGTACTCCGCGGCCAGCTTTTCGCGCTCGGCAGCGTTGATCCGGTTCATGGCGGATTTTACCGTGGCGTCGGGGTCGATGTCGGTCACCAGGGCACGGACGATGTTGTAGCCGTAATTCTCCATTGCCTCCTGCAGTTCGGATTTGATGGCGTTGGCGATGTCGTCTTTACGCTCGAATACATCATCGAGTTTCATCTTGGGCACCTCGGCGCGAACGACGTCGAAGATATAGGAGTTGATCTGCTCGTCCGGATTGGCCAGTTTGTAAAAAGCATCGTACACGCTGTCTTCCCCAACGACGTACTGCACACCGACTTTGAGTTTTACGAATACATTATCCTTGGTCTTCGTCTCCACGTTAACGTCGAGCTGGCGGACCTTCAGACTCATCTTTCCGGCAACCTTATCAATAAAGGGCATCTTGAAGTGAAGCCCCGGACCCCGGATGGAAGTAAAGCGGCCCAGACGTTCCAGTACGGCCATCGACTGCTGCTTGACGGTGTAAAAGGCTCCGTTGGCAATCAGGAAGGCAATGAAGAGTAATACGATTAAGGCAATTGGCATAACGATAGTTTGTTTGTTGGAGACAATATAAGGCTAAAGCGATTAAGTGGGGTGGGTGTTTAAGACGATCATCCCTTGCGCATCGATAAACATAACTACCCAACTCCTGAACGTTGGTTCGGAGTCGATGTGACCTTCTCTTGAAGTACACGTCACAATGGCGTCTTCCGGAGAGAAAAGCACATTAGCCGCTTCCGCCCGGTACCGCAGATAAAGAACAAGTTTTCATGATATGAATATGGGTTTTTAGGTGTTTTTCAGGAGGGCCGGAACTAAGTTCCGGCCCTCTCTTTATTATGCCCGCAATACCCGTTAGAAGTCTCGGTGTGTATCGGGCAATATCCCTTATTTTCGGCCGGTACACACCTCCTGCCCTGAATCCGTAGACACAACCCCGCTGAATTTCATATGATCTTAGCCCGTAGACGCTTCGGCCAAGCCGATGCAATTCACTTTTTAGAAAAATGTGACCATCCGGCACAACATCCGTCATAATGGTGTACGAAGGAAACAGGAGGTTTTAACTACTACTTTTCTACTATCGTACTTAGGTTTTTCATGATATGAATATGGGTTTTAGGTGTTTTCAGGAAGGTCCGGGCGTCAGCTTCGGACCTTCTTCTTTTTTACTAATTCTTAACCGGCTTTTAAATCTTCTCCTACCTTTGAGGTTCAGCGCGGCTTTACGGAACATCGTCCGTCAGTAGAACCTTTATCAACCTCTTTATCAAGTGACTCCTGAAACCTATCAGCTAGCCGATCTGACCAACTTTATCCAGCGCGTCTTCGCCCTCAACATCCCCGAACCGGTGTGGGTGGCGGCCGAACTGGCTTCGGTGAATGAATCGCGCGGACATCTCTGGCTGACACTGGTCCAGAAAGATCCGGTTTCGGATGAGATCGTCGCCCGGTTAGAGGGCGTCGTGTGGTTGAATAAACTGCGGGAGCTGCGACAAAACCACGGTAAGAGACTCCTCGATGGCCTCCTTCAGCAGGGGATGTCGGTCAGAATGAAGGTCAGCGCTAACTTTCACGAGCGCTACGGTCTCCGTCTTTCGGTAGAAGAAGTCGATGCGGCGCACTCCATCGGCGAGCTGGAGCGCCGCCGTCAGCTTACCCTCCAGCGGCTTACCGCCGAAGATCTGCTGGACCGCAACGCCCGCGTTCCCCTGCGATTGGCCCCACAGCGGCTGGCCATAATTTCTTCCGATACGGCCGCCGGTCTGGCCGACTTCCGCGCGCAGCTAGAGGCCAACCCCTACGGCTACCGGTTCAAAACAAAAATTTTCACCGCCGCAATGCAGGGCGTGCAAACGAGTCCGGAGATACTGCGGCGGCTGCGGGAAATACGCCGCAACTGGCCGGACAGTTTTGACGTGGTAATCATCGTGCGGGGTGGGGGAGGCCGCACCGACCTGGCGGCCTTTGATGAAGAACAACTTTGCCGGGCCGTAGCAGAATACCCCCTGCCCGTGCTGGTTGGCGTAGGACACGAAACCGACGACACGCTGCTCGATCGCGTTGCCCACCAGAGTTTAAAAACCCCCACGGCTGCGGCCGTCTTTATCGTCGAGCGACTGGTGTATACCGAAGCAAGGGTGCTCCAACTAGGCCGTCAGCTCAACGCCGCCGGTCGCCTTGAAATCAACAATGAGTTCCCCCGGATCGATCGGCTTGCAGTCGCCGTTCGCCGCTCCGCCTCTACGGCGATCAGTTCGGAAACTAATCGCCTCAAGCTCATTGAACGCGATCTACGGCAGTTGCCCGCCCGCTCCCTCGCCTCCGCCGGCGACCGGTTGAATCATCTGGAACAGCTGCTCACTGCACTGCGCCCCGAAACAACCCTGGCCAGAGGATATGCTCTGCTGAGCCAGCGGGGTAAGCTGATCACCGACCCCGACGATATTGCTTCCGGTGAGGTCAAAGTGCGCCTGCGATCAGGCAGCACGAAACTGAACAAAGACTGATCGGCAGGCGACCTAACCGGTTAAATAAACAAACGGTCCGTCGTCGGACTTAACCGCCAATCATCTACCCCGTATCTTTGCAAATAATCCCAACTTACCAGCGTTATTCATCCCATGTATCCTAAATTCCTTTGCCTGGTCCTCTTATTGGGGCTGTCCTCAATCGTGTTGGGGCAAAGGTGCGGTTTTACGGATACCATCCCCATCGGACAGCAGGGACTTTCCGACGTCATGATCGACATTGAAAACTACCTCAACAATGATCTTTCCGACGCCGGACAAGGTCTTTGCGGGGTTTCCGTTTACTTTCAGCATTCTTATGTTTACGATTTTTCCATCACCGTCATCAGCCCGGCCGGGCAGTCGGTGGAATTGGTGGGACCGATCAACGCCCAGACCCGCCCCGCCACCAGTCTTGCCCGCTGGTTCATCGACTTCAACGCCTGCGCCGAAGTGCCCGTGCCCGATCCCGGCGCTTCCGGGCAATGGAACAACAATTCCCTTTACAACTGGCCGGCATTCGGCCTCTACCGGGGCAGTTATGCGCCCGCAACCGGTTGTTTCGAGGACTTGAATACGGGACCGGTAAACGGCGACTGGACGTTCAGTTTCAACACGACGCGGGCCAACGAGCAGGGGCGCGTCACTTACCTCCTGCTGGAGTTTTGTGATGACCGCAACGCTCAAGGCCCCTGTTGTTTTGCCGACGCGGGTACCTTGCAGCCGATCCCCGATCTGGAGTTTTGTGAGCAAACCCCCGACGTGCCGCTTGGCCTCACCCCCCGCTACCGCCGTCCCCGACCGGATCCATCTCTCTATGGCTATACCTACGCCATTGCACGAAACGATTCCGTGCTGGCTACCCAGGAGCAGGTGAACCTGGGTAATCTGCGGGCCGGTACCTACGAGATCTGCGGCCTGAGTTACCGCCTGGGAGAACTCAGCCAGTTCGCTGTGGACGGCAGCCGCACCTTCAATGCTCTACGTCAGGATTTCGCCTCGGCGAATCCTTCGATGTGCGCAAGCCTGACCCCGGTCTGCCAGTTCGTCGATCTGTACCCCATTCCCGATACCACCTTTGTGGAGGCCCAAATTTGTGATGGCGGCGTTTTCCGGGTGGGTAATTCTGCTTACACGACTACTGATATCCACACCACCACCCTCACCGGACGGGCGGGCTGCGACAGCACCGTAGTTCTCGATCTCGAGATCGTGACCTTGTTACGCGCCACGCTCGATACCACGATCTGTGCCGAAGCGGTTTATCCGCAGGATGGGAACCTATATACTATTCCGGGCACTTACGTCGACACCGTGCTCTCTTACCTTGGCTGCGACAGCATCATCACGCTCAACCTGGACGTCGCGCAACCCATTGTAAAGGATACCGTTACGGCAATTTGCGGTGGAACTTCTTTCCTGATCGGCACCGAGGCTTTCACGACCACCGGCGTATTCACCCGCACCATTCCTGCGGTAAACGGCTGCGACTCGGTGGTCAATCTCGACCTGGTCGTACTCGATCCGATGATCGTGATCGCTCCGGTGCCGGCCGGACTCACCTGCGATGATCCGCTGGTAACGCTGGACGCTTCGGGCAGCACTTTCGGTAATCCGCTCAACCGGGGCGTATGGAACAACGCCGCCGGTGAAGAGCTCAGTTTTGCGCGCTCCATCACGGCGGACAGCGCGGGGCTGTACATCTACGAGCTGACGCACATCGAGCGCGACGTGGGATGCACGGTGACTGACACGATCGATCTGCGTGATTTTCGTTTGGACGTCATGATAGATCTGGCGCTGACGCAGGTGCAATGTAACGGGTTGGAAGAGCAGTGCCGCTTCATCTCCTGCCGGAACCCGACGCCGGGTATCGAAGCTGCCGCCACTCCGACCGGGCCGGCGTACGATTACCAGTGGAGCGTACCCCCCGGTGGTAACATCATCGGAGCCGGGAATACACCCGGGATCATCGTAGACGCTCCCGGTACTTACCGGCTTTCCGTTATGGATCCCGCTACCGGTTGTCGTCAGGATACGCTTTACACCATCGGGCTTGATACCCTGATTCCCTCCGTCAGTTTCACCGGCAATGAGCTGCTCAACTGCGCCGTCGATTCGATTACCCTCGTGGCGGATACCCTTCAGGCCAATGCGGACAGCCTTACTTTCGTATGGACCGGTAGCTGCCTGCCCGGGCCAGTTGTCGGCAGCAGCATTACCCTCGGCTGTCCCGGCCGGGTTACCCTGTCCGTCAGCAACCGGTTCAGTGGATGTTTGCGGGATACTACCTTTGCCGTAGCGCAGGACCTCTCCCCATCAAATATCGACCTTGCACCCGCGGCCGCGCCCCTATCCTGCTACTTTCCCGAACGGATGCTCGACGCCTCCGGAAGCAACTCCGTCAACGGGCAAGCCTACTACTGGGTGCACGAAAGCGGACCCGACACCGTAGGCTTTTCTTCCGTTTACCCCGCTACGGTAGCCGGTACCTACACGCTTACGGCGGTCGACGTACGCAGCCTTTGTTCAGCCAGCGCCACGGTCATGATCCCTGCGGATACCCTGCCGCCGATGGCCGATTCCGGAGCGGACACCCTCGCCCTGAACTGCTTCAACCCGGAGTTCACGCTGGGCGGTCCCGGTACCAGCACCGGACCTGAATTCCGGTACAGCTGGGTGCAGGTTGGGGAGCCACTCGATACCCTGGGCCGGGAGCGGACCTTATTCGTTGAAGATCCCGGTGGTTTCTTTCGCCTCGCCGTCACCAACGTCGACAACGGCTGCATCACTACCGACCAGACCCGCGTGCTGCTGGAACTGGATACCCCCGTGGTTCGCATCGCCCTGCCGCTCGACTTCGATTGTTTCGTCGATTCCGTTGCCCTGGACGCCCGCATGACCAACCTGGATTTCGATAAGGTCACCATCTGGACGGGCCCCTGTCTGGCTCCCACGCTGGATACCAACCTGACCTACGCCTACTGCCCGGGGACCTATCATTACAGCGTCATCAACCAGCAAACCGGTTGCCGTAGCCGCGACTCCGTAACCATCGAACTGGCCGATAACAGCGTGGTGGCCGTTTTGCCGGATTCCGCCTTCATTGATTGTAACAGCGGTGAAACCCGGCTCGACCGCAGTGCCGGCACCGATGCCCCGGTCGTCCGATGGTTTCGGGACGGTGCTCCGATCGATCTGATCGGCCAACAACCCCTGGTGACCGTTCCCGGGGAATACACGCTGGTGCTGGGCAACTTCAACGAGAGCTGTCTTGACACCGCCCGCACGCTGGTGGTGGCCAACTGTCCAGCCCTTGCCGTGGTCGTTCCACCGGACAGCCTCACCTGTACTACCGGCCTGGTACTGCTCGATGGTCGCGCGGCGGTTCCTTCCGCCGGCCCGAACGTGACCACCGAATGGCTGATTCCGCCCGGGGCCACTACCCGCAGCGAAGCCAATGAGCGCTTACTGACGGTTTTTAGTCCGGGAAACTACGGCTTCGTTTTGCGCAACCTGATCTCGGGAGACATCGACACCTCCTTCGTCGAGGTGATTCGCAACGTCACGCCACCGGTTGCCGATGCGGGAGAGCGCGGCCGCATCGATTGTTACGAACCTACCCTTACGCTAAGCGGCGCGGGCAGTTCCGAGGGACCGGTTTATGATTATTTATGGACGAATACCGGCGACGATACCCTCGGCCTGCTCCGGGAAGTGGACGTAAGCCGCGGCGGCGTATACCTGTTGCGGGTCACCCAGCGGGTGACGGGGTGTTCCAGTGTTGATAATGTTCGGGTAATCAGTGATTTAGATGTGCCCGACTTAAACTTTACTTCAGCGGTTTTACCCTGTGACACGGTAGACTTCCGACTTGCCGTCATCCCGGATGAAAGCGGTATTTACACGTACAATTGGCGCGGCGCGGGCATTCTGGCTCAGGCGGACAACGATACCGTAAGGATAAGTTCCGTCGGCACTTATGCCGTAGAAGTAACGAACGTCGATAACGGTTGCCGGGTAACGGACAGTATTGTTGCCACCCGCCTTCCCTGTCCGCCCTTTCCCATTTTGGCCGACACCAGCCTTACCTGTAAAAGCGATGCCGTTGAGCTGATCACCGGCTTCCGGGAACCCTGCCGGGGATGTAGCTTTTCCTGGCGCAGGAACGGTGTGGCCATTGCGGGAGAGACGGATATTTCCCTCACGGTCAGTGAAACGGGCGTTTACCGCATCGTCGCCATCAACCAGTTCGGCCTGAGGGGCTTCGCCGAGGCAACGGTGACCGATGCCCGCTTTGTCCCGACCGGTGATGCCGGTCCGGACGAAGTATTGACTTGCTCGGTCACCGAAGTACTGTTGGGCGGTGTTGCCGATGATAACCGTTTTCCCTACACGTACCAGTGGCTGGGACCCGACGGCAACCCGGTAGCCGGGGCCCGTTCGGATACGCTCAGGGTTGGTAGCGGTGGTCTTTATCAACTAGAAACCACTAATACCTTCAGCGGCTGTAGTTTGCTGGATACGGTGCGGGTGACGTACGATACCGTTCATCCCGTGTCGAACGCCGGCGATTCCCGCCTGCTGGACTGCAACAATAAACGCCGGGTGCTCGACGGTATTAACTCCACGCTGGGTCGCCGCTACGTGTACCGCTGGAGTGGCGGACCATCCATTGCCTGTATGGAGGGAAGCAACACCCTGAATCCACTCGTGCGCTGCGGAGGAGAATACACCCTGGTAGTGACGGATACGATCAATGGCTGTACGGATGCATCGCGGGTAAACGTGGGAACGGACGAAGCGCTTCCCGTCGTAATTCCTTACCCCGATACCAGCGTTAATTGTGCCAGGGATACGCTGTTGCTGGAAGGCCGGGACATTACCCGCCCCAACATAGATTTTGGCTGGGAAGAGGTATTGCCCGGCGGTAACCGGCCCCTGAGCGATCTAGTACCCGGCGTTCTGGAAGTGACCGGTGCCGGTACTTTCCGTTTCTTCATCCGGGACCGGGATAACGGGTGCTTCAACGATTTCAGTGTCAACGTGACGGCAGATCTGACGTTGCCTACGGTATCCGCGAGCGCGGCCGATACTTTCTTTTGCGCACTTGATTCTTTGCTGGTTTCAGGTGCGGGGAGTATTGTCAGCGACCTGGAACCCGTCTTCAGCTGGTCGTCGCAAACGGGGTTTTTCGTGAATGAAGCGGACAGTGCCGTGGCGTCGGTCTTTCAGCCCGATACCTACTACCTCACGGTTACCGACCCCCGAAATTCCTGCGTGGGACGAGACAGCGTGGTGATCTTTCGCGACATTCAGGCCCCGATAGCCGATGCCGGGGCCGACGTAACCCTGACGTGTGACCGCCGGCAAGTACAACTTAACGGCAGCGGGCTGACCATCAGCGGGCAAGCCACTTACGCCTGGACCAACCGCAACGGCGTCGACATATCCGCGGCCAACACCACGATGCCGACGGTGGACAGCACCGGCAGGTTCCTCTTTACGGTTACCGACCCGGCAAACGACTGCTCCGGGGCCGACATCGTGGAGGTGATGGAGGATACCATTCCCCCCATGGCCCGTATCTTAGCGCAGGAAGGGCTGGCGATCAGTTGTCTCCGGCCCGAGGTGAGTTTGTCCGGCCGTACGCTAAATACCCCCGTCGGGATGGCGGGCTTCCGTTGGCAGGGGCCTCCGGGTTCCGGGCCTGAGGATCCGAACCTGCGAAACATCACGGCAGCCAGTTCCGGCAATTATCGCCTCATCGTTAACAACACCCGCAATGGCTGCCAGGACACTGCGTTCATTGCGATCACCGAAGATTTTGTTCTGCCGGTATCCGTTCTTGAGCCCCCGGAGGAGCTTACCTGCATCCGGGACAGCGTAGTACTTCGACGCGAGAACCCGAATAATGATCCCGCATTTCGCTTTGAGTGGCGTGACGAAGGGGACAACGTGATCGCCGATACCGAAGAACTGCGTGTATTCGATCCCGGTACGTACCGGCTGATCACGACCGACGGGGGAAACGGGTGCCGCGACACCACCTCGACCGTCGTTAATGCGGATCTGGTTTTACCGGAGGTAGTTCTTCTGGAGCCGCTTGTGCTTAATTGCTTCCGCTCCGAGACCTTTATCGACGGAACGGGCAGCAGCCAGGGAAATGAATTTATCCTTGACTGGACCAGCCCCTCAAACAGCCACACGGGTGGAGACGATCCCTACCGGGTTCGGGGTACCGAACCGGGTTTTTACTTTCTGGACGTCGTCAACCGGGAGAACGGGTGTCGGACGGTTGACAGCGTAGAACTGATCGTCGAGGCGGTGTCGATCGACGGGCTGACGGTGGAAGTGGACCAACCGGCCTGCGAAGAGGACCGGGACGGCAGCGCGGTTGTGACCGCCGTTGAAGGCGGAACGCCTCCCTTCCGCTACCGGCTCAATGGAGGGCTGATAACCGACCGGGTCAGCTATGAGGGCTTGCCGATCGGTAACTATCGGTTGGAAGCAATCGGGGCCGACGGATGTGCCGAAACGGAAAGCTTTTCGGTGCTGGAAGGCACCACTCCGGTGGTTGATTTGCGCCCGGATACGCTGATCCGGTTAGGCGACAGCGTGCGGCTGGATTTTACCACGAATTTTCCCAACTGGGATACCCTTATCTGGACGAGTGGCGGTCCGCTGCCTGCGCTTCAGTCGGACAGCGCCATTACGGTTCGTCCGCTCAGTTCGCGGTCTTACCGACTGGTGATCAGAGACGATGAGGGCTGTTCGGCGACCGACGTGATGGTGGTGGATGTGAATGGGCAGGTGGAGGCCTACGTGCCGACTGCTTTCAGCCCTAATAACGATGGCAACAACGATCTTTTGCGTCCTTTTGCGGGAACGCAGGTGCAAAGGTGGCTGACATTCAAAGTTTATGACCGCTGGGGAGAACTTGTCTACGATATGGCCCAAGATGCCGCCCAAAGCACCGAGGATTTCGGCTGGGACGGGCGGCTGGATGGCCGGCCCCTCAGTCCGCAGGTATTTGTCTGGGAGCTTGAATTCGAATTATTGGACGGGGCGGTGATCAAGCGATTCGGACAGACGATAATGCTGCGGTAGGTGTAATGGTTAAGGTCATAACTGTAGTGCCGGTTGTTCCCCGGCCCGCGCTCTTTTGTCTGTTTCCGGCCGGAAACCACGACGCAGGAAGTGCTTAGCCATTGTACAAATATTTTCAAATGGTCACCGGATTACTTAGGTGATAAGCTAACTTTGCTTTTACATTAATCCAACCCCAAATAATTATACCAATGGCCACGACAACATCTTCTCCCCTAAGCGACCGGGTAACGCGCATGAAAGAATCCGCTACGTTGAAAATGGCTGCTCTCGGCCGTGAGGTGAAAGCCCAGGGGCACGACGTGATCAGCCTCAGCCTCGGCGAGCCCGATTTCGATACCCCGGTACACATCAAGGACGCCGCCAAGGCCGCTCTGGATGCCGGGCAGACCAAGTATACGCCCGTTCCCGGCACCGCCGAACTTCGGCAGGCCATCTCGGATAAGTTCAAGCGGGAGAACGGGCTCGATTACGCCCCCGCCCAGATCGTTGTCAGTACGGGGGCTAAACAGTCGATTGCCAATGTAGCCATGGCGCTGCTGAATAAAGGGGATGAAGTCGTCATCCTTGCTCCTTACTGGGTGAGTTACTCGGCGATCGTAAAGGTGGCCGGTGGCGTACCGATCACCGTTGGTGCCGGCATCGAAGAAGATTATAAAGTTTCCGCCGCAGCCATCGAATCGGCCATTACCGACCGGACCAAATTTATCCTATTCTCGTCACCGTGCAACCCCACCGGCTCTGTTTACACCGCCGAGGAACTGGCCGCAATCGCTACAATGCTGGAAAAATACCCCCACGTTTACGTAGTGGCGGACGAAATTTACGAACACATCAACTTCACCGGCAAGCACGCCAGCATCGGTACCATGCCAGAAGTAAAGGATCGTACCATCACCGTCAACGGCTTCTCGAAAGGATTTGCCATGACGGGCTGGCGACTGGGCTATATCGGTGCGCCGCAGAACATCGCCAAAGCTTGCGCCAAGCTCCAGGGCCAGAACACCTCCGGGGCTAACAGCATCGCCCAGGCCGCCGGCACCCACGCCCTGAACTCCAGCCTGAAACCAACCCAGGAGATGCGCGCCGCTTTTGAGAAACGCCGCGAACTCATCATCGAGGGATTGGGACAGATCGAGGGCCTTAAAGTGAATCGTCCGCAGGGAGCATTCTATATTTTTCCGGACGTAGCGGCATTTTTCGGCAAGTCGAGCGGAGAATACACGATCAATAATTCCGACGACCTGTCCGAGTACCTGCTGATGAAGGCACACGTGGCTACGGTCGGCGGTAGCTCATTCGGCGCTCCCACCTGTATCCGCATCAGCTACGCGGCTTCCGAGACGCAACTCACGGAGGCGGTCGCGCGCATCAAGCGGGCGTTGGAAGCATTGTCCTAAGCAGCATCTTGATCGAAAACTCAAGAACGGATCAGTAGCCCGCAACATCATCATCGGGATTGCGGGGATCGGCGGCGGCAACGAGTGTACCGTCCGGCAGGCGCTGAATGGCTTTAATCTTGGCCATGTAAGTGATCTCGTGCAGGGTATGCCCCATAGCCGTAAGGGAGTCGCGTACGGGCGCTGAAATAGAACCCTTTTCCACCACGATCCGGTCGGGTAGCCACTGGTGATGAAAGCGGGGAGCCTCAACGGCTTCGAACAGGGGCATTCCGTAATCGACGACGTTGAGAAAGGTCTGCAGTACGGCCGTAATGATGGTGGACCCCCCGGGTGCGCCCAGCACCATGAATAGTTCCCCGTCTTTATCCACGATGGTGGGGGTCATACTGGAGAGCATGCGTTTGCCGGGCCGGATGGCGTTGGCTTCCTTTCCCACCAGACCAAACATATTGGGTACGCCGGGCTTGGAACTGAAGTCGTCCATTTCGTTGTTGAGCAGAAAACCGCCGCCGTCGACCATGACCTTGCTGCCGAAATTTCCGTTCAGGGTGGTCGTGATCGCAACGGCATTTCCGAGAGAATCCACGATACTGATGTGGGTGGTTTCGTAGCTTTCGCGGATGACATAATTTCCGGCCGTGATGTCGTCGGAGGTGCCGGCGGAATCCGGACGGAAGTTGGCCATACGCGCGGCCAGGTACCCGTCATCCAGCAACGAGTCGATCGGTATGTGATAGAAGTCGCTGTCACCGAGATATTCCGCCCGATCGGCGTAAGCGCGGCGCATGACTTCGGCGGTAGCATGAACCGCCCGGGTGGATTGGAACCCGAATTTGCCGAGCGGGTAGGGCTCCAGCATTTCTATCATCTGGGCGAGGCAAACGCCGCCGCTGCTGCTGGGGGGCATGGAAATGACCCGGTACCCTTTGTATTCTTTGGTGATGGGCTTGCGCCAGGTGGCCTCGTAGCTTTTCAGGTCTTTATGGGTGATCAGGCCGCCGCCGGAGTTCATTTCGGCGACGATAAGGTCGGCCGTTTTGCCGGTATAAAAGCCGGGAGCTCCCTGGTCACTGATGCGGGTAAGCGTAGCGGCAAGGTCGGGTTGTTTGATCAGGGAACCCTCCACCACGTTTGTATCCAGGAAGGGCATGGATGCTTCGTTAAGGTCGGTGAAATCGGTATGGTATTTTTTGAACCGATCGACCTCGCTCTGGCTAATGCGGTAACCTTTGGTGGCTAAATCAATGCTGTATTTTACCAGTTCCGTCCAGGGTTTGGAGCCGTATTTTTTGTGCATCGCCTCGATGCCGGCCACCGCACCGGGTACGCCTACGGCCAGATGCCCCCTGGTGCTTAGTCCGGGAATCACGTCACCGGCATCATCAAGATACATGTCCCGACCGGCCGCAGCGGGCGCGCGTTCACGGTAATCGAGGGCATCAATGTCTCCGTTTGCCGCGCGGTAGACCAGGAAACCGCCGCCACCGATGTTGCCGGCGCGGGGGTAAACGACGGCCATGGCCAGTTTTACGGCCACGGCGGCATCGATGGCATTACCACCCTTTTTAAGTACGTCGAGCCCAACCTCAACGGCCAAAGGGTGAGGGCCGGCTACCGCCGCCCGGGAAAAGGTAGCCGTTTTCTGAGCGGTGTAATCCGGTTTTGGTGTTTCACGACAGGCGCCGGACAGTAATAATAAGCAAAACGTTGGTAGAAAGACTTGAATTTTCATCGGGTGGTAAATGGTGAGAAAGCAGATCGGGAGTAAGATAGTGGCAATGAATGAAAGAATTGAATCGGTGATGTGAATATTACTCATCCAGAATTTTCTATATATAAAAAATTGAACAGGATTTTCTGATTGCCTTGATCTGAATGCTAACAATCAAGGATGAAACTTGGAGAAGCGAGAAGATATTCCGATGAGTGTAATTAGGCCTTCGATGATTACGACATCTCAAGCTTTGCGTGCAGTGCCGTAAAACCATTTTTTTGCACCTGCGTCCGCGCCACTAATTCATGTCCAGGTCTTTTGGATAAATTTTCTGTATTGTGCAAGTGTTCAGAAAACTAAGCTACCTTGGCTGCGCTCTAACCACGCAGATCATATGCCTGACCAAACGACCGACCATTTACTGATGGTACGCCCGGCCAACTTCGGCCGCAGCAGCGTTACCGTTGCCGATAATACTTTTCAGGACCCCGTTGCCAAATCCGATATGGATGCGGTGGCGGAAAAAGCCATCGGGGAGTTTGACAACTTTGTGGAGACGTTGCGGCAGGCCGGCATGAACATCACCGTCGTGCAGGACACCGACTCTCCCGTGAAACCCGACGCAACTTTCTGCAATAATTGGTTCAGCACTCACGAAGACGGCCTGCTGGTGACCTATCCGCTTTACTGGCCCCAACGACGGGCTGAACGCCGTGCGGACGTGATTGAGATGTTCGACGACAAATTGATCATCAACCGCACGCTTGCTCTCGATCACTGGGAGGACGACGATCGCTTCCTGGAAAGCACGGGCAGTCTCGTTCTCGACCGCCAGAACCGGATAGCTTACGCTTGCCTCTCCAACCGTTGCGGCAAAAATGCCGTTCACGACTGGTGTGCCGCCATGAATTACAAACCGATCACTTTTACCGCTACCGACGATAAGGGTGGGGTAGTGTACCACACCAACGTGATCATGGCCGTAGGTACCTGGCTGGTCCCGATCTGCCTGGATAGTATCGCCAACGCCGACGAACGCGCCAAAGTGAGCGAGGCGATTCGCCTGACGGGTAAAAAGATCCTTGAACTCAGCCCGGACCAGATAAACCATTTTGCCGGAAATATGCTTGAGGCGAATACGGACCGGGGTACCGTCTGGATCATGTCGAGCCAGGCATATAAATCTCTTACCGCCGATCAGCGTGCCCTGCTGGAGGCCGATGGCTCCCGCATTGTCCACGCGCCGATCGACACCATCGAGCATTACGGCGGCGGAAGTGCGCGGTGCATGGTGGGAGAAATATTTTTGGAAAGCAGAAAGTAGCTCAGCGGAGAAATTTATTATTCATCAGTTTTAAGTAAATTCCCCAATGCAAAAATACCAGAACCTTCTCGTTGAGGAAGCAGACAACATTCTCTTCGTCACCATCAACAGACCTACAGCCCTCAATGCGCTGAACCAGCAAACGATGCAGGAACTGGAACTTTTGTTCGGGAAAGATTACGCCGATCGCAACGACCTGACTGGCGTACTGCTGACCGGTGCGGGAGACCGGGCTTTCGTCGCCGGAGCGGACATCAAGGAATTCATCGGCGTAGCCTCCTCCGGGTCAGGTAAGCAAATGGCCACACGGGGCCAGGATATTTTCTTTCTTATCGAGCGTTTCCACCGTCCGGTCATCGCCCTGGTCAACGGTTTTGCCCTTGGGGGAGGCTGCGAGTTGGCGATGGCCTGTCACATGCGTATTGCGGTGGAGACGGCTCGCTTCGGTCAGCCGGAAGTAAATCTCGGTATCATCCCCGGCTACGGCGGCACGCAACGTCTCAACCAACTGATCGGAAAGGGCAAAGCCATGGAGCTTACCCTGACGGGGAACATGATCAATGCCGTGGAAGCCCACACCCTCGGCCTGGTCAACTACTGCCTGCCCGCCGGGGAAGCGCGCGCAAAAGCCCTCGAAATACTGGCTACCATCGGGACGAAAGGCCCGGTAGCGATTGCGGAATCCATTAAGGCGATCAACGCCTACTACGCCGGCAGCGACTTTGCCGAAGAAGCCGAAGCCTTCGGCCGAGCAGCATCCACTGCCGACTTCATGGAAGGGGCAAGTGCGTTCGTTGAAAAGCGCAAAGCCAATTTTTCGGGAAAGTAACCGGTAGAGAGATACACCCATTTAGCACCACTGCGCATCCGTAGATTACCATGGAAAAAATTAACGACGCTCGATTCAATATTGCCGCCATCCTGGTATCCGCTCTTTTTTGCTTGTTGGTGGTTGCCAACTCCGATCATGCGGGAAGCGACGGTATGGCGTTCATCGCCCTTTTGCTCATCCCGCTCATCACGGCCGGATTTGCTTTCTTCGGTTTTTTTCTGCTGAAGAAGATGGTACCGCGCCTTGCCTGGCTGCCGACACTGATCGCGGTGGGTTTTTTACTTTTCATCGGGGTGAGTACGTTGTTGCGGTGATTTGCTGGTCCGACTTAAAATATAGTTACAAAAAAACGGCCGGTCTACCATTTAAGGAAGACCGGCCATTGTGATTGAGCCTGTTTTGTAAACAAGAAGTATTTACTGCACTTCTTCCAACTCAACGTAAAAAGCGAGTTCGGATCCGGGAGGGATGCTGCCGTCGGGGGTACCCTGTGCGCCATAGCCAAGCTCGGAAGGGATGAAGAAGGTGGCCTTGTCTCCTTCCTTCAGCAGGGCGATGCCTTCGTCCCAACCGGGGATCACCCGACCGGCACCGAGCTGGAAAGGAATGCCCTCACCCCGGCCGAAAGACTGGTCGAAAACGCTGCCGTCGGATACGAGCGAACCGATATACTGCACCACAACGCCCTTACCGACTTCCGCCTGGGCACCGTCTCCGGATTCGTGGATGACGTACTTCAGCCCGGATGGGGTGGTTTTCAGCATGTCGCCCTCAAATTTTCCGGCGTTATAATCTTTTACCGTCTGGGCGGCGAACTCGAGGCGCTCGGGCTCCAGCTGCTGGATAACGGAACGCTTTGCTTCCGCTTCGGCCTGTTTGGATTCCTGACGGGCGGTGAAGTCGGCTTCAGATACGATCTCGGTCACGACGACATCGTACAGTACGACGGAATCCGCCTCCATGCCCGGGGGCTTGCTGGGAAAAGAATCGATATTGACGCGAACGACGGCACTGTCGCCAACGCGCATGTAGCGAATTACGTCCTCGACGGGACCTACTTCCTCCTTTGACGCATCGGCTGCGGCGGCCTGGATGACGGGCAATTTTCCACCACCGGTACGGGTACTGAACAGGGTGCTGTCGTTTTCGGTACGCATGGCGGCATGAAAATAGACGAAATCACCCGTTTCAACCTTTTCACCACTACCGTTATCGGTGTACAGCAAGTAGCGGTTGCCGATGTCGGAAGTTTTCATGTTTGCTTTACCCATTCCGTCGCAGGCGACGAACAGGGAGCTGGCGGCCAGCAGAAATAATATTGAACGCATAGTTTATTGATTGTTGAATTCGTGGTAGGCCGCGTTGATCTCCGCGGCATAATCCGGTAACAGTTTTTTAAATTTTTTGATCGTCGTACCCAAAGGCGAGAAACTGGCTCCGCCGGCGGCATTTTTGTGTCCGCCCCCCCGAAAGTGAGCTTTGCAGATCTGCTGAACGTCCATCGGACCCTTGGAACGCAATGACATCTTGACGATGGTCGGTTGCTCGTGGATGAAGGCCGCAATCATCATGCCGGGCATGCGAAGAACGTAGTTAACGATGCCTTCGGTATCTCCGCGTTTGATATCGAAGTGCTTGTAATCCTCCTTGGTCAGCCAGATGATGCCGGTCCGGAGTTCGGGGAGGATCTCCATCTGGTTAGACAGGCAATGACCGAGTAGGCGAAGCTGCTTTTCGGTCATGCTGTTCCAGATATTATCCTGAATTTTGTAGTCGTCCGCACCGGCCTCCAGCAGTTTGGCTACCGTACGAAAGAGGGTGGGGGAGGTGCTGAACCTGAAGCCGCCGGTATCGGTGATGATGCCGGTATACAGGCACTCCGCCACTTCTTTGGTAACCCAGCCGGCGTGGCCGAGATCGGCGATAAATTTATAAACCATCTCGCACGTCGAGCTCGAAGAAGGATCGCTGAACATATGGTCCGCAATCGGCTCGGGGTAGAGATGATGATCGATCATGATGCGGGGACGCTTGTCTTTGTCCAGTCCGGCGGCCACCTTGTCGATCCGATCGAAGGAGTTGAGGTCAAGGATGAAAAACAATCCGGCTTGATCGATCGCCCGGCGGGCAATGTCCGTTTCGTCATCGTAGATGATGATGTCGCTCACTTCAGGAAGAAAAGCCAGAAAGTCGGGATAGTCCGACGGAAGTACGATCTTGGTCTGGTGCCCCTGACTGCGCAGGTAGTGAAAAAGGCCGAGGCTGGAACCCACGGCGTCTCCATCGGGATTTCGGTGACTGAAGATGACAACATCTTTAGGACTGGACAGCAGTGCCTTTACTTCGTCGATATTAGGTTCCATGGTTAGCGATATAGCGCAAAAAGACGCGCAAAGGTAAGCATTTAGTCAGGTAAATAAGCAGTCTGGCCAGGGCAATCGCTTTTAGTGTTTACCTTATTCCAAAAGGATGAACGACAAATTATCCGAAGAATTTGCCAACTTACT